>Ga0307515_10013968_pt1 | contig 14945 bp, 10 predicted proteins | sample 17_EM_MG_FD_194513 | JGI IMG/M metagenome (GOLD analysis project Ga0307515, IMG submission 194513) | Populus trichocarpa ectomycorrhiza microbial communities from riparian zone in the Pacific Northwest, United States - 17_EM | ecosystem: Host-associated > Plants > Roots > Unclassified | place... | reverse complement strand
GAAAATGAACCTGTTAGATGTCTGTAGGCAAGTTTATGCAATCTCCTCAGATCTTTCTTGCAATGGCTACTAAACAATTGCAAGCTATCTACTTTATTTTTTTCCCTAGCTAAGAGTGCCAAGCAAAGGCTCATTTATTTTTATAATCAATGTAAACATAGTGAGATGATCTTCCAATACAAGTACCGGCGTACCTTTTTCTAGTGATTTTCTACACTTCTTTATTATAGTTGTTTGTGAACTAAGCTTTTCTAGGTTGGCTTTATGCATACATGCATATAAGTTCTATGCAGCATAGAAAAAAATTTATCCAACCTGGCAAAAATAAAGGTGAAGGCCAGTTGATCGAATTTTATTTCCTACGAACTACGGTGTTGAATAATCTAGTGCTTGAATTTCATTGTCATCCCTTGCTTACCATTTCCTAGCACGGGTAGGAAAAAAGAAGCATAAAGTTCATTTTTTTCTTTACCTATGTATGTCACATGCAACATTGATGTTATATATCTAAAACATTCTACTGATTTTTCCCCTATCTTTCATGCAGAGCTATAGTGTTGTAAATTATAATGAAAAAGTGATGGATGGCTTTTATGATGTTTGCGGCGTTACCTCAAACTCGGTCATTCAAGGGAACATGCCATTTTTAGCGGATCTTCAAGCAATATCAGTTTCTGATGATGTTGATTATGAAGTGATCATGGTAAACCGCTTTGTTGATGCTGAACTGCGAGAGCTTGAGAAAAGAGCTTATATCATGTCCCTGGAAAGCAGATTCTCTGATGGCTTGGTTTCAAGTGGCTTGATCCAGAAAATTGCTGATGTTGTTGTTGATAGAATGGGTGGTCCTGTAAGTGATGCTGATGAGATGTCAAGCAGGTGGAAGAGGCGCAGCAAAGAGCTACAGAATGCTCTGAACTCTATCATCCTACCCCTTGGTTGTCTTGATGTTGGACTTTCTCGCCACAGGGCCCTGCTCTTTAAGGTTTTGAGATGTTTTAACTTCTGTTAAAAAGTTGATAAATGAACATACTGATTTTTTTTACTTAACATTGGGCATCCTGTCTGTTTAAAGTTTTAATATTTGTGATTTTGCTATTCAGAGAATATCTGAATCATCATTTGATCTGTTGATAGTGTTTTGGGTCCTTTAGAACAAATTGGACTCAAATTAACTATTTCATTTCTGGTGATAGGTGATAGCTGATAGGATTAATCTCCCGTGTATGCTGGTTAAAGGAAGCTACTATACTGGCACTGACGATGGAGCTGTAAATTTGATTAAGATTGATGATGGAAGGTGATTTTTTTTTCTTGGCTTTTGTTTTTCTGCCCATTTAATTTGGTGTCATGCCTTTTCAAGTGGTGCTGCAAAATGATTTCTATTGGTAATCATTACACGTGCTGGTGATGCTTGTTAATATTTTATTTTAGCATCTGGATTCTGGTTAATAACTCTCCAAGCTTTCTGTGTTGCCAGATAAACATGTATAAAGTAAAATCTCAAAAAAAATGCTGGATATTACTTTTGCAAGAAATGTTGAATATGAATAATCATCCTTGTTGCAGATGTCATTTTCTACATTGCATGCATTAGTTGCATATACTTTCTTTTTAAAGGCCCACTTTCCTTAAATTATAAAATTTTTGATTACCTATTTTGCATGAGAATGCTTATTAAAAAAGGCAGAGGTTCAATGCATGTTGTTTTGGTCCTTCCTCTCGACTGTTTTATATGTTTTAGCTGTCTAATCAAATTAACACTTATAGGTTTAAATGTTAAATGGGAATTTTTTGTAATTTTGTTTTTGATGAACTGGTGCAGTGAATACATTATTGATCTGATGGGTGCTCCTGGCACACTAATTCCTCCTGAGGTGCCCAGCAGCCATCTCCCAACTGCTGGATTTGACATAAGTGGTTTCGCCAGTCTTACAGAAACCCCTGAAGATTCAACTCCATTGATGGATCAAGGTTATGGGATTCTTGCATTTTCACCTAATAATCTGGATGTGATTCCCCAAGCTGGCACCTCAACATCAGGGCAAGGATTATTTGTCAGCATCAAAACAAATGAGGATGGTGTGAACTTGGTTGAGAAAAATCAAATTGAAAGATTTGAACATGATTTTGGGAAGCTTAGCTTATCAGGCACTGAAAAACCTTCATCTGCACAAAAAAATAGAGTTAAAAATGTTTCCAAGTATGTCATCAGTGCAGCAAAGAATCCAGATTTTGCTCAAAAATTACATGCTGTGTTGTTAGAGAGTGGGGCATCACCTCCTCCTAATTTGTTTTCAGACATGAACCTGGGTGAACCAAAGCTGCTTGAAAAGGTTCATCCAGAAAACGGGGTCAATCTTGACGATCGGCTTCGCTGTTGTTTAGATGACATGTTGACAGGGCGTGAACAGTCGCTTGCATCTTTAACTAGGGATGATACTTTAAAAAATGTTAGGTGTGATTGTGAACAAGAACAATTTGCTGAGGGCTCAGCGGATGAACTAAGAAGATTGATGAATGTCTTTAATTCTGATCCATCTCTCCCTTCTGATGTTACAAGTGAAGGATTTGTGCTTGTTGATAATAGAACAAACGAAAAATTGCAAACAGATAGCACTGTTGTGGACATGGTGTCTATTAATGCACCTGGAATGGCTGGAAGTTCTATGCATGAGAATCCACTTCATGCATTTTCCTTGCTCTCTGCATTGGAGCCTTGCCAATTACAACCTGAACATGCCTTGGTCAGTAGTGACAACCAGTGCTTTCAGGAGAACATGGGAAGGATTTTAAGCATGGATGCAGGCAAAGAATCTGCTTTGAAATTGATTGAAACAGCAAACAGTGGTCAGCATATTTCTTGCTGTGGTCACAGTGAGAGAATTAACCCTATGCTGGGGGAGGTAGCAGAATGGGAAATTCCATGGGAGGATCTTGAGATTGGTGAGCGTATAGGCATCGGTAAGAATTCCTTCTTTAATTTGATTTTATATAAGGAAGAAGAACCTGGTGGCAATTTTAGACTAGAGAATCATGTCTGAATTAAGGGGATCAGCCCCCCCTCCCCCCACCCCCTCCTGGTATATCTCTATTAAAGTTTCCCATTAATGCATGCTAGTCATACTACTGTGATATACACAAAGGATGTATTTGCACATGTAGTCCTGTGGCTTAGTTGGTCAGTAATGACAGGCATGAGAATTGGCTGGTTATTAATATGTAAAACTTTTATGATTTTGTATGTCAAAAAAGGATCATTTGGACAAGGTTCTTACAATCAAAAAATGATCATTTGGATAAGGTATTCGTACAAGAGTTGGAATCAATTGAAATATTACAAAGACATAACACCCTGTGATCCAGTGTTATACAGTTGCTTACCAACAACAAAAAACCCTCAATCCCAAACTAGTTGGGGTTGGCTATATGGATCCTTTTGCACCATTCTGCATGACCATTGGATCCAGAATTGCTCTCCTGCATAAACAGCTTGTGAGGTTCAATCATGCACATCTGTTATTTGGTTACGTCTTAGAAATGTATTAAAAGAAAAGAAAAGAAATACGCATTGATGAGATATAGAAATGGTTATTGAACTAGTCTCATAGGCATGGATGGCACTTCATTCCACTTATCTTTATCTCTCAAGTTCTAAGTTTATGAGTGAAAGTTGAATCTCTTACCATTGAACATATGGAAGCATTATCTAAATGCCATGTATTTGTAAAAATAAGGAAGCTGATCGATGACGCCGCTTTCACTTTTATTAAAATTATCAATCTAATTGAGTTTCACCTTTTGGAGGAATTGTGCTGCTGCCACTGCTGCTTTGCAATTGCAATTATATATGATAGGAGGCTGCCTACCAGCCCAAACAAACCTGGAAAAAGGTCAAGTGACGCTGGTAAAGATAGCCAGCCTGCTTCTCTGGACTTGGTTTCGAATATGAGACCAAATTTCTATCGAACATCCTACCTTGCCCTATTAAGCTTTGTAGTTTGCTATGCCTTTGAATTGTCTTGAATTCAGGCTGAGAAGACTTTGAAATCTACTGGTCAACATAGTAATACTTTTGAGGGTTTGATCCATTGATTTTATTAAGTAGGATATGATATCAGTTATAGATGTGCTTAGTTGTAGAATTGATGCATCTCTGAAGTATGAAATGTTTAAGTTATGATTGTTTAATAGTAATCTCATGATGCCCTGTTGTGCAGGTTCATACGGCGAGGTCTACCATGGGGATTGGAATGGCACTGTAAGTTAACCTTTGACACAATATGGGTATTTTGATGTTAACTTGCCATGAGATACTTCATAGTCTGACACATTGAATTGGATCCTTTCAACAAAATACTGACATTTGGTTATAGTTTACAATTCAATACTTATGCTACTACTTTTTGGCTACAACAATGATGATATCTGTGGAAATTGTCGAAATATGGTTTCACTATTCATGTGGGAAGATGGGTTGGTTTCAAAATTGTCACCTCCAGTAGTTTGTCTCACTCTCATGATGGTGGTCTGTGTTTGTTGAAACTGCATCTGTGGCTTACAGAATCACCAATCTATTCATTGACTCCAGCATAGGACTTACTTCCAGAAACTTAGTATTGTGACCTTACTGGTTCATCTGTTTTGTTTTAAAGGCTTTGCTCATATTGACCCCCCTTGATATCATTTTATTGATTACAGGAAGTTGCTGTGAAGAAATTTTTGGACCAGGATTTATCTGGTGATGCATTGGTTCAGTTCAAATGCGAAGTAAGCACTGGTTCTAGCTTCCTACATCATATATTAACTTTCATGCCCCAGCTATTCTAATAAAATTGCTTTCTTTATGACGTTCAAATAAGTTCTGCTCGCTGTTTAATGCAGGCTGAAATCATGCTAAGATTAAGACATCCTAACGTTGTTCTGTTCATGGGAGCAGTTACTCGCCCCCCACACTTATCAATACTGACGGAGTTCTTGCCCAGGTTAAAATTGCTTCCCCTAGAACAAAAAAAACCTGCTACTTTTTCTTGTTTCCAAGATTATTAAATTAAACCCCATACGTCGAATGCCTTAGTACTTCACTCTGGTATAATATTGAACTGAATAACCTATATGATAAAAATTTCAACCTGTTTACTTTTATATCTCAAATTTGTTTTAGAAGCATGATTCTCAAGCTTGTGGTCCCTCACCAGTTGTAGTTAAAATTGTGAATTTCACCTCAGTTTTGCTTGGGATGCATGCATCTTTGGGCATCTCACTGATATTTTATTTAATCTGTGATAACAATCAAATCACTAGCCTTGCCCAACCATTGTAATGCGCTTACCACCATGCAAGCCATATCAAAAGCATACATGTTCCATGGTTTATGCAAAATAGAGCATACTTTCAGCTTTTCTTTAAAGCAATGTTATATTAAAGGGTTCAGTCAAGGAGCTTTCGGAGTTCATTATTATCCTAGTCACTGCCACCAACTTTTTTAAATAAAATAGTTAATACTGAGTCGATTGTAAATTTATTTTTTCTCATACTCCTCTTGTTCCTCCTTATTGGTGTACAGGGGGAGTTTGTATAGGTTACTGCATCGTCCCCATTCTCAAGTTGATGAAAAGAGGCGTATGCGAATGGCTATTGATGTGGTATGAGTCAAATAATCTATTCTTCTTGTTGGTCCGATTATTTTCCAAAGTAAAGCTGGTTTCTTCTTTTTATAGGCCAAGGGAATGAATTACTTGCATACAAGCCATCCTACCATCGTGCATCGAGATTTAAAGTCTCCTAATCTCCTTGTTGATAAAAACTGGAATGTTAAGGTCTGGCTCTCAATTTCTTCTTTGGTTATGCACATGTTTACTTGGAAATTCAATGGACTGCTTTATCTTTTGCAGCTTTTTGGAAAGAAACCATGCATGTATTTCCAACATCTTATTAAATTTCTATCCACAGGTCTGTGATTTTGGATTGTCTCGTATCAAGCACCACACTTTTCTGTCTTCAAAGTCTACTGCTGGAACGGTTCGACTTCTTTGAAACATATAGCATGATAAACTCTTGTGATTCCATTTTCTGATTGTTTCCAACCAAATAATAAGCAAGAAGTTTGCCTTTTCAATGCAGCCTGAATGGATGGCACCTGAAGTTCTGAGAAATGAGCCAGCAAATGAGAAGTAAGGATACCAACCTGTATAAACATGCCAGCATGCTCCATTGCCAGAAGTTGCATCACAGGAAAATTCTCTAGCGCTAAAACTGTTGGCTTGCTTGCTTGCAGATGTGATATATACAGCTTTGGTGTGATACTATGGGAGTTGGCTACATGTCAAATCCCTTGGAAAGGCTTAAACCCAATGCAGGTTGTGGGAGCTGTTGGATTCCAAAATCGACATCTTGAAATTACAGAGGACATTGATCCAGCCATCGCCCAGATAATACGTGATTGTTGGCAATTGTGAGTTACAGACCAGGTCAATATTTTCATTTGAAATAACGTGTGCTGTGATGATGAATCCTTTGTTGTTTTTGCAGGGAGCCAAATTTACGACCCACTTTCGCAGAGCTTATATCCCGTCTTCTTCATCATGTTCAACATCTACTTGTTGAAACAACAAATTATAGAAACCAAACAGCAGACTGACTGGAACAATGCTTCCTCAATGATAGTTTGAGCTGTGTTTTGGCTCGAAGAGCTGGAGCAGCAGCAAGTTTTTTCATTTGATTTAAAGTAGATAATACGGACTGGGAAGTGTTGGTTCATTCAAAGTGGGGACTCAGCACAGGCCCTTTCATTGATCACACAGTGGAGATCCTCCCAAGTTAAAAAAAAAAACTGCAATATAAGTGCAGTGGAGGATTCCACGGAAAGTTTAAATAGGCAATGTCTTGTAAGAAATGAAAAAAAGAACAAAAAGAACAAAAAAAATTAACCATTCAACTAATCTGTGGTCCCGTGGAGGTCTTGTTTGGGTAAAGCAATCCCAACTCTGGAATTGTAAACATGTGATCCCAGCATATCATTGTGGACCTGCGGAATTGTAAAGCAAAAGAGAAAAAAAAAAAAAAAAAAGGTTCTGGGCATGTATATTTTTCCAAAGTTATGTTCTGGGCTCGGCGCATCAAGCTGCTTGGATTTAAGTTACCAACTAATATTTCATCAAACAATGCTGTGATCATCTGCAGGTTATAATGTGGAGCTATAACCTTTTAGACGGTAACAGGTATTTATGGCTTGCTGATCAATCTTTGCCTGGGATGAAATTGCTTCTGCATGTTTCCTGGTTCCATTTGCAACATTGAAGCTCTTTCCTTTTCTTTTTGGACAAAATATAATATAGGGCAGTTTGGGACTGCGATTAAACTGTTCCTCAAAAATTTAAATGTTTTGTTTTTACTTAAAATTAATTTTTTAAATGTTTTTATAATACTTTATGTAATGATGTGGAGATAATTTTTAAAAAATAAAAAAAATATTATTTTACTTCATTTTCTAAAGCTACCACATTCCAATCCACCTTTAATATCTCTATTCTTTTAGTTATTTTGTAGCAAATTATTAATGCCACATCATTTCTTTTATTATTATGTTACATGATTTGGAAGTAGTAATTTCATATGAGGAAAATCAGCAAGATTCAGGATAAATTAGGTGATTAGCATAGTAAATTTTAAAAAAATTAGTAAATTGATATAGGTTCAAAAAAAATTTAGTGAAGTAGCGTAGTTTGAATTGTCATGCTTAGAAATAACGATATTTAATATCGTTTTTAAAGTGCAATATAGTTAAACTGTGTTATTTTTTGCTCAACCAGTCGACCGATTCTAAAAATAATAAGGAAAGTCTCAAAACTACTAAAATCAAGGGGTCTCGACAAGATTTTTGATATTTAAAGATCCGATGGTCGGTGTAGCGACACAGTAGCTATTATAGAAAAAACAGTCTACGGAAAATCCTATAAAAATTTGAGCGCAGGTCAAAAGATATGGTTTTTTTAAGCTGTTATTCTGGTTCAGCGCGACCAGATCTCTTCTTGAACCTAAATCTATCACAATAGTTCATAAATGTATTAGTTAGATTATTCATGTAATTTGTTTGGGGCAAATCTTCATTTAATTATGACAGATTCACACCTGACTCCTTATAATCCCTCACTACTGTTTGAAATTTTAATTGAAGTTTATTTTTAAGTCAACAAGCTGGATAAAGATATATATTTTAACTCATAAAATATATTTGAAAGAAAAACTTCATAAAATTATAGTTTTTGTGTGAAACGATTGACCGATTAATACAACTGGATTCAACTAGTGGACTGGTTGAGGTAAAAGATTAGAGTTTTATCATATTATATTTTAAAAACACAATATTTACTAAATATTATCGTTCTATATTGTTATTTTATCGCTTATAAATAATAACATTTAGTACGAGGCTCAAATCTTTAATAAAAACCTAAAAAAATATAAGCAGAGGTAACGTGTCAATTTATACCATTTTTTTTATGGCGAATAAGAAAATGCTACTTGTGTTGAACAATTTAAATCGAAAATTTTATGCACGCTAATCAAAGCTTGAGCAAGTAAATTTAAACAAAATATCCAACCACGGCAAGCAAGCAATTCTATAATTTTTTATTCAATTGTATAATAATATAATTGTTTTTTTAAATAAAAAAAAGCTAGAATTTCATCCAAAATAAAATATTAAACTAATTCATATCCAATAAAATAATATCTCAAACATAGTTTCATTCATTCAATTATAATTAATTTTGATTAAAATTTATAAAAAATAATAATTATAAAGGTTGTATAAAAAAGCGTCAGCTAATATTAAAAAAAATTATAATTTTATTTAAAAATAAATTTGAAAACAAATTAAAACTGAATGATATTTAATAAAATAAAACTTAAAAAAAATTAATTATTTTATTTTAATAAATTTTAATACTTTTTTTTTAAATAAAAACCTTTAAAAAGAGCTTAGACAGGATGTACCTGCTCCTATCTAGCAAGAAGGGCAAGCCCACATGTTTTTTTTTGTAAAGTCAGGCTTCTAACTTTTTTTTAAAAAAATTAATCAAACAATGCTTTGTCTATGGTTGTACTGTCGGTCACCTTAAGTGACTGAAAGGTAAGGTCTCTAATTTCTTAAATAAAAAAATTCATTTTAATTATTTTTTTACTTAAAAATATCTAAAAATACAATGTTTATCAAAATAAAATATCAAATTAGCCAAAAATTGTTTTAAAAAAATCAATTTAAATTTAAAAATATTCCTAAACTCATATCTATTTTTTTAGACAAGATAAATATTAAAGAAAATCATAATAAAACTCCTCTTATCTAATAAAATATATTAATATTAAAATTAATATTTTCATGATCAGGACTGAGTTAATTGATGGTTTTTTATATATTCTTTTATAATCTTACTACTCTTTATTTTCTTTTAAATCCAATGAATAAAAAATAAAATTTTGAATAAAAAATAATTACTAAAAGAACTGTAAAGAAACTTTAAAAAAAGTAAGTGGATCAAAAAAAAAATTTATGCCAAATTCTAAACGGGCACTTGCTTTCTTTGATACTTTGTTTTTAAATATTGCTTCTCCTTAACAATTTAGAATCAATTTGTCAATAATTTTACCATAAAATGATCAAATTAAAATAAAAATAGTTTGAGAATGGGATTGGAAAAAAGAAAAGAAATAGCACCTCTCCAAGAGTAAAGAGTGAAAATGACTACGAGGCACGCATTTTAATTTTTTATGTAATTTCTCAAAGCTCAAGTTTTTATTATTTTATTATAATTTTTATTTCTTGTAATAAGGTTTTAATATCCTTTTACTTCATTGTGGTAAAAGAAAATAATATTGTTTTTATAGTTGTAAGCAGTTGACATCTTCGTTAAAAAAATTGATGACACTAAATTCGATTATGTATTTGATGTAAAAAAAGAATTTTATTGAATTTTCCATAAATTAAAATAAGAGTCTAATTGCTATGTTAAGGACTATTATTATTCATGCATTTTTCTTATTATTTGTATATTTGTATGATTTATATCGTAAATGAAATTAATATCTTATATAATAAATAAACTAAAAAAAAGAGAGGGGAAACTGTTGCCATCAATGGCAAATAGTACAGCTAGCAAAGGATAAACACGTAAAAATAAACAAAATTACAATTATTTAAAAGAAAAGGCGAAAGAAAATAAAATAAAATGAAAATCTCCCACCAATTAATTTTGGATGGAGGATCAAGAGAGCAAAACAACAGAAATCCTCCATGGCGATTCCACTCCTCCACCTATCATCACCGTTCCTCCTCTCCTCTCTAACACAGAAAAGATTTATCTACCATCACCACCACAATTACAAAAACACACTTCCAAAAATACCCTCGTCTTCCTTCAGAAATGGAAGCAGCAACACTCCTCCAGAAACAGAGTGCCCTGTTCCACTCGATCAACAACCCATAAATGAATACCAAAATCTCTCCACTTCCTTCCCTTTCTCTTGGGCTTCAGGTGACATTGTTGAGTACTACTCTCGTTTGTTCGTTACTGGCGCTTCTTTTGCTCTCCTTATCGCCCTACCTGTTGCTTGGTTTGGCACCGTGGCCCCAAAAACTGAGCCATTGAAGCCAGTTCTTGCAGCTTTATCAAGTGGGGTTTTTGTTGTTAGTCTTGCTGTTGTCAGAATGTATCTGGGTTGGGCTTATGTTGGGAATCGACTGCTCAGTGCCACTGTTGAATGTAATTCCTCTCTTTCCTCTGTCTTCTCTTGTTTTATTCGGTTGCTTAGAAACCTTAAAAAAAACTTAAGGGATAGTCATAATTTTGAATTTTGAGTTAATGTTTTTGTTTTTCTGTTTTGAGAGAGAAGGGTTGATGTCAAGTTAGTTAAGGTTACTATTTTAGGCATATCATGTTGTTGTTTTTGGTATATTTGACTGATGGGGTGGTTTTTAATCTCTATTTTTTGCAGATGAAGAGACAGGGTGGTATGATGGTCAGGTACATGATTTTGTTTTTGTTATAAATCGTTATCAGAAAGACTTTATGGCACAGTATCATTATGGAGGGAATTTGAGAAGTTTATTGAGATAAAGAAAAAGGATACATAATAACTAATTAGCTAATAGCAGAGAAACGGTTATCTAATTAACTCTACAGTAATATTTTTCTTGGAAGAACAGCTGTGTAGGATTTGAGCCATCTTGTGCAACTTAAGAAATATCAGAATAGATTCACACTGGAGAGAAACAACTGTGGCATCGCCATTATTTACCAAAACCTTTGTTGAGAGATGAGCTTTTGTCATCAGATCAGAATATCACAAAGTTATCTCACCATAAAGTCGTGGTGATGCGGAGGTCTATGCTATGGTAGAAGGATGGGGCAATGAAGATTGAAGATTATGATTATGTGTGGAATTGTGTGAGGGCTGGGTTGAGGCCATGGCAGTGTTTATGCTGCAACGGTCGCAAGGTCTCACGTGATGAGCATTGGGTTAAGAAAGGCGAAGAACAAGAAAAGGATAGAGAAGAAGTAAAAGGGAAACTGAATAAAATAAAATAATATGCATATGCATGTAGAGAAAGCACGAGAGAGAGAGAGAGAGAGAGAGAGAGGAAAAGGACTTGGTGATTGCAAAAGAGAATGTGGCACACCCCGCATTGATTCTTTCTTTTGAGGTTGTAGTAATGGTTTTTGTGCTGAATTGATCTCATTTGCTCTTTTTCTAGTTTTTCACTTGATGAGTTTTGTATTTGTTGGATGAGATCTCATGTAGATAGTTCTTGCCTAATTCTTCTATCTCAGGCTTTTGGTTGGCTTTTAATTTGAATTTCCTGTATTTTTGGTGGGGTGCATTTTTTGAAGAATAGAGAAGGGAGCTGAAAAAAATAGAAATGAAAAGGGAGCTGTCCTTTTTCAATGTTTAACTAGTGGTGAGTTTGCTGGCGCATAATGTGAGAGAGAGAATATCTCTGAAAGTAAACTGTAAGATTTATTAAATTTTTTTTTTTGGGGGGGGATTATTTTGCAATTGTAACTAGATGCAAACTAAAGGAAGTGAAATCTCTTTTTCAAGTTCTGATTTAGTTGCAATATATACATTTGCAGCATTATTAATAGAGATAAACATGCAAGTTTGAAGCCTAACTAATTTGAATTTCCTCCACAGATATGGGTGAAGACAGCTGAAGTTTTGGCTCGAGATCGGCTTCTTGGTTCATTTTCAGTAAGTAAATTATTCCAAAGAGACTGTATTTTTTCGTTGTTCCTGATTGTGGAGAGCAGGACCAATGTCTGTTATGTATTGAGAAGCATAATGTTTTTAAACGGTTTTACCATGCCTGCTATTAATCTATTCACCTCTCTTAATGTATTGAGAAGCATAATGTTTTTAAATGGTTTTATGTGCCTTATATCGAACTATTCATCTTGGTCACTCCCCAAAACAATGCAGCGAGGACTTTTTTTTAGGTTCAACTTGATGCTTGTCTGCACCGCAGGAGCATTCTGGCTGTTTCAATCTAACAGGATGTGTTGTTTTGCGTATGAATTTGCCATGTCTAAAACCAAGGATAACATCTTTTAAGACCATCAATTAAGAGTACATGTTGAGCTGGTATTAAATATGTCGATTCATGATGGAAGTAGGTTAGCACCTTTGCTATGCTGTATCTTTTATCATAACTATAATGCTACAAGGCAGTGTCATATTGGAGAGCTGCTGCCACTCAGTGTGATGCTGGTGATCGACTGTTATTCTTTATTAAAAAGTCGCAAACTTTGTGACACTGAAGCTCTCTTCATTGATATAATGTTTGATTTGTCTGGAAATAGATGGTGGATCATATTTATATCAAACTCAGGGAATTGTTGCATGACTAATCGGAATGTTTATATATATATATATATTTTTTTTTTCCTCCTATAGGTCAAGCCTGTGCTAAGCAGATTGAAGTACACTCTGGTCACTCTAGCAGCATCATTATTTGTATGCGTTGTTCTCTTCATCAATATTGAGGGAGGCCAAAAGGGTTCTTACACACCATTTGAAGAAGCTGGGGGTAGAGCTATTCCTGGAGTTTACAATGATGATTCAGCCAGATCTTTCGAGCCAGATGCATTCTGTGGTGAACCTGCTCCTCCTGAATCATGAGGCATTTTCTTTTTGATAATGGAATTATGAAGCATCAAATCAGTTGTCAACACTTGCATAGTCCTGTATAGATTCAGAAGCATATTCTACATCCCACTTTTGTACAGTTTTTTTACATGTTTCTCCATGTCTGCTATAATCACAGTAAAAGGTCATATTTTTCCCAGTGAACCAAATGTTACTACGAGCAATTTATATAGGTGCAGTGATACTAAATTTTATTATCCCTTTAGCTGGAATATGCATGCTATCAGGATTTATAGAGAACCAGGCTGTCCTGAAGTGGAGCAGAGCAGGCCCTGTACTGGACAAGATCACTCCTCTTTCTGCACATGCAACACCAAAAAAAGCCATTCATATATATATATATATATATATATATATATATATACAGTGCCAGACTCTCAGCAATCCCATTCCCATAGATGTAAACGTAGAAAACAAGCATTTGCGCAAGCAAACAAGTACCAAACTGTTGGTCGAATTTTTGGAGGAAATTTCTAGATTGGAAATGTATTGCTTGGGGTCATGTCGTGCTTAGCATTTCCAAAGGCACATCTCTTACTTGTAAGTGCAAGGCTGCTGCTAGCAAAAGAATCTCTGCTCTGGGGTGCCATCACGTAGCTCTTTCAGTTTAAGCTTAATAAATTCTCAGTTCTTGGGGGAGATCTTCCTCTGATGAGTGTGCGGGTCATTTTGTGTGCTTTGTAGGCGATAGCTTACATATGCTTGAATAGATATGATCATCTCTAAATGTTTGGATCATGAGTTTTTTTTTATATATAAATTACTCGTATCATCTCTAGATATTCTTCTTGTTTCCCACCATTCTATCCACTCGTACATAGCAAATTATTGGCTCTGCTACTACTTGTTAGAAAAGATCTACATCGAAGGAGTATGTGAATTTCTTTGCAGATATATGCACGCAAGGATTTAATAGACATCATCTTCAATCTAAAAATTTAAAATCTTGAGTTATGAATCGACTCTTTGTATACAAATTACTCCCCCGTATCACATTTATCAATAAAAAAAATAATCTTCAATTCATAAAATTTTAAATGAATGTTTTTTATGCAAACTACGAGTAGGTTTTTAAAAATATATTTTTATTAGTTAAATCAAAATTTGAAATGAATTTTAAGTAGGTATTTAGAGTAAAAAACATATTATTTTGAATTTTATAAAATTAAAATTAATTACACATAACATTTAATGAGAGAAACAAAATTTATTTAACTAAATAAATAATTTTTTATATAATTAGAGAAAAAGCAAAACCACTGCAATTCTATACTAAATTATCATAAAACCCTTTAAAACAGCTCTCTAGATTGATTTTCTCCTCCACCACCGAGTCCAATCCAATTACAGGGTAGTGATGTTCACCATATCATATCAATTTGATATTGATTTTAATCCATTAAGCAGTGAATTAAAAAAGTAAACAGAATTAAAAAAAACTATCTAGGTGGTGGAACCAAGAGGTTTGCTCCTTCTGTGGTCTCAGGTTCGAGCCTTGTGGTTACTCATATGATGGCCACTGGAAGCTTACTTGGTCGTTAACTTCAGAGCCCGTGAGATTAGTCGAGGTACACGCAAGCTGGCCCGAACACCCACAGTAAACTAAAAAGAAAAAACAAAAAAAAAACAAACAGAATTATTAAAACTATCAAGAAAAACATCTAAAAAAACTATTTCTTTAAAAAAAAAAACACAAAATAATTAAAAAATATTTTAAAAATAATTCAACCACAGAAATA
>Ga0307515_10013967_pt1 | contig 14946 bp, 1 predicted proteins | sample 17_EM_MG_FD_194513 | JGI IMG/M metagenome (GOLD analysis project Ga0307515, IMG submission 194513) | Populus trichocarpa ectomycorrhiza microbial communities from riparian zone in the Pacific Northwest, United States - 17_EM | ecosystem: Host-associated > Plants > Roots > Unclassified | place... | reverse complement strand
GTAATTGGAACTCGGAGCCCTATAATAACTAAAGGACTTTAACCTTATAGCGGCCTTCCTAATATACGCGTATTAAAGAGTTATAAGATCTATAGTACTATCTAGTCTTATACTTAGAGTAGTATAGAATAAAATAGCTTTTACTTAGGAACTATTTAAAAGGTTAACGGATCTTATCTATAAGGTATAACGGAGGGATACTTTCTATACTATCCTTAATGCGGAAGTAGACCGGAAACGTAATGGAAAGGAAGCTATTAGGCGCTACTATTAGGAACTAGACCCAATGGGCCTACTATATAAAGGTAGTAAGGTTTAGGTACTATAAGAAGTAAATTTACAATAGAAGATTCTTATAAAGAATTATAATAATCCTTTAGGCGGCCACTATGGTTAAGTAAAGATAGTAGAATTACTTTAGCGTAAATACTATTGGCTAAGGCTTAATCAGGAAGTAAAGGAGTATATTAGCTATTATGAGAAGTGTTAAGTATATAAGATCCGCAGGCATAAGCCATAGGGTCTACTTAAATTAGTTCCCCCCGCTAGTAAGCTATAGCGATATTACGCTATAGACTTTGTTACGGATTTTTTACTATCTAAAGATAGCTAAGGACGAATATACGATTCGGTCCTCGTATTTATTAATAGGTTTTTTAAGTACGTCCAATACCTTCCTATTAACAAGACGATTAATATATAAGCGATAGCCAACCTAATTAAGGAGAAATGCTTTCTTAAAGTAGATTAGCCGCACTCTATTATTACTAATAGGGGCAGCGTCTTTATAAGCTAGTACTAGTCGGACCTATACTTCTATTTAAAGATAGACTACCGTTATAGTATAGCTTTTTATTTATAAATAGATGGGTAAACAGAACGCTAGAACTAGAAACTAAAGTCTTACCTATAAATATATTTAAACTACTAGTAAGATAACTGGTATAAGCTACTTCCGTACACGGAGTACGCTTATAGTTTAAAGTAATATATATTATATAAGTATATACTAATCCAGATTGCCTATAGCGTTTAATTATTTAGGTTTAATAGTATATCTAATAATCACTGGCTAAGGCCATATAATTAGTTATAGGATCCTACCGGGAAGTTTAAGGATATCTACCGGAGAGTATAAGGATACCTTTAGAAATGGAAGGAGTAATAAAAGTATATAAAGCAGAGCCTATAAGATACCCAAGAGCAGTAGAGACTTTAGTATAACCGTAAGCACTAGGATAAGCATTTCAGAGTAGGCGATAAGGTTCTATTATATTTAATAAATATTAAGACCTGTTAATTATTAAAGAAGCTTAATATATAATACCTAGGTCCCTTTTAAGTTAAGGAATAAATTAGTAAGCTAGCCTATTGTCTCTAGCTACCCCTATCTATGGCCTATATATATCTAGTGTTTTATATAAACTTACTAGAGCTATGGCATAAACTACTACCGGAAAAAAACTTCCGTCTAGGCCTAATTAAACACCTTAAGGTGGTGGGCGAGTGGTATGAGGTTAAAGCTATACTACGCTATAAGTCTGTTAAGAACAAGCTTTAATTTAAAGTTAAATAGCTAGGCTAGCTGCTAAGGACTTTATATAGGAACTAGAGGATTACCTTAATTATTATAAAGATATTCTAAAAGAATATTAGGACTAAGGTCTATAATCTACAAGTTATAGAAAGCGCTTTAATACTATAGTGTTATCGCGACCTATAAAGAAAGCTTGCGAAAAGAGTAAATAGGTTAAATTGGATATAAAACAGATAGGCTCTGGAAACTATAGAGATAGGGCTATAGCCTAAGGCAGAATAGGTCCTTAGCCTTTTTACGTATATAGCATAGAGTTAATAGGGCATTTAACTAGAATTACATTCTCATTTATTAATCTATACTAGGAATATTGTTCTTAGGGCTTCTAAGCCCTTTTTAAAAGCCCTATAAGGCCTTTCTAAGCACCTAATTAAGGTCCTTAATTGCTACTATGTATAAGAACGAATCCTAAAAGTCTAAACCATAAATGCCTAATCTAAAAAGCTACTATGCCTCATTATTATTAGAAGTAGGATTAATATCTATTAGGCCACTAAGTAATGGCTAACGAGAATAGGATCTAAACCCCTTAGTAGGGGTATAAGTAGGTATGAAAATAGGGATAGGATAATAAGGTATAGCTAGGGCAGAGATCCTTAAACGCTTAACCCTAATATTAGGTCTAAACTAATACTAATAAAGCTCTTACGGCGTAAGCTTATAGTTAATAAAGATACGCTTAAGCTTAGAATAAACAGAGATATTAGCTGGCTAGCATAGTCTAGAACCACCGAGACCTTACTATAGCAACTGTTAGTTACCTATCTACTAGGTATCCGAAGGGTAACCTACCTAATAGCGCATTATATTATGCTCTTTTAAAACTTAACGCGCATACGCGAACTCCTTTCTATAGTAGACAGCGACCTTCTTTTTATTACCCCTATCCCTTACCTTATCCTTAGTATACTAACCTTACTCTTATATTAGGCGTTACTAGCTAGCTTACTAGGAATTATAGGCAGTGTAGATGGCTATAGTATAGTCTTAAATTTAACTAAGACGTTTAGTATTAGCGCTAGAATAAGATAAAGCCCGGGTAATATAGTAGTTAAGGACATTAAAGAATCGTCGCCACTTAGGCCCAGGCTATTAAAGCTTAAAGTTAATAACGGAAATCTATTAAGGATAGAAAAGCTTACCTTAACGCAACTGCCGCTATTAGTACGCATGCATTAATTATAAGGACTAAAGGTATTAGATCTAACGCAGTGCGTCTTATTATAAGCCTCCAAAATCCTATTATTAGATTTCTAGTCTTTTAAAGACGTATAAGCAAAATTATTTAGGTAGGACTAGCACTAGTTGCGAGTTAACGGAGGTTGGGTTTTTATATATAAAGGTAAGGCTAGAATACGCTATAGAATCTACTTAAAAGAGTAGTTAATAGGAGAACAAAGAGGCATATTAAATTAATAATGAAAAAGAAGAAAATCTTAATAATATATTAAAGATACGTCTAAATTGGACAAAGGTTAATAATGGGAAAGTAAGGTGTTAAGGAAAAGGAGCAGCTTAATAAGCAAAGGTGTCCTTATACTTTACTATTTAATACCCTTTTAGTAAATAGCCGCAACCTTATTAATATAACTCCGTTATAATAGCATTATTTAGAAAGAAGGAAATATAAGCATACGTTATCTAACTATTACTCCCTTATAAAAACTAAGTACGCGGCCGGGGGAAGACAATTAAGACGTCAATTAAAGACGTATATAGGTTAAATTACACCTAAAACGATACTATAGTATTAAAGATTAACGTTATAGACGTTCTTAATAATTGTATAATAGCTATAATTGCTATTGCAAAATATCCCTATTTATTAGGTAGTAGAGCTACGCTAAATATATAGTATAGGACCACTAGATTTAAAAGCATATACACTAAATCTTAGGAGATAGGTCTCCTTAATTAACTAATTAATACCTTAACCGTATCTAATAGCCTAAGGGCAAATGCGGGAATAATGTGTTAGTGACGTAGAGGATTATATAAAACGATTATAGATTACATTTTAATAGTTAAAAGATAACGGCAAGCTAAGGCCCTATATATTAAGCTATATACTAAATGGTTTTATAGAACTATATTAGGAACACTAAATTACCTATAATACTTATAATTGATTGCAGACCGGTATAAAGGCTTAGATATAAAGTTGTATAAAAATCCTTAAGTTAGCCTAAGTAGTCACCGGTAGGCTTTTAGTAGGCTTTTAGTAGGTTTCTAATAATCCTTATATCTTTTCTCTAGTTATGTTTTTTCCTTATTAAGGTTTTTTAGGAGTTTAAAGCAGGGGTTAAATACGTTAGGAAAAAATTTACCAGCATTTAATTTTACTTTTTTGCCATTTTAGCATTTTCTAGCATTTCTAGCATTTCCTAGAATTTAGCTGCTAAATGCGGCATTTAGAATCAAGTATTAGCATTTAGCTGCCAAATACGGCATTTAGAATTAAGTGTTAGCATTTAGCTGCTAAATACGGCATTTATAATTAAGTATTAGTATTTAGCTACTAAGTGCTAATTATAAGATTACTAAGCATATATAAAAGTATAATTTTTATAATTTTAATATTTTATATACACTTTATTAATATTACTAAGCATATATAAATATATAATTTTTATAATTTTAATATTTTATATACGCTTTATTAATATTACTAAGCATATATAAATATATAATTTTTATAATTTTAATATTTTATATACGCTTTATTAATATTACTAAGCATATATAAATGTATAATTTTTATAAATTTAATATTTTATATACGCTTTATTAATATTACTTCTAGAATTTTATTGTTGGGGAAGACGCAGCCGGATTTAAAGGTTCCTCCCCCCCGTTTTAGGAGGCAGTTTCTCCTCGCTTAAACCCATATCTATTGCCGCTTTTACAACATACTAAGCATGCTAAAGACGGTAGGGTCTCCCTTACTTACCCACTAAACCTAGAATTGCGCGTGTAACCCTATAACGCACCTCTTAAAGCTCCCTAAACGTCCCTCGGCGGCTAACGTTATTTAAAAAGCTATAAACGTCTACCGCCTACCTTTATCCTTATTCTCCGTTAAAAGTACTACCCTTATATAACGAAACCTCCCTTCTACACTACGCTCCTTTAACCCTTTTCCCACAGTAGCTATATATATATTTCCCCCTATTATTATATCATTTACTTCTAATACTTAATTTCTAGGTTTCTACCTATGGGGTTTTTTTGCCCTGTCCCACTCTTAAGAACGCCAATCTCCCGTAAAGCCTTTTTTAGCGTTCCTATTAACAGCAGTTACTCTTAAGCTAACTTCTATGTATAGGCAACTAGCAGCTACTAAAGCACTAAGTCACTACACGTTTAACTACTATACTTTCTTAAAGTAAGAAATAGCGAAATATAGATTTAGCCTCTAGCTTAAACTTTAAACTAGGCAAGCCGTCTTATTCTAAGCCAGCTTTAGACTTAGATTTAAGCTCTAACTCTAGAGCTAGGGAAAACGCCGATTTTAAGGGGGAATATTTATAGTAGAGGATTGCGTATTATAAGGACTAAGGAAAGGCGAAGTTAAAACGGAAGCCCTAGTCTACTTCTCTTATTAAGCATAAGTTCTAGAATTAGGAAAAGTTTATTTGTATTTAGGTTTTACCTAAAAGTTAAGTCTAACCTAACTAAGGCCCTTTATTAGTATGTAGTCGACACGTTTAAAATATACCTTAAATAGCGCGTAAAGAATTCTTAAATTAAGAAGGAAAGTATAATCTAGGCGTACTAGAGACAAATACTATATAAATTTATAGATGTAGCAGGCTATAGTATAAATAATAGCGCAGAACTTAATATACAAGATATGGGTAATCTTTAATTTTTTTTAAAAAAATCCTAGCTAATTTATTATAGTGGATTCTAACCTACTTAACGCTAATATATAAGCTGGACACGTTAGAGAAAGAAAAGGATGCTATATATGTGTAGGACTTATATATAATTATTAATGCCTATTAAATAATAGACGCGAAGCCTTACTATAGTTGTTTTTAAGTGTAAATGGGAGCAATCCTCCTCCTCTTTAGTGCTACGGCAATAAGACCCTAAGCTCTTATCGAAAGTTTAAGCGCAAGAGGCTCTAATAAAGCGCTTTTATATAAACATATTACAATCCTAAAAATTTATAATGCGAAAAACTTTAATTAAACTACGACTGTTGCCCTTATAAGTCTTATATATATTAAGAATTTTAGAGGCATAGGCAGACGGTATATAGCAACGTTAATTAAAGACGGCGCGAATAGTGCTAATAGACCTATAGTAAGAGGTTCATTTTCCATCTTAAAAGTATCCCAGCTTTTTATATCCTATCCTATCTTATAAGCCTTGCCATCGTAGATAATATATTTTAACGCCATTACACTTTACTAAAAGGGATTTTTAGACTTAAAATCCTAGCAAAAAAAGAGTATCTTAAAGTGAAGTTTAAGAAGGAGATAGAGAAACGACCTATCTTTTAAGATATTAAGATAATGGCTAGTTATAGGGGAGTATCAAATACCAAAGCATTTTTTTACTAGAAATGCCGCGATTACTACATATAGTTAGGCCAAGTGGCTAGGTTTAAATAATTGCTTAAACTTTACTAGCTGCGATAAGTATCCGGAAGGAAATTAAATAGTAAGTATCTAATTTAATATAAGTGCATATATTAACTGAGTTTTCTAAGCGCCCTTACTTTAAAAGAGCGAAATTAGATAATAGGTTATTACGGCGATACCTACTAACGGTTTTATTTACCTAATTTAATTAAGCGCGATTTCCAGTTAATCTACTTTAGGACTCCATTATAGGACGACCTTATTTAATATACCGCATGAATAGGGATTTTAAGGGACAAGTAGGCCCCTATAGGTCTAACTAATAAGTAGAAGCTTAAATTCTAGCTAGAACTTAATTAACACCCTAACATTCTATAGCTTTATAAGAAATAAGAGCAATATAAGCAAAAGATTAGGAGCTAGGGATATTACCCTATTAACACCGCAAAGGGAACGAAACTATATAACTGTTATAATAAAGCTAAACGTAAACTTTATAGTGTTATAAACATCCTATATAAATAAAAAGAGGACTAGGTTATTTTTAATTTTTATAACACTATCGACAATCACGATATTAAAAGATAGCTTAGTAGTAACGTTAGGACGGAAATTTTTACCCGTTTAGCTGTATAGTATAAATTTCGCGAATATGCTACTATTGCTAAACTACTATTTTAGCCGCTAAATAAGCTTAAAAAAGGACACGCTATAAAACTCTATATAAAGTTTATCCGCAATCTTATTAAGTATTATAATTAATAAGAGAGTTGGCAGAATGGGATCCCAAGTAAGGCTATTGGATTTTAACTTAGGTTTAAAGTAGACTAAAGTATAATAGGCGTAAAAAGAGGTGCAAGTGACACCGATACTAGTACCTATTAATAGGCAAAGCGGCAAAAAGAATAGATTAGCTTAGATTTGCCTTTTTAAGAAAATCTAAATAAGACGCGGAGCGCGGTCCTAATTAAGGAAGAAGGTGTTAAGATAATATAGCTGTTATATCCTATAACGTTTACTAATCTTATTTATCTTATCTGTATTAGCAATAACTAACTTTTAACGCTAAGGCAGACCTAATTATTTACGAAGAAGGATACACTATAGAAGTATCTTAATAATTACGTTACAGAAGGAGTGTTTAGGTAGGGGTTCTACTATAAGCATCCTTATTACTTAGAGTAGATTAAAGGACTTAAGTATTTTAAAAATCACGTAGCCCTTATGCATAGCGTATGGCATCTAATTAAGAGGTACTACTAGGTAAGTCACCTTGCCTATATAAGAATCCTATATTAACTCTCTAGTACCTATAAAAAGGCATATAACTGGTAAATTTAGAACTATACGTTCCTTATATATGGGATCTTTTCCTAGTTATTGCGCGCTTATCTTATTATTCCTTACCACTTTTTATTTTATTTTAGTCTATTATTATCCAATCCTATTTTAGTATTTAGTAGAATAGATATAATAACTAGGATTTTATAATTCGTTTAGGGGGGCAAGGGGTAATAGGTAAGGGTAAGGGTAAGGGTGGGGATAAGGGTAAGGGGAGATAGATAATATAGTTGCTATATAATATCTAACGGACCGACTATAGACAAGATATATATTTAAATTTCTTAAATTAACCCAAACGGAGAAAGGAAGAGAAGTATTATATAATGACTTCCTACCTAAGCCAATCTCCTAAGCTATATATCTTTACTTATATATAATACTCGCACCTTTTATAATAAAGTATATAAGGGTAATTAGGGTCGGATAGATAACTGCTGTCCTTAATGTAATATATAAACTCGGCTTTATAACTAATATTATAACAGGTCCTAGTTATACAGAGAGTATTAAAATAGTTATTAATATTTTCACTTTTGCGCTTAGCCGCGGTATACCTTACCTCAGCAGATTAAAGCAGTAATTCTATTTATTATAGCTAAGATTAACAGCTTAAAGTTTTAGCATAAAATTTTCCTCTATGTCCTTAGATGCGGTAATTACTATCTATATATGCTAATGGCGAAATCGCTTATAACGTCCAGCTTTATAAAGTCCTTAAGTTTAATAAGCTCTTTAATGTACTTAGCCGCTATTAAGGTAGTTATATTATATAATACTAAGTCGCCTATTAGGCTAAAGATATTCTTAATAATATTAGGAAACCTGTCTGCGGACTAGCTGGTTCCTAAAATATATTAGATTTTTGTATTTATAAGCTCTTTTAGCTGTGGTATATTGTAGTAATTGGTAATTATATTAATATAAACGTGACGAAGTGTAATATAGGCCGTCGTTAGCCGTATCGTTATATCTTTATTATTGCCACCGCTATTATCTAGTTTAGATAGCGATAAGGTATTAGTGTTATCAATATTAGATCCTTACTCCTCCTTACTATTCTTATAGTCTCTCTTATATATAAATTAGATTATTTTCTTAACGGTGCTAGAATTAAACTCGTTAATATTTATAATATTAGTCGCCGCCTCCTACCCGTTAGTTAGTTAGTTAGGGTTAATTCTACTAGATATTTAGTTAGCTTTTACCTAAAAGCCTCTATTATAGGCAGCTGTAAGTATAGGAGATTGGGTACATATAATCACTTTATAAACTTTAAACTCCAGCCCCTAGCATATAAGTTTTAAGTCGCTATATTTCCCGCTATTTATAAGCCACGCTAAGCTAAACGGAACACTCTTAGATAGTATATTTCTCTAGTTTTAACTATATCTTAAGTAATATTTAAGGGAGTAATTTGGTATTAAATAGGACAATTAAAAATAAGAACTCTGCTTTATTAAACGTAGCTCTAGAGCCTCTATATATATATTAAGAAGTCGTTATTAGCTCCATCTAATCTACAACGGATTTAGCTAGTTAGTTAGAGCTTTAAACGTTAGTCGCTTAACTAAGGACTAGTATAAACTTCTAAAGTTCTAAGAAGGGTAAGTAGTAAGGTATGCGGCCGCAGTGCCTAAAAGTAGTTAGTAGTTATATAATAGAGGCTTAGTTAGAGAACGTGTTCCTATAGCTTAGGTTAAGGCTCTACACTCCTCTAAGCCACATTAAGCAAAGTTAAATAGTATTATATTCCTGCGTACTAGCCCGCCAATTATACTATTCTACTTTTTCCTTAACTATATACTAATATAACCCACATAATCACCCAGCTTATAAGATTAGCTATACTTATATAGTTTACGAAATTAAGTATTAGGTTTTAAAAGACCACTTCTATATAGCCTTTCTATCTTTATTACGAAAGAAGTATATTTATACTAGGTATTTTAGCAAGGCTAGAAGAAGAGAGCGTAAAGAGGGGGTTATAAGTATAGGCGAACGTGAAGGCATAAGGCGGGAAGGGCTTTAGGCTTAGTTATAGAATAATAGTAAATCGCTAGACCATTATATAAGCCGTATAAGATCTTATATTCTCTAAATAAAATTAAGCAATTTAAGTAGCGTGGTTCCTCTATATAAACTTAAATCATTTCCTCTATAGAAGTACTATAGCTGCCGCAAGTATTAGTAGATCCTAGGACACTAATTAAACTATAAGGGAGGGCCTAGTAGCCTAGTTAGCTTTATTAAGTTCCTTAACCTCTTTATTTAATTGCTCTAAAGCTTCCTTTCCACCTTTTATAAACTGTATATCGCCAAAAAGGCAATTAGATATTATCGCTTCTCTATTATAATTAAGTGCCGTTATAGCTAATATACCACTACAGTAGCCCGGTACGGCTAAAGATATTTTAATAATTATATTATGTATAGGAATTATAGCCTAGCGAATATTAGGTGGAATATATAGAATGCCAATAATCTTATAAAGCTTTAAGATTTTAGGGACCTACTCGCTTATAATATAGGCAATTACTTACCTTTACTTTACATAATTTGCCTTTATTCTATCTAATAAAGGTAATAACTTATTTTCTATCCTCCTTAAAAAAATTTCCCCCTAACTTTAGAACCCAATAGGCCGACCCTCGGCCTATATTAGATATATCTATTACAACGATAGGTACCTAAAAGTAGCGATTAGATTACTAAAGATATAAAAGGGGCAGGTTACGTACTGCCTGCTTTAGTAGGTAAGTTATTACTAGTCTTTAGAGGAGGTCTTTAAAGGTCTTAGAGGTTTATTTATATATTAATTAGTAAAACCCTAGCAGAGGCAGTGTATACGTATTAGTAAGGTTAAACTATATAGTAGTTCTTATTGGAGCAATAAGGAAGTGCGTAGATTTAAGTTAGGCTGTAAACGGTATAGAATATATAAAAGTAGGCCTAAGTGCGACTTACTAGACGGTATAAATATAAGAAGACACCTGTTCTAGCCTTGCTATAGGTATAAAAAGATTAGTAAAGGGTAAGACTAAGTATGCTTATAGAATATAGAAGGCTAACCTATTATAAGTAGAGAAGCCTAGCTCGGCTAGCCGTGGGTATAATTACATAGCATAGGGGGAGATATAAATTGGCATGCTATAATTATATATAGAAATACGAAAACGTTATATAATAGCCTTTGCTATACTATTTATAGAAGGAACAGCTCTTACTAGCGGAGAGACGTATTCTTCTTTAAATTAATCCCTAAAGCCTTAATCCCGGCGACTATATTCTCCCTATATATATCCTTATACGCATCCCTATCTTTATCCTAGTCCTCTTTTATACTATACCTTATATTACAATTTCTATTATCCTATATCTCACGCTCTATCTATTATAGGATTTCTTTTCCGCTATTTATTTTCTTAACTACACCTGAGAATATAAGAACTTTATAATAATTCCCTTAGTAAATAAATTCCCTAAAGATAGTTTTCTAGCTGTAGTATTAGTAGCGGGCTAAAGTATAGCGGACAGCTATTATATTAAGAATTTGTAAAGCTATTAGGTTATATAAAAAAATTTATTCCTTAGCTTTTACCTTAATTTTCTTAAGTTTATAACTATTATAGTAGGTAAATAGAGCCCAGTTTATATCCTAAGCGCGGATATAGGCACGCCCATCTCTTTAAAACTAGGGGTCCTTTTAAGCCATCTCTATAGTAATACTAAGACCAGTTGTTTTTGTAAGGTTGCTTAGATATAAAGATAATTATAGGTAGATAATAGTAAGGAAAGTTTAGGTTAATCTAAAATATATATATATAGTAGGTAATAAAGACTTTTTCTAAAAGTACTAATGCCTAATTAATGCTAGTGCTATAAGTAATGAAGACTAGTAAATACCTGTCTTAAATAGAGGTTATTAAACGCATTAAGGTAAAAAGAGGGTTTCTATAGGGTAAATATCTTCTTACCCCTAGCTATACTAGACGCTTATAGAATATAAGGACACTATTAATGTCGCGGGTAGTGAAGATCGGTAAAGGCTAAGAATGGTACTTAAGGCGCAAGTTAGGGTTACTAGATAGTAAGAAGACGCCATAAATAAATCTACTAAAGCACATCCTGTATACCTCTAAGTTCTTTACCCCGCCGCTAGTTTTATAAGTGCGTTAGCTACATACTATTTAAACGCCTATCTTAAAGCAGAGGTTAAAATTAAGAACCGTTAAATATTAAGGAAGGGGATGTATTTACGGAGGGTTATTAGGCGCGGGAAAGACTAGTTAATAGTCGCGTATAGTATACTATTTAGAGGTCTAATTGCAGCTATATACGAAATTTAGGCTGCTAAATATTATAAAGGGCGGAAAGGCACCATAAATGCATTTATATAGATAGGATGCCAGGCGTCTAATATATATAGCGGCCCGCACAGCGGCCATTATATATATTAATTATAGAATACTATACGTGGTGGAGATCGTTTAAAGGTTATATAGCGTAGTAGTTCCTATTAAAGCATATATAGGGTTTATATTAGGCCGCTAAATATTATAGAGGATAAGAAGGGACGTTATAAGCATACCTATAGAAAATAAGGGTTAGTAGTCTATTATAGGTAGAGAAACGCGGGTTATATAGTTGCTTGCCTTTAGCGGTGTGTTTAAAGTATCAAAAATATTACTACTAAATCCTCGCTAATAAAAATGGTAAAGCTTAAGCGTTACTAGTAACGCTTACTTAAGTATTAGGGTGTTAAATGTTTAAGGCTTATTTAAAATGCCAAGCATTTTAATATCCGTACGCGTTAGCGAATTAGTATACCTAGCGCGCGAAATATAAATAGGCCGATAAGCCTACCCTTCTAAACTGCCCTACTACTTAGATAATTTTACTTGTAGTAAGCTCGCAAAATTAGATATAGTAACGTAAAAAATAAGTAAGTATGAAACTCTAATAAAGGATTACCGGAATAGGATATATATAGTATTTATAATTAATAAGTCGTATATAGACCTCGTATAATCTAGCCTAAAGGAGACGATATAGAAGATCTAGAAGACTACGCTAACCAAAACTATACCTACTATCGCCTTAACGGATACTATAGAAAGTAATAAAGCGTATAAGCTTGCGAAAATAGTATATTTAACATAGTTTACTTTAGTATAGTAACTCTAGCGGCTAACGTAAATAAGGAATTTAAGTTAAAGATACTAAAAATACTACTAAAGTTAGGAGTTGGAGTAGTTAATATAAACTCTTTATATATAGGCCTAACAGTCTATTTTATAGAATAACGTATTTTAATATAATATTTAAACAATTTAGTAGTATATACGTTAGCTTTTAGCCCTTATTGGGACTTCTAGGTCCCGCTTAGTTATACTATCCCATATTTAGAGAGCGGGTGGGGCTATTACTAGGCTAGTTTATAATAGGTAGAATAAAACGGGAGTGGAGGTAGCATTAGTGCAATAATTATAGTGCCGATTATTAGCTAAGCTTAAACTGCTAGTTCTGCTTAATAAGGGATATTATTAAACCATTATTATACCGCGTTAAAACACTAAAACTAGGGTATATAACAATATAAGAGTTTTAAAAGAAATTTACTAATACCTATAAGCAGAACTTATAGCAACCGCACTATTAAGGGACTTATTATATACCTATTGCGCGGAGCCATAGCTTATCTATTTGCTGTCGCTAATCGCTAGTAGCGTATTACCACTAATTTAGTCTCTATATACCTATTACGCCTTATTATAGCCTATTTATTCACTGTTACCAATTCCTAGTAGTGTATTACCGTTAATTTAGTCTCCGTATATCTATTACGCCTTATTATAGCTTATTTATTCGCTGTTTCTAATTGCCGGTGGCGTATTACCGTTAATTTAGTCTCCGTATACCTATTACGCCTTATTATAGCTTATCTATTTACTGTTATTACTAACGTCTATAGAACTAGAGCTGCTAAGGTTTCTATTTAAACACGCTATACTATTTATATTTAGGTATCTTTACGTAGGGTTACCGCAGGTATTAAAAGGGGTAGGGAAATCTTGTAATAAGCGTTCTTAACTAAGGCGTGGTATAAGGGATTCGCCCACTAGCTTAGAGGCTTAAGGATGTTGTTTAATAAATTATAGAGAAGATGTTCCATGGCCTGTAATAAATTAGAGATACTGCTATTTAGAAGCATAACTACTTTTATATATCTGCATGCTATTTATTAAGGCCGTTATTAGTAGCTAAAGAGGGTATAATATTATTAGATCTACGTGTTAGTAATTATACGCTAATATAGAATCCCTAGGTTTAGTAACTTCTATATAAGGGCGTTTGCAAGAGGAGGAAATTCGCTTTATTAGGCTCAGCTAGAGTGGGTTAGTAATGCTAAGATATATTAGTCTAAGAAAAAGTATCTAACTAGAATAAAGCTCTTAACACTATCCCATCTAAACTAAATATCTTTACGCGATTTTAAATATTATAAAATAAGACCGGTGCCGTAAAGCCATAAGAAAATCGTTAATATTAGGTAAATTTAATCTCTAGTAGGCGTTATAGGTAAAGGCTAAGAGAACTAATAGCCCTACCCCTTTAAGCCTTTGCATAATATAAAGCTTAATTCTATATCTAATAGCTAAAGCTACTTTAGTAACGTTGTAACATCCTATACTTCTTACAAATAATATAATATAGCTGACTCCCTTTATAGAAGCGGCTTAACTTTTAACTAAACTTTTAATCCTTAACGCACCTATAGACTTTAATTACTATTTCTTAAAAGAATCCGCAAGCGTCTATTAGCTAAGAAGTTTTTAAAAAATAGCATTATTTAATAAATCGCTGTTAGTAGTAATAAGATCCTTAATAAGGGGATGTTCGTTTAACCACTTTAGTTCGCTAATAATGGCCTTTAGATCTTTCCCTATAGCTATATTAACGAATGTCTTAATCTTAGAGAGGTTTGCCGATAATACGTTAAGTAGGTTTATATATCTAGGTAAAAGGGGAGGTAAAGAAGCAACCTTATTCCCTAAAGAAGGCTAAACACTCCCTAAAGAAGGCTAGATAATATTATCCTTATTCCCTAAAAAAGGCTAAACATCCTTACTCTCTAGAAAAGGCTTAATAACATCCTTATTCCCTAGAGAAGGCTAAACACTCCCTAAAGAAGACTAAACGGCATTATCCTTATTCCCTAAAAAAGGCTAGACATCCTTACTCCTTAAAGAAGGCTAGACGATATCCTAATTCCTTAAAAAAGGCTAGATATCCTTACTCCCTAAAAAAGCGTAGAGCAAATTATAGTGACCGCGTTTATTCTCTAAGAGAGGCGGTAAATATTAAAAGGTGTTAATAGGAAGCTTCTGGAGCCTTTAAATAGTATATATAATA
>Ga0307515_10013966_pt1 | contig 14946 bp, 9 predicted proteins | sample 17_EM_MG_FD_194513 | JGI IMG/M metagenome (GOLD analysis project Ga0307515, IMG submission 194513) | Populus trichocarpa ectomycorrhiza microbial communities from riparian zone in the Pacific Northwest, United States - 17_EM | ecosystem: Host-associated > Plants > Roots > Unclassified | place... | reverse complement strand
CCGATCTGGCCGGCGCGATTGCTGAGGCTCGCAGCGGTCAGCGTCAGGTCGGTGTTGGTGGCGATGCGGCCCTGGTCGTTGACGAGTGCACCGGTCGTTGCCAGCACACTCGCGCCGCCCGCGACGACCTGGCCCTGGGTATTGTCCAGGCTCGCGAGCGTGGCTTGCAGCGCGCCCTGTGCCGAGATCACGCCGCCGGCGTTCGCCGCGGCGGTGTTGGTGGCGGCACCAGCGTTCAGCGTGAGCCTGCCCGCGGTCGTCAGCGTGCCGCCGGTGTTGTCGAGCGCGCCGGCACCGAGCGCGATGTCGGCGTCGCCCACACTGGCGATGCTGGCGCCGCGGTTGCTCAGGCTGCTCGCCCGCAGGCTGAGCGTACCGTTGCCGGCGATCAGGCTCGCCTGGCTGCCCGAGGCATCGTTGACGATCGCGCCGGCCTGCAGATCGAACGCGGCTTGCGCAGTGATGCGCCCGCCGCTGTTGGTGAGGCTCTGCCCGTTCGTGTCCAGGCTCAGCGCGGCGCCGCTCGAGATCTCACCGCCGCTGTTGTTCAAGGCCTGGCTGCTGATGCGGCTCGCGGTCGCGCTGCTGAGCACGCCACCCTGGTTGCTGAGCGCGCCGGCATCGAGCGCCAAACTTTGTGCCGACGAGATCAAGCCGGCGTCGTTGACGAGCGAGCCACCCTGCGTGTTGAGGGTCAAGGCCTGGCTGCTGACGATGCGGCCGCCGCGGTTGTCCAGGCTCTGGCTCAGCAGGCTGGCGGTGCTGGCGCTGCTGAACGTGCCGCCGGCATTGACCAGGCGGCCCGCACTGACGCTCAGGGCGCCGACGGCCTGCACCGTGCCGCCGGTGTTGTCGAGGTCCTGACCAGCCGTGTCGAGCGCGAGTGCAGCGCCCGTGGCCAGCACGCCGCCGGTGTTGTCGATCGCGCCGCTTTGCAGCGCCAGCGCCTGCACGCCGACGAGCGTGCCCTGGCGGTTGCTCAGCGCGCCGCTGCCGAGCTGCACGCTCGTGCTCTGCGCGCTGATCGTGCCCTGCGCGTTGGTCAGGCCCGTGGCCGTGAGGTCGACCGTGCCGTTGCTGGTGACCCGGCCCAGTGTGTTGTCGATGCTGCCGGCACTCGCGACCGCGACAACGTTTGTGGCCGAGATCGTGCCGCCGGTGTTGTCCAGGCGCGCGAGCGCCGCCGTGACGCTCTGGCCAGCGACGATCTGCCCGGCCTGGTTGCCGAGCACGCCGGCTGCGAGGCCGAGGCTGCTACCGGCGGTGATGCTGCCGTTGGCGTTGTCCAGCGCACCGCTGCCGAGCTCGATGCTGCCCGCGCCCTGGCTGGCGATGCTGGCGCCGCGGTTGCTCAAGGCGCTCGCCTGGATGCTCAGCATGGTGTCGCTGGCGATCGCCGCGCCCGCCTCGCTGCGCACTGCGCCGGCATGCAGGTCGAGCGCGCCTTGCGAGGCGATGCGGCCGGCGGTGTTGTCCAGTGCCTGGCCTTGCGTGTCGACGGCCAGCGTGGCTCCGCTCGACAGCTCGCCGCCCTGGTTGTTCAGCGCCAGGCTGTCGATGCGGGTCGCGCCGTTGCCGCTGATGCGGCCGGCCTGATTGCTGAGCTGGCCGGCACGCAGGCTGAGCGCCTGCGCCGACGTGATGACGCCGCTGTCGTTGGTCAGCGTGCCATTGTTCTGCTGCCCATTCCCCAGCTGCAGGTCGAGCGCGTTCGCAGTGATCGCACCGCGCGTGTTATCGAGCCGGGCCGCTGCGATGCTCAAGGCGCCGCCGACCTGCAGCGTGCCGCCGACGTTGCTGAAGTCTTGGCCCGCCGTGTCGATCGCCAGCCCGCCGCCGGTGGCCAGCACGCCGCCGGCATTGCCGATCGCGCCGCTTTGCAGTGCGAGGATTTGAGTGCCGACGATCTGGCCCTGCGTGTTGAGCAGGCTGCCAGTGCCGAGGCGCAGCTCGGTCGTGCTGGCGCTCACGCTGCCCCGCGAGTTGTCGAGGCTGCTCGCGGCCACGCGCACGCTGCCGTTGCTGCTCAGTTGGCCGTCGGCATTGACGATCGCGCCCGCGCTGTTGACGCTGACCGTGTCGGCGGCCGATACCACGCCGCCGGTGTTGTCGAGCGCGGCGGCATTGACCGTGACGCTCTGGTTCGCAACGATCCGGCCCGCCTGGTTGCCCACCGCGCCCGCGTTCACGCTGAGCTGGGTGGCCGCGGCGATGTTGCCGCCGCGGTTGTCGAGCGCACCTGTGCCCAGATCGAGGTGGGTGTCGCCCGCGCTGCTGAGGGTCGAGTCGCGGTTGCTCAGGCTGCTGGCCTGAATGGCCAACGTGCCGTTGGCGACGATCGAACCGCCCGCCTCGTTGCTCAGCGCGCCGGCTCGCAGGTCGAGTGCGCCTTGTGCGGCGATGCGCCCGGCGCTGTTGTTCAGCGCCTGGCCGTTGGTGCTCAAGGTCACGGCCGCGGTGCTGCCGATCTCGCCGCCCGTGTTGTTCAGCGCCTGGCTGCTGACGCTCGTGCCGGTGGCACTGGCGATCAACCCGCCCTGGTTGCTCAGCGCAGCCGATTGCACCGCGGTCGACGCGGCGATTGATGCGATCACGCCGCGCGCATCGTTGACGAGGCTGCCGGTACCGAGCACGAGCGCATCGCGGCTCAGCACCTGCCCAGCGCTGTTGTCGAGGCTGGCCGATTGCAGGACCAGCCCGCCCTGCCCGGCGGCAGCGTTCGCATTGGTGCCGGCCTGGATCGTGCCGAGCTGGTTCTGCACCGCGCCCGCGCTGCCGATCTGCAATGCCGCACCCGCGTCGATCAAGCCCTGGCGGTTGTCGACGCTGGCGGCGCCGATGTTGAGCACCGCACTCGTGTCCTGCAAGGCCCGGCTGACGATCTGGCCACCGGTGTTGTTGACATCGCCGCTGGCGATGCGCAGCGCGTTGTCGGAGACCAGCGTGCCGCCGGTGTTGTCGAGCGAGCGGCCGCCGGTGGCAACGACGAGCTCGGTCTTGCCCGACAGCACGCCGCCGCGGTTGCTGATCCCCGCCGATCCGGTGGTCGTGATGCGCGTGCCTTGGTCGCTGGCGATCAAGGCCTGGCTCGTGCTGCTGGCGTCGTTGAGCAGACTCGCGGCACTCAGGTCGACGGCCGTGCTGCCCATCAGCTTGCCGCCAGTGTTGTCGATCGCGCCGGATGCGCTCACGCGCAGCGCGCCGCTGGCGAGCACGGTGCCGGCGCGGTTGGCGACCGAGCCGGCCTGCACCGCAATGCTGCCGCCCGACTGCACGAAGCCGCCGCTGTTGGCGACGCTGCCCGACGCGCTGGCTGCGATGTCGCCGCCGGCGTAGACCTGCGCGTTCGCGAGCGACACGTCACCTGCACTCGCCGCGAGCGTGAGCTTCGCGTCGGTGCTGAGCTGGGTGCCGCTGAGCGCGATGCCTTGCGCCGCAATGGTCAGATCGCCGGCCGAGATCAGCTTGCCGTTGGTGTCGTTGACCTGCGCGGCAGCGATGTTCAGCGTGCCGGCGCTGTAGAGCGTGCCGGTGTTGTTCAGGCCGGCAGCGGTGATGCCCAGCAGCCCACCGCTCGCGATCACGCCCTGCTGCGTCAGCGTGCCGATGGTTTGGATCTGCGTGGCGCCCTCGCTCTGCGTCACGCCGCTGAGCGTGGTGTTGCCGGTGCTGGCGAGCTGGAGGTCTTGCTTGGCGACGCTGTCCTTGAGACTGAGATCGCCGTTGGCGCTCAGGCTCAGGTTGCCTTGCAGCGCCGCGACGCGGCCGGTGCTGTTGACGCCCAGGCCTTGTTCGGTCGCCACCATGTAGATCTGGTTGGCGTACATGCCGCCGAGCTCTTTGATGTCGATGGCAAAGCTCGGGGCCGCGCCGGCGCCGGCCTGCGGCGTCGCGTTCAGCGTGCCGTACAGGACCTGGTTCGCGCCGGCGACCACCTGCAGGTTCTTGGCCCAGACCTCGCCCTCGATGACGAGACCGCGCGCGATCAGGTCGAGCTGCTCGAGGTTGGTGGCGTTGAGGCCGCCGCTGCCGATGTTGATCTGGCCCTGGCCGACGTTGAAGCCGGTCAACTCGCCTCGTGCGCCGAACTGCGGCGCGCCGGTGGTGAGCGTGGCGCGGCCGTTGGTGTTCAGGAAGCCGCAGCCGTCGCAGCTGACGCCGTTCGGGTTGGCGATGACGATGTCGGCGCGCTGGCCTGCGACCTCGATGAAGCCCTTGAGCTGGCTGGGGTTGGCAGAGACGACCTCGTTCAGGATGATGCGGGCCGGCGTCGGGCCGAGCTGCATGTTGCCGCTGATCCAGCCACCGAGCTGGGTCAGCACGTTGGCGCTGCTGTTGTTCAGGATCAGGCCGTTGCTGCCGACGTTGAACTGCGAATACTGGTTGCGGCTGACGCCGCCTGCCGACGGCGGCGCGATGTGCACGATGGGCACGCCGTTCTGCGCCGCGTCGATGATCGGGCGCTGTCCGGCCGGCGCATTGGTGCTCGGGGTCAGGGCCTGCGCATGGGCGGGTGCGATGCCGGCGAGCGGGTACAGCACCTGCGCGAGCACGAGCAGCTTGGCGATGCGGCGCAGCCAAGGCCGTTGGGCCGCTGGCGTGGATTGGCTTGCGGTCATCTCGACGCTCCCTCGGAAGATCGTTGTGCTCATGCGCATGCTCATGTCTAGAAGCCGCAGCTCACGCTGACATACGGCGCCACCGACGAGGTGACGAAGCCGTCCGGCGAATGAATCGGCGCGCCGAGCGCGGCGTCGAACTGCAGGTTCTTGTGTCGCCCGCGCAAGCCCACCGCGGCGCCGACCAGCGCATGGCCGACCAGGTTCACATCGCTCGGCCCCCAGACCCTGCCGGCATCGAGTGCGGCATAGGTCGAGAGCTCGAACTCGCCGATGCGCTGCAGCGAGACACTCAGTTCGTTGCGCAGAAACCAGCCGCTTTCGGCCAGCAGCACGCGGTCGCCATCGAAGCCGCGCACGCTGCTGCGGCCGCCGATCGCGATCTGATCGACGGACAAGGTGTTGTCATGGGTACGCTGCGCCCGCAGCGTGCTGGACCATTGAAGGTCGCGGCCGCCGGCCTTCCAGGGCCAGGTCACGTTGGCGTTCAGCGTCCAGAGGTGGGGTCGCAAGGTGAGGCCCCCATCGCTGGCGGTCGGCAGATCGTCTTGTGCGTCGCGCCACGGCATGCCGCGGCGATGGGCGATGTCGAGATCGATCGCTGCATCGCCGATCAGCTGCCGGTGCGTGAGGCCGGTCTCGAGGTTCGTCGTGCGGCGCTTCTGCACGATGAGCTCGACATCGTCCAGGTAGCTGTTGGCGCGCCGCGTCGAGACCTCGGCGTAGAGCGCGGTCTTGGTCGATGCGGTGCGCAGCGCCATCTGCTGCCAGCGCAGGCTGTTGCTTTCGCTGCGGCCGCTGGAAAGAAACTGCACCGTCGTGCCTTGCACGATCTGCGCGAATTCGCTGTGGCTCGTGTTGATCGACAACGTGCCGTAGCCCCACGGGATGCTGTAGCCGGCGGACAAGCTCTGGCTGCGGTGGTCGTGATCGGGGCTCTCGGCATTGGTGTTGAAGCCGAGGTTGACGACGTCGTTCAACCCGAGCGGGTTGTCGAATGCGAGGTTGGCCGACAGCTGCGTGCGGCCCAGGCTCTCGCTGCCCGAGTTGTCCAGCGTGAGGCCGCCGCGGAAGCGATCCTTCAGGCCACCGGTCTCGCGCTCGATCAACACCACGCTGGTATCGGGCTGCGCGCCCGGCTCAAGCCGCGTGCTGACGCTCTGGCTCGGCAGGCGCTTCATCTGCTCCACGCCCTGCTCCAGCGCGCGGATGTCGAGGACGTCGCCCTCACCGACAGGGAACGCGTTCTTCCAGGTGCCCCAGCGTTGATCGAGAACCGGCTTGCCAGCCTCGGTGCGAACCATGCGAATCTCGCCGACCCGACCCACGTGCACGAACAGCCTCAAGCGACCTTCGCGCAGGTTCTGCGCCGGCAGCACCACGCGCGTGGTTGCGTAGCCCTGCTCGATCAGGACCTGGTCCAGCGCAGAGGCGATGCGCTGCAGGCCTTGCACGCCGATGCAGCGGTTCAAGTAGGGCGCCGTCTCGTTCAGCAACCATCGAAAGCGCTGCCAACCCGGGCCCTCGAGCGCAATGTCGTCGATCACGAAGCACGGCGCCTCGCTCGGCAAGTCGGCGAGCGTCGACTTGGGCTGCGGCTTGCTCAGCACGTCGGCCTGCGGCTGCTGCGCGCGCTGCTGCTGAAGCTCGCGCTCTTGCTGTCTGCGCAGGCCTTCTTCAACGACCTGCGAGGGCGTCGGCGACGCTTGGGCGAACGCGACCAGAGGCGAGCACGCCATCATCATCGCGACGACCGCAACCGAGCCGATGCACGGCAATAGCCGAGGTTGTCGCGACAACGGCGAACGCCGCGACACGCGGCACTGACTCAACATGACGACCCACTCCCTGGATGCTTCTTACTGCGGCATTCACGACGGGGTCGCGGTTGCTCATCTGTGTGTGAACAGAGTTTAAGAAGAGGGTTTGCTTGCCGGATGCCCAGTGGAAACGATGCAACGAAATGTTTCGTGCACATCCTCACAGCCGCTGCGCAAACGTGAACATCACCTCCGCGCCAGAGTCACATGCAGGCGATGACGCAGGCGTGCTCCAATCACCCATGGCCACGATCAAACTGAAGAAACCCAGCACCGATGCCGCGCCCCGACACGACGCGGCGCGCCCGCCGGTGCGCGGCAGCGGCGCCGTCGTGAAGACGCGCCCGACACTCGCGCAGGCACAGGCGCAGCGCGCCGAGCGCGAAGCGCGTTACCAGGAGCAATTGCGCCAGCGCTTCGGCGACCGGCCGCCCGAGGGCTTCACGCGCCGCACCGAGAACCCGGCGCAGCCGCCGCGCCGGCCGCAGCAGCAACAACAGCCGCTGGCGACGCTGCCCGATCGCGCGCCGAGATCCGCGCCCCGGGGCGATGCCAGGTCTGCGCCGCGCGCCGATCCCAGGTCCGCACCTCGTGGCGGCCCGCGCACCGCGCCAACTGCCACGCCGCGCCCGCCCTCACCCCCGCGCCCATCAGCGCCGCAGCCACCACGCTACGAGCCCCGCCCGAACCCGCGCCAGTCATCGCGCCCGTCGCGACACCGTGACGATGACGACGACGATCGCATGCCGCCCGAGCACGCGCCGGGCAGCATGCGCTTGTCCAAGCGCATGAGCGAGCTCGGCATCGCGTCGCGCCGCGAGGCCGACGAGTGGATCGCGAAGGGCTATGTGCGCGTCGACGACCAGGTCGTCAGCGAGCTCGGCTCGCGCGTGCAGCCGCACCAGCGCATCACGATCGACGCGAAGGCCAAGTTCCAGCAGGCGCAGCGCGTCACGGTGCTCATCAACAAGCCGGTCGGCTTTGTGAGCGGCCAGGCCGAAGACGGCTACGAGCCGGCGCTCGTGCTCGTCACGCCGGCCAATCAGTGGCGCGACGACCGCTCGGGCACGCGCTTTTTGCGCGAGCACCTGAAGAGCCTGGTGCCCGCCGGGCGGCTCGACATCGACTCGGTCGGCCTGCTCGTGCTGACGCAGGACGGCCGCATCGCGAAGCAGCTGATCGGCGAAGACAGCGAGGTCGAAAAAGAGTACCTCGTTCGCGTCGCGATGGCCGACCGCCAACGCCTGCCCGACTCGGGCCTCGCGCTGCTGCGCCACGGCCTCGAGCTCGACGGCGAGGCGCTGCGCCCGGCGCAGGTCGAGTGGGTCAACGACGATCAGCTGCGCTTCGTGCTGACCCAGGGCAAGAAGCGCCAGATCCGCCGCATGTGCGAAGCGGTCGGTCTGCAGGTGCTGGGGCTGAAGCGCGTGCGCATCGGCAAGGTCATGCTCGGCGACCTGCCCGCGGGCCAATGGCGTTACCTGCGCGCGGACGAGAGCTTCGGCTGAACCAACGCCCGCTGGGCGCGCCCAACACCAGGACGACGCCGGCGGCGCGCATCATGCGGTCTGCGAACACGGCGGAGGATTGCGTTGACCGACCGCACGCGACACTTCGAAACGGCGGTGCTGCCTCATCTGGGCGCGGCCTACAACCTCGCGCGCTGGCTGCTGCGCGACGAGCAGCATGCGCACGACGCGGTGCAAGAGGCCTATCTGCGCGCGTTCCACTTTTTCGACGGCCTGCGCGGCGACAGCGCACGGCCTTGGCTGCTGGGCATCGTGCGCAACACGTGCTACGACTGGCTGCGGCAGCACCGCTCGCCGGCCGAACCGCTCGAGTTCATTGATGAGCACGAGAGCAGCGTCGCAGCGCCGCCGGCCGTGGCCGACCCGGCCGTGCTGTGGGAACAACGCGCACAGCGCGGCCGCGTCAACGCCGCGATCGAGGCGCTGGCACCGCCGTTTCGCGAGGTGATCGTGCTGCGCGAACTGGAAGAAATGTCGTACGACGAGATCGCCCAGGTGGCCGGCATCCCGATCGGCACCGTGATGTCGCGCTTGTCGCGTGCGCGTGCTGCGCTGCGCGTCGCGCTGCAGGACGAAGCCGCGAACTCGACGCTCGGAGGTCCACGCGATGTCAACGCCTGACGACGACAGCTTGAGCGCCTTGATCCGGCGCGAGGCAACGCGCCATGCGCCGCCCGTTGGCCTGGCCGAGCGCATCGCCGCCGACCTGCGCGCGGCCACGCCAAGCCCAGCCGCGACGACACCGCCGCCGCGTACGCGCCCATGGCGGCGCTGGTTCGACGCGGCGCTCGTGTTCGGTGCCGGCGCCGCGACCGCGTGGCTGCTGCTCGCAAGCGTCGCGCTGCCCGGCGCGGCCGATCGCCTCGGCGACGAGATCGCCGGCAGCCACGTGCGCTCGCTGATGGCCGCGCACCTGACCGACGTAGCCTCGAGCGATCGCCACACCGTCAAGCCCTGGTTCGCCGGCAAGCTAGCCTTCTCGCCGCCGGTGCACGACCTCGCCGCGCAAGGCTATGCGCTGACCGGCGGCCGGCTCGACGTGATCGACGGGCGGCCGGTCGCGGCGCTGGTCTACCGCGAGCGCGAGCACGTCATCAACCTGTTCGTGTGGCCCGCACCGGCCGACGCGCCGAGTGCGCAAACGCGCCAGGGCTTCAGCCTGGCCGCGTGGACGCAGGGCGGCATGCAGTTCTGGGCCGTGTCGGACGCGAGCCCGCAAGACCTGCAAGGCTTCGCGCAGGCGCTGCGCGCGCGCATCGACGCAGCAGCCAACACACCCTGACGCGCCAGCGTGAGGCGCGTCCCTGCTACCCTCGCAGGATGCCTTCTTCTCCTGCCATCGAACCCCCGCGGATGAGCCCAGCCGTGGTGGTGTTGACCATCACGCTGCTGCTCGGCATCCAGCCGATCTCGACCGACCTCTACCTGCCCGCGCTGCCGACGCTGCAACGCGAGCTCGGCGCGAGCCTCGGCGCGACGCAGCTGACCTTGTCCGCGCTGATCATCTGCTTCGGCCTCGGCCAGCTCGTCTGCGGCCCGCTCGCCGACCGCTTCGGCCGGCGCCCGGTGCTGCTCACCGGCATGGCGCTGTACAGCGTGGCGAGCGTGCTCGGCGCGGTCGCGCAAGACATCGATGCGCTGATCGTCTGGCGCGCGCTGCAAGGCGCGGCGATGGCCGCGGCCGTGACCTGCGGGCGCTCCATCGTGCGCGACCTGTTCCAGCCCTACGAGGGCGCCCGCGTGATGTCGCGCGGGCTTGGCGGCCTGGGCCTGATCGCGATGCTCGCACCGGTGCTCGGCGGCGTGCTCGTGCAGGCGCTGAACTGGCACGCCGTGCTGCTGATGACCGCGCTCTTCGGCGCCGGCACCTTGGCGTTCATCGCGCTGACGTTTCGCGAGACGCTGGCCAGCCGCAACCCGCTGGCCACCCGGCCATCGCGCGTGCTGCGCAACTGGGGCGAGCTGCTCGCGCACCCGACGTTCCGGGCCTGGACCGCGCTGCTGTGCTGCAGCTGGGGCGGGCTGTTCTTCCTGCTGGCCGGCTCGTCGTTCGTGTTCATCAACGTGCTCGGCACCTCGCGCATCGAGTACGGCCTGATCCTCGCGACCAGCTCGGTGGCCTACATCGCCGGCACCATGCTGTGCCGGCGCCTGCTGCTGCGCCACGGCCTGCGCGGCGCGGTCAAGCGCGGCGCGCTGTTCTCGCTCGCCGGCGGCGTCGGCATGGCCGCGCTCAGCCTCGCGGGCGTCCAGGCGGTCTGGGCCATCATGCTGCCGCAGCTGCTGTTCGCACTCGGCCACGGCATTCATCAACCCTGCGGCCAGGCCGGCGTCGTCGGCCCCTTCCCCGACAAGGCCGGCACCGCGGCCTCGGTGTCGGGCTTCGCGATGATGGCCACCGCGTTCGCGATCGGCCTCTGGCTGGGCCGCGCCCCGGCGCACACGGTGTTCCCGGTCACGCTCGGCGTCGGCGCGTGCAGCGTCGTGCTCGCGCTGGTGGCCTGGACGCTGGTGCAACGCCACGGCGACCCGCACGCTGCGCCCGCAGCCGCACAGGCGGCCACCGCATGACGGCGACGCACTCACTGCACTACCTGTGCCTTGCCGGCCCGACAGCCTCCGGCAAGACCGCGGCGGCGCTCGCGATCGCGCAAGCGTGGCAGCACACCCGGCCGGTCGAGATCGTCAGCGTCGACTCGGCGCTCGTCTACACCGGCATGGACATCGGCACCGCCAAGCCCAGCGCGGCAGAGCGCGCGCTGGTGCCGCACCACCTGATCGACATCATCGACCCGGCCGAGAGCTACTCGGCCGCGCGCTTCGTCGGCGATGCGCAGAGGCTCATCGATGAGATCAACGCGCGCGGCCACTTGCCGCTGCTGGTCGGCGGCACGATGCTGTACTTCAAGGCCTTGTTCGAAGGCCTGGACGCGATGCCCGCCGCCGACCGCGCGGTGCGCGCGGCGCTGGCCGACCAACTCGAGCGCGAAGGCCTGCACGCGCTGTACCGCGAGCTGCAGCGCGTCGACCCGGTCACGGCCGCGCGTTTGAAGCCGGCCGACCAGCAGCGCATCCAGCGCGCGCTCGAGGTGTTCCGCGTCAGCGGCCAGCCGCTCTCGTCGTTCCATCGCGAGAAGCCGGTCACGCAGGCGCTGCCGCCGCTGATCTCGCTCGAGCCCGATGACCGCGCGTGGCTGCACCAGCGCATCGAGGTGCGCTTTCACCAGATGCTCGACCTCGGCCTGGTCGACGAGGTGCGCCGTCTCGGCGAACGCAGCGACCTGCATGCCGACATGCCCTCGATGCGCTGCGTCGGCTACCGCCAGACCTGGGAGGCACTGGTCGCCGACGACTTGAGCGAGCTGCCCGAACGCGGCGTCGCCGCGACGCGCCAGCTCGCGAAGCGCCAGCTGACCTGGCTGCGCAGCATGCCGCAACGGCATTGCGTGGCTTGCGACGCGCCCGGCGCGACCGAGGCAGTCGTGGCACTGGCGACGACGCTCGCAGACACCTTGCCGCCGACTGCATGACCAGCCTGCTGCTCGATGTCACGTCACTCGCCAAACGCTACGGCGAGACCACGATCTTCAGCGGCGTCGAGCTGCAGGTCGCACGCGGCGAGTTCGTCGCGATCCTCGGTGAATCGGGCGTCGGCAAGTCCACGCTGCTGAACTGCATCGCCGGCCTCGACGATGTCGCCGCCGGCCGGGTGCGAATCGATGGCACCGAGATCACCGCGTTGCCCGAGCCGCAGCAGGCCTTGTTCCGGCGCGCGCACCTCGGCTTCGTGTTCCAGGCCTTTCATGTGCTACCGCACCTGAGCGTGGCGCACAACGTCGGCCTGCCGCTGCTATTGCAGGGCCGGCCCGATGCGGCGCGCGTGCAGGCCGTGCTCGACGCCGTCGGCCTCGCCGAGCTCGGTGGCCGATTGCCCGAGACGCTGTCGGGCGGCCAGCTGCAACGCGTCGCGATCGCGCGTGCGCTGGTGCACCGGCCGCAGCTGATCCTCGCCGACGAGCCCACCGGCAACCTCGACCCCGCCACCGCCGACCGCGTGATGGACCTGCTCTCGGCGCAGGTGCGCGCCGAGGGCGCGGCCTGCGTGCTGGTGACGCATTCGCGCGCCGCCGCGGCGCGCGCGGACCGCGTGCTGACGCTGACCGCGAGCGGCATGCATGAGTTCGCATCGACATGATGATGTTGCTGCGTCAACTGTCGTGGCCCGAGCTGCGCCACCACCCGTGGCGCCACGGCGCGGCGTTGCTCGCGGTGATGCTCGGTGTCGCACTCGCGTTCTCGGTGCAGCTGATCAACCAGTCGGCGCTCAGCGAGTTCAGCTCGGCGGTGCGGGCCGTCAACGGCGTGCCCGATTTCGAGCTGCGCGCGCAGCGCAGCGGCTTCGACGAAGCGCTGTACGCGCGCGTTGCCACGCACCCGCAGGTCGCGGTCGCGAGCCCGCTGATCGAGATCGATAGCTTCGCGTTCGACGCGAAGGGCGAGCGTGTCGCACTGAAGATCGTCGGGCTCGATGCGCTGGTCGCCGCCGCGCTGTCGCCGGCACTGCTACCGCGCCCGACTGATGGCGCGGACCGGCTCGCGGTGCTCGCGCCCGATGCGATCTTTCTGAACGCGCAGGCACAGCAGCGGCTCGGTGCCGCGGCCACCGAACGCGTGCGCGTGCAGACGCCGACCGGCAGCGTCACGCTGCGCGTGCAGGGCAGCATCGCCGCGCCGGGCGCTGCACTCGCGGTGATGGACATCGCGGGCGTGCAGTCGCGCTTCGGCTGGTCCGGCAGGCTGAGCCGCATCGACGTGCGCCTGCGTGCCGGTGCCGACCGCGCGCAGGTGCTGCGCGAGCTTGCGCTGCCGGCCGGCGTGCGCGCGGCCGCGCCGGGCGAAGCGGTGCAGCGCGTCTCGAACGTCTCGCGCGCCTACCGCGTCAACCTCACGGTGCTCGCGCTGGTTGCGTTGTTCACCGGCGCGTTCCTGGTGTTCTCGATCTTGTCGCTGTCGGTCGCGAAGCGCCAACCGCAGCTCGCGCTGCTCGGCGTGCTGGGGCTGGGCGGGCGCGAGCGGCTGATGCTGGTCGTCGCGGAGTCGGCCCTGCTCGGCCTGGCCGGCAGCGTGCTCGGTCTGCTGCTGGGCACCGCGCTCGCAGCGATGGCGCTGCGCCTGCTCGCCGGCGATCTCGGCGGCGGCTACTTTCCCGGCGTCGCGCCCCGCCTGCAGTTCGACGCGGGCGCGGCGCTGGTCTACGGCGCGCTCGGCGTGCTCGCGGCCGTGGTCGGCGGCTGGCTGCCGGCCCGCGCGGCGCAGCGCCTCGCACCGGCCCAGGCCTTGAAGGGCTTGAGCGCGGGCCACGCGGGCGCGATGCCGGCGTGGTTCGGGCCGCTGCTGCTCGTCGCCGGCGTGCTGCTCGCGCTGGCACCGCCGATCGCCGAGATCCCGCTCGCGGCGTATGCGTCGGTCGCCTGCCTGATGCTCGGCGGCATCGCCTGCGTGCCGACAGTGGTCGGCGCCCTGCTCGCCGGCATCGCGCCGCCGTCGAATGCACTCGCATTGCTCGCGGTGGAACGCGCGCGCCATCAGCGCCACACCGCGACGATCGCGGTCGCCGGCGTGGTCGCGAGCCTGAGCCTGGCGGTCGCGCTCACGGTGATGGTCGCGAGCTTTCGCGACTCGGTGACGCAGTGGCTCGACACAGTGCTGCCCGCCGATCTGTACGTGCGCGCCGGCGCGTCGGGGGTCGCGGGCGATGTCGTCACGCTGCCTGCCGATCTGCCGCGGCGCGCGGCCGCGCTGGCGGGTGTCGAGCGCGTCGCGGCGCAGCGCGTCACGAGCGTGCAGCTGGCCGACGCGCGGCCCGCCGTCGTGCTGATCGCACGTGCGCTCGACGACCCGGAAAAGTCGCTGCCGCTGGTTGGCGAGCTCGCGCCGCTGCCAGCCGCCGATGCGATCGGCGTGTTCGTCAGCGAGGCGATGGCGAGCCTGTACGGCGCCGTGCCGGGCAGCTGGCTCGCGCTGCCGATCCCGAGCGGCGGCAGCACGCGCGTGTTCGTGCGCGGCGTCTGGCGCGACTACGCGCGCCAGCACGGCGCGATCGCGATGCCGGCCGCCGACTACCAGCGCCTGACCGGCGACGCGCGCGTCAACGACCTCGCGCTGTGGCTGCGCGCGGGCGCGAACCCGGCGACGATCCAGCAGAGTCTGCGCGCACTCGCGAGCGAGCTCGGGCTCGATGGCGCGCTGCTCGAGTTCGCATCGGCCGGCGAGATCCGCACGACCTCGCTGCGCATCTTCGACCGCAGCTTCGCCGTCACCTATTGGCTGCAGGCGGTGGCGATCGCGATCGGGCTGTTCGGCATCGCCGCGAGCTTTTCGGCGCAGGTACTCGCGCGCCGCAAGGAATTCGGCCTGCTCGCCCACCTGGGCCTGACGCGCGCACAGGTGCTGCGCGTCGTCGCGGCCGAGGGCGCGGTCTGGACCGCCGCCGGCGCGCTGCTCGGGCTGCTGCTCGGCCTCGCGGTCAGCGTGGTGCTGGTCAAGGTCGTGAACCCGCAAAGCTTTCACTGGACCATGGACCTGCTGCTGCCGTGGGCGCGCCTGGCGGCGCTGGGCGCAGCGGTGATGGCCGCCGGCACGCTGACCGCGTGGCTCGCCGCTCGCAGCGCGGCCGGCCGGCAGATGGCGCTCGCGGTGAAGGAGGACTGGTGATGACCGGCGACACCTCTCGACCCCTGCCCGCCTCGCTGACGACGCGACTCGCCGCGATGTACGGCGAGCCGCATCGCCGCTACCACACGCTCGCGCACGTCGAGGCCTTGCTGCGCTGGTTGCGGCACTGGCATGCCCTAGCTACAAAGGGAGGCCCCCCGGCTCTGCCGGGGAGGCAGTAGGAGTTTGACTTTTCAGGGGGTTGTCCACCGTAGAGACTTCCAACCGTGAGCCGCCAAGCACACGAAAGGAAGAATCACGATG
>Ga0307515_10013965_pt1 | contig 14946 bp, 11 predicted proteins | sample 17_EM_MG_FD_194513 | JGI IMG/M metagenome (GOLD analysis project Ga0307515, IMG submission 194513) | Populus trichocarpa ectomycorrhiza microbial communities from riparian zone in the Pacific Northwest, United States - 17_EM | ecosystem: Host-associated > Plants > Roots > Unclassified | place... | reverse complement strand
AGCTTGAACTCCAGCGTGTACCGCGCCCGCTGCTTCGCTTCGTCCTTCTTGCTCATCTCTCGTGCTCCATCTGTGCATTTTCAGCTTCAGCTATGGAGTACGTTTCTCGGGGGCAAGGTCAGAGAACTTGATGAAACTGAAGACTGCAATCGCCTGCCTCTTGGGTCTGGCCACCGCTCATTTCAATTGCTCGGCCACCGAGCCCCAAGGGGATCCCGTCACATTGGTCCAAGGAGGCATCGCCGGCATGGCCGCCGGACAGTCGTATGCCTCGGCGTTTGACATCGGTCTCTTCTACGACATTGGGACTGACCCGCTGACGAGTGCCGTCATCACATTGAATTTCGAAGGGTCCGATCTCCGAGATTCCACTGCTGTGAGCACCAGCAAGGCGATCACCTGGACAACTCCAGAGATAGCAGACTACACGACTCACTACGCGGACCCGCTGGACAGCGTGTCAGTCTTGTTTGGCCACTTCAAAGGTCAAAGCGCGACGATCGACGACGGGGCCAACGCGTACGAAGGACCGTCTGTCCTTGTCTCGACCCGGCCGGTGTACGGGACGCGCCGGGAGTGCCACGGCCTATTCGGTGTGGTGTGCGGTGACTTTTCGTTCCTTGCTGGCGACGATCGCTACCTGGACCAGACATCGGGCTACAAGGGGACATTCTCCTTTTCGAGCATGCTCGATGCCACGACGTTGGCCGGGCTTTCAAGCACAGGCTATCTGCGCTATGGGTTCACCGTGCTGGCCGGCGGCGCCAGTCTCAAATCGGCAAGCCTGACATTTGTGGCTGCGCCGGTGCCGGAGCCGGCCACCATCAGCTTGACAGCTTGCGGATTGGGACTTCTCGCCGCCGCCATGTACCGCCGGCGGCGCTACGAAGGCAGGTGATGTGAGCCTTGCGACATGCGCGACAGCGACATTCGCAACGAGTGTGCTTCTCCCAGAACGCTGCATCGTGCAGCGGCCTGCCCGTGATGGGCGACGGCGGCCCGCTGCCGGTGCCGCCGAACTTGGCCGTCAGCTTCGGCACCGACGGCAAGCACACTGCGATCGGCAAGCTCAAGCTCGTCACGCCCGAAGCGCCGCTGCAGCGCGGCGAAGACGGCCTGTTCCGCGCCGCCGAGGGCAGCCTCAGCGCCGACGACAAGGCGCGCGTGCAGGACGGCACGCTCGAAGGCTCGAACGTCAGCGCCGTCGAATCTATGGTCGCGATGATCTCGGCCGCGCGCCAATCGGCGCTGGCGATCTACCGCAGCGCCGACTGAAGCCTGCCTTCGAGTTCCCTCAACGGCGCCTTGAAGTACGGGCTGACATTCGGCTGAACCGTGAATGCCTGCCGGGCGAGCGCGGCCAGTACTCTGGCCCGAGTAGTTTGGCCCGCCGAGAGTGCACACAGTCCCGTGACGGCTCGGGCGCGAGCCAGAGCCGGGTGGTGTTCGTAGACCTGCCCGTCCTGTGCTTTCAGCCCGGCCTCCAGACGATCGAGGCCGTCAGCCCGCCGACCGACGGCGCAGAGAATCTCTCCGCGCAGCAGCCTGTCGTCAAAGGGCAGGGTGGCCGGACCATCCACCGTCTCGGGCGGCAGCAGCTTCAAAGCAGAGTGCGCATCCCCGCGTTCCAACTTGATTGCCGCAAGCGCCTTCGGACGGACGAACGCGTACCCCGACGAATCTGAACCCCCGCCCTTGAGTTCACCGAAAGCGGGAGCCGAAGACAGGAGCGACTCGGCCTCGTCGAACTTTCCTTGCATGGAGAGATTTCGCGCTGCCCACATGAAATCGTAGGCCGCCCAGGGGTGAAGACCCTCGCCCCTGCGTGCACGCAGGTCGATCACTTGACCGAGGAGTTTGGCGGCGTCGTCATGGCGCCCCGCCAGCAGCGCGACAAGGCCTCCGTCATAGGACAGGCTCCACTTGTCGTGCAGGGACTCGGCTTGTGCCGTGAGCAGCGCCGCACTCTTGAGAATTAAGGGCTCGGCCAGAGCCACGTTGCCCCAGCCACGGTAGACACCGCCCAATTCCAGATCGATCCTCGCCTTGATCGATGCCGGGACCAACGGGCCACGATTGATCAAAAAGGAGCGATTGCGTTCAAGTGCACCGCTCGCCTCCTGGAGCGACACTTGGCGCGGAACCATCTCAAACATTTGCGAGTAGGTCTCGGCCTCCCATATCGCCGCCCTGATTTCGCCTGCGGCGCCCGAGGCGCGCAGGGCGGCGAGCGCGGCGTCCCGATGCACTCTGGATTCGTCGCCTCGGTCGTTGACGATGAACGTCCACTGCAATTTCAGCCGGAGATTGATCGCCGTGGGTGACAGCGGCCCCTCCGCCGCCAGAGCGGTTTCTATCGCTGCCAGATACACGGGAATCGCGTCGTCAAAGTGGTTGGCGCTGACAAGAAGGTCAGCCCGCATGCCGGTCGACAGTGCGGCGGCGGCAGTGGGTTTGCCGACCTTGGTCAAATCTTGGTCCGCCCGGTCAAGCAGGCGTTGCGCCTCCTTCGTATCGCCCTGTTTGTGGACCACGCGAGCCAGCAGCACAAGAGCGGTCGGGCGCAGATCCGGGTACGGTTCCGCCAGTGTGAGCGCTCGTTGCGCGCGGACACGCGCGTCACCGAGACGGCCTTCTGCCAGAAGGGCCTGAGCGAGCAAGAGGGTCGCCTTTGCCTGGTCGACATCGCCGGCGTCGATCGCGATGAGGGCCTCAATCTGGCGCGTCGAGTAGTCAATGGCCAGCGAATTGGCGCCCATGTCGGCGAAGATGCCTCCGACCACGCCGAAGAGTTCAGCCTGCAACTGCGGCTGCCCCGGAAACTTGCCCTCGATGAGCTTGGCGCCTCGCTCCAGCAACAGCTCGGCCGGGAGCTGCCTGAGTTCCTTGTTGCCGGTGCTGCCGCGCTCGTTGACCTTGAACACGTCGACCACGAATTCCTTGACGACTCTTGCGCGTTCGGCGGCATCACCCGCCCGCTTGGCTTGAACGAGCGAAACCCCTGCTCCGCCGAGTACCGCTGCGAGAATCGCGGCGCCTGCAGCGAACGCGCCCCGGTGGCGGCGCAGGGCCTTGTTGACGCGGTAGGCAAAGCTGTCGGGTTGCGCCAGGACGCGCTCGCCGTGAAGATGTCGCTCGATATCTTCGGCCAGCGCATCGGCCGTCGCGTAACGCTGGCGGGGTTCGCGCTTCAGCGCCTTCGCCAAGATCGCATCGATTTCACCTCGCAGTGCCTTGACCGTTGTCTTGTCCTGCGCTCGGCTGCTCGCCACCGGCGGCTCGTCGTTGAGGATCGCCTCCTCGATCGCCGCCAGACTCTTGCGCTCCGGCTCGTACGGATAGCGCCCGGTCAACAGTTCATAGAGCAGCACCCCCAGCGAGTACACGTCCGAGGCCACCGTGATGGTCTCGCCCCTGATCTGCTCGGGTGACGCGTAGTGCGGCGTCAGCACACGACCTTGCTCCTCCGTCAACTGGCCTTCCCCCGGTGCAGTCTCCAGCAGCTTGGCGATGCCAAAGTCCAGCAGGTGGGTCCGGCCGTCAGCGGTGACGAGCACGTTGGAGGGCTTCAGGTCGCGGTGCACCACCAAGCGCCCGTGGGCATAGGCCACGGCCTTGGCCACTTGCACGAACAGCCTGAGCCGATCGCGGACCGACAACGCCTGCGCCTCACACCATGCGTCCAGCGGCTGGCCGTCGATGTACTCCAAGGCCAGGAACGGCCTGCCCTTGGCATCCACGCCAGCGTCGTACAGCCGCGCGATGTTCGGATGTTCGAGCAGCGCACCGATGTCGCGCTCGCGCGCCATGCGCTCGGCCAGGCCCGCGCCCCAGGCCAGCCTCGGAAGCTTCAGGGCGACATGGCGCTTCAGCGTGCCATCGGCCCGCTCGGCGAGCCACACCGCGCCCATGCCGCCGCGGCCGATCTCGCGGATCAGGCGATAGGGGCCGACCAGTTCGTCGGCACGCGCGACGGTCTCATCGGCAGGGCCGCCGGCCAGCTTGGGGCCGTCGGCCATGAACCCGGGGTTGCTGTTCGCAAGATGCGCGGTCAGCATCTCGCGCAGCTTCGGGCGCAGGTGCGCGTGCTCCTCGGACAGTGCGGCGAGCCATGCGTCGGCCCGCGCCGGCGCCAGGTCCATCGCCTCATCGAGCAGGCGGCTCAGGGTGATCAGATCGGTTGCTGTCAGTGGCATGGGAATGTGCGTGATGGCTTCCCAAGTACGGACGCGCTTCAGGTCCGCAACCGGACATGTGGCTCAGTCCTTCAGCGAACTCATCAGCAGCAACCGTGCCTTGTCCCAGTCGCGCCGCACAGTGCGCTCGGTCAGCCCCAGCGCCTCGGCGATCTCGATCTCTGAATACCCGCCGAAGTAGCGCATCTCGACCACCTTGGCCAGCCGCGGCTCGGCCGCTTCGAGCGCGAGCAGCGCTTCGTGCACATGCAGTATCTCGGCCTCGCCCGAGGGCAGCGAGTCGCCGACCTGCGTGTCCAGCGTCACCTGGGCCAGGTCACCGCCGCGCCGCAGCGCCTGGCGTTCGCGCACCGCGTCGATCACGACCGAGCGCATGACCTTGGACGCATAGGCGAAGAACGCGCGCCGGTCTTCGAGGCGCAACTGCCCGGAGTTCACGAAGCGCAGGTAGGACTCGTGCACCAGCGCGGTGGTTTCGAGAAAGGTGTTGCGCCCACCGTCGCGCAGCCGCGAGCGCGCGAGCTTGCGCAGCTCGTCGTAGGCGGCGGAGAACAGCGCGTCGCGCGCCGAGGCGTCGCCGCTGCCGACCTGCTGGATCAATTGCGTCAGATTGCTCATCGCGCCATTGGCGCACGGCCCCAGCGAAATGGGAAGGCCCAGTCGCTGTCCCGCGCTACCTCGAACTGGGGATGCGCATCTCGCGCACCGACTTTGTGGTTCGGCGATGTCCGGTCCGGCGCCGCGGCTGCGTCCGATCAGGAGAGGGCAGGTGCGGAATCGACCGACACCCTGAGCCCCACGATCGATCTGCCTGAGGATGGAGCACACCATGTCCACGACCACCCGTTGCACGAACCAACCCACCCCGCCGAACTACGCGCAACCCTCGCTCGCTGCGAAGGCCGCGGTCGCCTTCGTCGCCGTGCTCGTCAGCAGCACGCTGCTGGGCGGCATGCTGGGCTTGTTCGAGATGCACAGCGAAGACGCGGCCTTCACCCGGGCATTGCTCAAGGCCCAGCCATCGACCGGTGGACTCGCTGCGCGAGATATCCGTTCGGTTCCGCGCGGCTGACCCGTCGATGCTTGTTAAGAGACGACCGGCAGCCCACTGACCGGCCCATAACGCTCAAGGAGGGAATTCATGGCATTCAAAAAAACGAACCGGATCATCGGCGGATGGCGCTGCGTGTTGCTCGCGATCGCTATGTGCGCATCGGGGTGTGGCGGCGGTGGTGACGACGCGGGCGACGACCCTGCCGCACCGGTCGTCGTCGCATCGCCGCCGGCCGCATCGGCCTCCAGCCCTGTCGGGCCGACGCAGACCGAGATGGTGGTGATCACCGGTGCCGATGGCGCATCGGTGAGCGTGCCGCCGGGCGCTGCCCAATCGGTGCCCGTCCTGATCCAGATCACGCAGAGCGGCACCGGCGCACCGGCCCTGCCCACGACGACCACCACGGCCGGCACCATCTACGAGATCACGCCGCACGGCGCCGCCTTCAGCGTGCCCGTCGAAGTCGCGATTCCGTTCGATCCGACGCGGGTCACAGCCGATGGCCGGCCCATTCTTCTGAAGGCCGAACCCGGCGGCGCATGGACGGCGATCACCGATGTGCGCGTCGATGGCGGTCTGCTGCGCGCGTCGATTGCCGATTTCTCGTACTTCACCGTGGCCAACTGCGAGTCGTATGCGGCCTCGACCTGCGATACCGGGTCGAACGCGACGATACAAATCGCGGCGCCGACGGTGTCGAGCGCCGCAGGCTCCATGCTGCTGCCGCCACCCGCCGGTGCCAGCGCATCGACCGTCGGCGTGCTCAACGGCTTCGCTCATCTTCAGTTGGCGGTGCAGTTCAGTATCGCAGCCGAATGCATGGCCGAGTATGTGCGGGACTTCTCCGTGGCGCTTCTGATTCCGTCCTCGAGCGGCTCCAGCACGAGCAAGATCAGCATCTACGCGGCTCAGCTTTACACGCCGGAGAACCGGAACTTCGTCATCCATCGAACCCGCTACTTTCACGGTGTGCTGCTGGCTGACGCGACAGTCATGTTCGACGTTTCAAGCGGGGATGTCGCAGCGCTGGGTGGTCAGATCTTCAATGCGCAGGTCTTCTGCACGTCCCCGTCCAACTGGAATGGATACCAGATCGACGCCAGCCCGGTTCGATTGCTCTCGAACCTGCCAGTGCCTGCCGCCGGCACGGCGACCTACCAATATCTCCTCGCCGCCAAGGGCGCGAACCCCCTGAAGATCGTGCAGGCGCCGCAAGACCTGAGCGTCGCGCTTGGCCAGACGGCGACGTTCTTCGTCACGGCGATCGACCTCGGCAGCGTCACGTACCAGTGGGAGCGCAGCGACGACGGCGGCCTCACCTGGCTGGTGATGGCCGGCGAACGCGGGGCCTACTACGCCCTCGTGAATGCCCGCGAGACCGACAGCGGCGCCAAGTTCCGGGCCGTCGTGTTCCGTGCCGGCTTCTTAACCTCCGGCAGCACGGCGGTCGGCGGCAGCACGGTGGTCAGCGACGGCGGCACCTTGACGGTCACCCGCGCCGACGCCGCCGCAACCACCGTGCCGTGGCAAGCCACCGGCCTGATCGCCGCCGGTGGCAGCGCGAGCTTTGCCATCAAGAGCGACGGCACGCTGTGGAGCTGGGGCGCCAACAACGGCGGCGTGCTCGGCCGCGCGGCGAGCGCTGGCACGCCGCAGCCCGTCGACACGCTGAGCCACGTTCGCGCGGTCACCAGCGGTGCCTGGTACGCAGCGGCCGTGCTCGACAACGGCGACGTCTATGCCTGGGGCTGGGGCGGCAATGTTGGCACGGCCATCGGCTCGGCGGCCTCGGACAACCCTCTTCCGATGAAGGTGCCGGGCTTGTCGAACATCCGCACCGTGTCGACGAAGTACCAGCACACGCTCGCGCTCGACACCAGCGGCAAGGTGTTCGGCTTCGGTCCTGAAGCCTCCGGCGCGCTCGGGCCGACGATCGGCAACGACGGCGTGCGCGCGATCGATGGCCTGGCCAACGTGCGCCAAGTTGCAGCGGGCGAAGTGCACTCGCTGGCGCTCCTTGCCGATGGCACGGTCTGGGCCTGGGGCGCCAACTCGCTCGGGCAATTGGGCGTGGCCGCCGAGACCACGACCCGCGCCGCACCGGCCCAGGTGGCTGGGCTGGATCACGTGGTCGCCATCGCGGCGAGCAGTTTCGGATCGTTCGCGTTGCGCCAGGACGGCACGGTCTTCTCGTGGGGCCAGAGCTTCGTGCTCGGGCGGACGGGCTCCTCGTTCGAGGCCATCGCGATCCCCGGCTTCAGTGGCATCAAGGCCATCTCGGCGGGCAACTACAACGTGTTCGCGGTCGACGCGGCGGGTGGTGCTTTCGGCTGGGGCGACAACACGGGAGGGCGCGTCGGCGTGGGCATCTTGGCGACAACGATTGCCACGCCGGTCGGTCTCGTCGCCGCGTCGAACCTTGCAGTCGGTGTCATTGGCGAGTCGACCCTCGGGTCACTCGCGCTGGTTGCCGGCGGCGAAGGCATGGGCCTCGCACTGGGAACCAATGGCCACGTCTATGCGTGGGGCAGCAATGCGTCGGGCCAGCTCGACGGCGCGGCGCACGCCGACTCCACAACCGCGTTCGACATGGGGTTGATTCGATGAAGACAGATCAGACGTGGGATGGACGCAACCCGCCGATGAGGCAAAGGCTTCTTGCAGATACCGTGGTCAAGTCCAAGAGGTGCCCATGCAGCCCATCTTCATCAGCTACCGCCGAAGCGACGCGGATGGCCAAGCGCTCAACTTGTCGCGGGACTTGAAGGCGAAGTTCGGCCAAGCGGCGGTGCTGATTGACGTCGACGGGTTGGAGAAGGGCCGCGACTTCCGCAAGACGATCGACGACCGGCTGGCCACCTGCAAAGTCTTGCTCGCGTTGATCGGCCGCTCCTGGCTCGATGCCAAAGATGAGCATGGTGCGAGGCGGCTGGACAACCACGCCGACTTCGTTCGCTATGAGATCGCGAAGGCGCTTCACCGCGACATCCCTGTCATCCCGGTGTTGGTCGGCGGCGCCTCGATGCCTGAGGCGAGCGAACTCCCAAGCGACTTGCAAGACTTGGTCTTTCGAGACGGCATCGAGCTGACCCATGCCCGGTGGGATTCCGACGTTCAGGTATTGATCAAGTTCCTGGAGCCCTATGTACCGCCGTTGCCGCCACCGCCGCGCGAGACTCCGCAGCATGAGGGTGCGACGCATGGCATGTCGAGCGCGCGCAAGGGTCTGATTGCGGTTGTTGGCGCCGCGGTTGTGGCGTGTGCAGGCTGGTATGTCTATGACACACGAACTGACGAACAGGCTCGCGCCTCAGAACTTGCGGCACAACGCGAAGAGGCGAGCAGACTGGCCGCCGAGTTGGCCGCACGCGAGAAGGCTGCACAGCAGGCCGCGGCAGACAAGATGGTGGCCGATAAGGCGGCAGCCGACACGGCCGTCGCGGACAGATTGACGGCTGACAAGGTGGCAGCCGACAAGGCCATCGCAGACAAGGCGGCCAAGAAGCTGGCCGCAGGCAAGGCAGCAGCCGATCAGGCGGCTGCGGGGCAACTTGCCATCGATCAAGCTGCCGCTCTTGCGCAACGTCAGGCCGCGGAAGCTGCTGCAAGGCGGGTCCAGGCAGCCGACTCCATCGCTGCCGTCGCGCTCGTGAGTTACGGGCCGGCCGGGGCGAAGTTTGATGTGCGCTACGAAACGCGGGATCGCAGTCCGACGACGACCACAGGAATCAAGGTCTGCATCATCCAGGCCGGGCGACTGGTCCCCGGGACATCCTGCATGACTCATTGGGCCCTGCCCGGCCCGAGCAGGGCCCTCATCGAGATGGCCTTCAGGGACTCGACCGCGACCGCGTTGAAGGGCAGGAACCAAGCGACGGTCAATTCATGCCTGGGTACCTTTCCCCGCGGCAACCCGAGGGAGTTTTTGAGCATGACCGCCACCTGCAGGATGCAGGCTTGGTAGGACGTAGGGCGCGTTGATCAACGAGAACGCAAACCCAAGCGTCGATCCAAGCGTTCAGCGGGCTCCTTGTAATAGGCGCTGACGTTCGGCTGAGCGTTGAAAGAGGCGCGCGCCAGATTGGCATTTCGGATGGCAAACGCCCGATCTCCAACTTGGAGCGCACACAGGCCTGTCACCGCCCGCAAGCGGGCAAGCCAGGGCGCATTGGGGTGACTGCTGCCTTGTTCATCTTCGGCCAACCACCGCTTCAGGAGGACGACGCCCTCCGTCGGGCGGCCGACCGCACACAGCACCTCGCCCAAGAGAGTGCGAGTGCGATCGAACCCATCGTCGCCGCTGGGGACTTCGAAATGAGGAGGGTCGCCTTCTATCAAAGCCAACGCGCCACTCGCATCGCCGCGGGCAAGGCGGATTTGTGCACGGGTCTCGACGAGGAAACGGCTGTACCGATCGACATCCGAACCGTACCCGCGAATCGCCTCGAAATGCGGCGCCTGGTCGAGCACCTTCTCCGCTTCATCGTACCGACCTTGCATCATCAGGTTCTCGGCGATGTGGTGATAAACGGTGGCGGCAAAGGGATGGGTTTCCGTGTGCATCCGGACCTGCATTTGCAGTTCCTCGCGATACCAGCGATCCGCTTGCTCGTGACGCCCCGCGTATGTCAGTGCATTCCCGGCGGCACCGGCCAAGTAGAAGTAGTCGAGAGGTGCGTCCAGCTCACCACGAAGCACGGCAGAGGTGGTCTCCAGTGTCGCCAGTCCGCCCGCGATGTCGCCTGACTCGATTCGCATCGAGCTGGCCCAGAAGTCGATCTGCGGGATGAACCAATCGGGTACTGGAACCTGCGCATTCTCGAGCGACTTTCGGCTCTTCGACAGCATGCTCATCGCTTCGGCCAGCGTGCCGTTTCCACCACCCCAGTAGCGACGCCATGCGTAGTAGGCCGAGGATTGGGCGGCCCGCACTTCATGAGCACCGCCGAGGGCTCGGAGCGCTGCAATGGCCGGATCGAAGATGCGTTGAGCCGTTTCGGCGTGCGTCGTCTGCGCGAGATGAATGCCGAGCATCAGCCGCATCGCAATCGCGTTCAGGGACAGTGGCCCCTCGCTTTGTTGAGCGACTTCGATCGCTTTCTCGAACAGGGGGATTCCTTCGTCGAGATGATTCTGGAGCATCAAGATGCGCGCCCTCAATGCCATCATCCACGCGCCTGCTACTGATGGCTTCGATGCAGAACGGAGCAGTCTGGCATCGAGTTCGTTGAGAGATGCGGCCGCTTGGTCGATCATTCCGAGTGCGACCTGCACGCGTGCCAGCAGCACCAATGCATCGAGCTCCAGTTGGGTATCGCTCTTTGTCAACTCGAGTGCGCGTCGGACCTGCGTTTCAGAGTCGTTCAAGCGTTGGTTGTCGAAGAGTGCCTGCGCGAGCGTCATGATCGCGCGCGCCTCCACAAGCCGATCGACACGCATTTCTTTCAGCACTTCGACTTGCCTTGCGGAGTAGTCCGCAGCCAATCTGAATGCACCCATGTCGGAGAACAGGCCCCCGACCATGCCGTACAGCTCCGCCTGCAACCGCGGCTGACCTGCGAAGCGGGCCTGGATCAGCTTGGCGTTGTTCACGATCATCATCTCGGACGAGCGCGGTGCCGGCAAGACACTCTCCACGTGATTGCGACTGTTGGCGCGAAAGACATCCGCCACGAAGGCTTTGACGACCCTTTCGCGCTCGGCCGCTTCCGCAACCTGGTGCATCTGCAGGATGGCCACGGCACCGCCCACAAGCACGGCAGTCAGCACGGAAGCCGTGGCGGACAGTCCAATCCAGTGTCGCCTGGCCGCTTTTCTCAACCGATACCAGCTGCTGTCTGGCCGTGCCTGCACAGGCATGCCTTGAAGGTGTCGCTCGATATCCTCCGCCAGCGCATCCGCCGTGGCATAGCGTTGACCCGGTTCGCGCTTCAATGCCTTGGCCAGGATCGCATCGATCTCGCCGCGCAGCGCTCTGGCCATGACTTTGTCTTGCGCTCGGCTGCTTGCCGCCGGAGGCTCGTCTTTGAGAATCGCCTCCTCGATCGCCGCCAGGCTTTTGCTCTGCGGCTGATATGGACAGCGCCCGGTGAGCAGCTCGTACAACAGCACGCCGAGCGAGTACACGTCGGACGCCACCGTGATCGTCTCGCCCTTGATCTGTTCGGGCGACGCGTAGTGCGGCGTCAGCACGCGGCCCTGCTCCTGGGTCAGTTGATCGTCCCCCGGTCCGGCCTCGTGCAGCAGCTTGGCGATACCGAAGTCCAGCAGATGCGCTTGCCCATCGGCGGTGACGAGGACGTTGGAAGGCTTGAGGTCGCGGTGCACGACGAGTCGTCCGTGTGCATAGGCCACGGCTCTGGCGACCTGCACGAACAGGCGCAGCCGGTCGCGGACGGACAGTCTCTGCGCCTCACACCACGCATCCAGCGGCTGGCCGGCTATGTACTCCAGAGCGAGATACGGGCGTCCGAGCGCGTCGACACCCGCGTCGTAGAGCCGCGCAATGTTCGGGTGCTCCAGCAGCGCGCCGATGTCGCGCTCGCGCGCCATGCGTTCGGCCAGGCCCGCGCCCCAGGCCAGTCGCGGCAGCTTCAATGCGACGTGGCGCTTCAACGTGCCATCCGCTCGCTCGGCGAGCCACACCGCGCCCATGCCGCCGCGGCCGATCTCGCGGATCAGGCGATAGGGGCCGATCAACTCGTCGACGCGAGCCACGGTCTCATCGGCAAGATCGCCGGCGAGCTTCGGGCCATCGGCCATGAACCCAGGGTTGCTGTTGGCCAGATGCGCGGCGAGCATCTCGCGCAACTTGGGCCTCAAGTGCGCGTGCTCCTCGGGCAATGCGGCCAGCCATGCCTCGGCCTGCGCCGGCTCGAGGTCCAGCGCTTCGTCGAGCAATCGGCTCAGCGCGATCAGGTCGGGGGCTGATGGTGGCATGGCGTGCCCGCGTGGTGACTTCCCAAGTTCGGACGCATTCTGGCGCCTACACCGGACATTGCAAAATGGGCTGTCCTGCTCCAAGCGCCGAAAGATCTGTCGTCTGACGATGTCCGGTCCGGCGCTGCGGCTGCGTCCGATCAGGAGAGGGCAGGTGCGGAATCGACCGACACCCTGAGCCCCGCGATCAATCCACTCGAGGATGGAGCACACCATGTCCCACGATGTTTCCGCGACCCACCCGGCTCGTCCTGCATATCCGGGCACGCCTCTCACTGCACGCATCGGAATGACCTTTGTGTCCGTGATCGTCAGCGGCACGATCCTGGGCGGTTTGCTGGGCCTGTTCGAGATGCGCGCCAGCGATGCGGCGCTGGCACGCGCGACCTCACCAGGCAGCTCGACGAGCTACGTGCTGGCAGATGTCGAGCCGCGCTCGAAACTCGACACCGTGGCGAACGCATCGGCGGGACTATGAGCATGCACCCGTCGGACGCCATGGGCTGGCTGGCGGCGGGGCTGATGCTGCTGGCGTTCTGGTGCACCGGCCCGCGCAGTCTGCGGGCGTTCGCACTGGCCGCCAACGTGGCGTTCATCGTCTACGGCCTGGCCGAGCACCTGCCGCCGATCGCGACGCTGCATGCCCTGCTGTTGCCGATCAACGCGTTCAGGCTCGTCCGGGCGATCCGGGCGACGGCCGGCCGTCACACGCTCGCCCGTTCCGCAAGCCGTGGGATGTCCGCGGCGCCGCAGACGGCATACAGTCCGCCGGCCAAGTTCTGAAGGGAGCGCCATGGCGATCATCGACCAGCAGACCGAATCCACTGCCGTACGGCGCATCGCCGACCTGCCCGGCCCGTGCGGCCTGCCGGTGCTGGGCAACATGCTCAGCATCGACCGCGAGCGAATCCACTTGCAGGCTGAGCAGTGGGCGCGCGAGTACGGCGAGGCATACCGGTTCCGCATCGCGTCGCGCGAGTTCGTCGTGATGTCCAACCCAGAGGCGGTGGCCGCGATCCTTCGTGACCGGCCCGACGGCTTCCAGCGCACACAGCGCATCAGCGACACGGCGCGCGCCATGGGCTTCGGCGGCCTGTTCTCGTCCAACGGCGAGGCCTGGAAGCGCCAGCGGCCGATGGTGTTGGCTGGCCTGGACCCGACCCACATCAAGGCTTTCTTCCCGACGCTGGCCAAGGTCACCGACCGCTTCGCGCGCCGCTGGCAGCGTGCCGCGGCTGCGGGCACTGCCATCGATCTGCAATCTGACCTGATGCGCTACACGGTCGACGTGACCGCGGGGCTGGCCTTCGGCACCGACATGAACACGATCGAGTCGGACGAAGAGGTGATCCAGTCACACCTCGACAAGATCCTGCCGGCCCTGTTCAAGCGCGTGATGGCGCCGTTCCCCTACTGGGACTACCTGAAGCTGCCCGCAGACCGCGCGCTCGACCGGCATCTGGACGCGCTGCGCGTCGCGGTCGACGGCTTCATCACCGGTGCACGGCAGCGGCTCGCCGAGCAGCCCGTGTTGCGCGACAAGCCGACCAACCTGATCGAGGCGATGGTCGCGGCGCGTGACCGCGAGGGCAGCGCCGTCACCGACCAAGACGTGTCGGGCAATGTGCTGACGATGCTGCTCGCCGGCGAAGACACCACCGCCAACACGCTGGCCTGGATGATCTGGCTGCTGCACCACCACCCGGAGGCCGCGCAGCGCGTCGCCGATGAAGTGCGCAGCGTGCTCGGCGACGCGCGCATGCCGATGCGCTACGAAGACCTGGGCCGGCTCGACTTCGTCGAGGCTTGCGCGCACGAGGCGATGCGCCTGAAGCCGGTGGCGCCGCTGAACATCCAGCAGGCGGTGCGCGACACGGTCGTGGCCGGCATCGCGATCCCGACCGGCACCTTGGTGATGTGCCTGATGCGCCCGGCCGCCGTCGACGAGCTCCACTTCGCCGATGCCGCGTCGTTCCGGCCCGAACGCTGGTTGACGGGCGTGTCGGCCAGCTCGGCCAAGCGCGTGGCCATGCCCTTCGGTGCCGGCCCGCGCATCTGCCCGGGCCGCTATCTCGCGCTGGCCGAGATGAAGATGCTGATCGCGATGGTGTTCGCGTCGTTTCGGATCGAATCGGTCACGACGCTGGACGGCGGCGATGCGCAGGAGCGCCTGTCGCTGACGATGTCGCCGGTGGGTTTGCGGCTGCGCTTGCAGCAACGCTGAAGGCTGCGCTCAGCGCTGGAACGGCGGCCGCCGCGTCGTTCGCCGCCACAGCAGCGCCGGCAAGCGCAGCACGAACTCGAGCATCAGCCGCAAGTGCATCCAGGTCAGCAGCACGTTGTCGCGGCCATAACGGAAGTGCGAGACGCCGCCCTCCTCGGCCGTGAGGTACTTGACCGGCGCGGCAATGTTGATCGGCTTGACGCCGCGCCACGCGAGGCGCACGACGGCCTCGGTGTCGAAGTCGAAGCGCCGCATCCATGGTTGACGGCGCATCACCGCGATCAGGTCATTGATCGGGTAGACGCGAAAGCCGTAGAGCGAATCGTCGATGCCGGCACCGAGTGTCTCGAGGTTGGTCCACCAGTTCGACACGCGCCGGCCGCGCACCCGCAGCAGCGGCGCCGATGCATCGAACACCGGCCGGCCGAGCACCATCGCTTCGGGGCGCGCCATCGAGGCCTGCATGAACGCAGGGATCAGCTCGGCCGGGTGCTGGCCGTCGGAGTCCATCGTCAGCGCATGCGTGAAGCCGG
>Ga0307515_10013964_pt1 | contig 14946 bp, 9 predicted proteins | sample 17_EM_MG_FD_194513 | JGI IMG/M metagenome (GOLD analysis project Ga0307515, IMG submission 194513) | Populus trichocarpa ectomycorrhiza microbial communities from riparian zone in the Pacific Northwest, United States - 17_EM | ecosystem: Host-associated > Plants > Roots > Unclassified | place... | reverse complement strand
TTAAATATATTGATACGAGAATGACAGTAGAAATTCTTTAAGATCTAATTAACAAGGAGTTACGTACTGAGCTAAGTTATTAAATCTGATGTATTATGTGATTTAAAACTTGGATTATATGTTAAATCGATAAACCTAAATTGACTTCATATAAATAATATCATTTTATTTTTTTAAAAAAGTAAAATAAAATTGTTTTGATATTTATTTTTTAAAATTAAACTAAAATTTTGACTAGATAAATCAGGCAAATTAGATCGATTCTATATTATTATTTTTATAATTAGCCTGTTTAAAATCGAAGAAAGGTTTAAGAGTTTGATAGAGATTACTTTTTAAAGTATTTTTTTTTAAAATGTATTAAAATAATATTTGATTTTAATTTTTAAAATTTTATTTTTGACATCAGCACATCAAAACGATAAAAAAATCATAAAAAATTAATTTAAAATAAAATAAATAAATTTTAATAAGAAACAAGTTAAACCCCACTAATAAACGGAACACTGAATTAATGAAATTTATTAAACTGCAGTGCCAGATAGGATTTAATAACGCTGGAATGTAAATAATGACATGCAAATGGTCCAACAAAAACAGGAAAGCATATAGTTCCCTGTTCAGCAATTTAATTTCTGGGTCTATTCCTCGATTTGTAGTGTCCTACAAACGTAAGAGGACACATTTACCTCGTAGTAGAAAACAAATATTGCATGTGAAAGGAAGGTAGGAAATAGGTCTGACTCTGGTCCCTTTTTTTTACTTCTGGAAGGACAATAATTAGGCACGCCAGAAACCTTTTACAGATCCCAATTTCTCAATCCGGCACGCATTTCCATGACCCCACCGCACCACCTCTATCCTAATCCTCCAAAATGACACATCATTTATAGATAGTGTCAACGAGGACCACAAAAGTCTATAGTCTACACATACATAAATAATCGGCTAAAAATAAAATCATGTCTGGTTCCTGTACTTTATATATATATATATATATATATATATTTGACCGTATGGACTCAGATCAAATAAAATCTTTCTCATCCTTTCGTTTAATAATTGAAAACAAGGGTTTGATTTGAACAAATAAAAGTAGAGGGACATATTTGAGTTTCAGCCTGAATAAACACATTCATTCATGAATTACATAATTTATCGTGATCATCCATTAAATTAATTCAACGAAAACACTCCTGGTGTAGAAGGAGAACATACTTTTTTTTTTTAATATGCACTTTTAAAATAAATATGTATAGCGTTTCAATGAAAAAAAAATATTTAATTGTAGAGAAAAAATATATATAAAAAATTCATGTTTATCAAGTTTTAAATTGAATTTATATGTTTTTAAAATAAAAAATATCAATAAACATATAGCTTTTGTCCCACTATCTTATCTTTTTTATTTCAAATTACGAAATACTATTCAGATGGCCAGACATGTTTATTTTATGATAAATTATTATTTTAAAAATAAATTTTCAAATTTTCTTATATTTATTTACCATTAAAAAAATTAATAAATGAAAAATATTTTTCAATAAAAAATTTTTTTAGTTTGGTTTTAAAAAAGTTTTTTTCATTTTATTTGTCATGTGATACATTTTCTAGAAGTTATAAAAAAATTAAAAAAATATCATATTATTTATTAATTATATCAAATTTGACTCTCAATATTTTGGTTGTTATATATTTTATTTTAATTACATTATTTAAAATTTGATTTTTTTATTAACTTTGATCATTATTTCTTTGATTTGATTGTTATTTATTTTCTTCTTCTTTTGTTTTCAATTGAAATTTATTTATCTCTAAAATTTGATCTATATTATTTTAATTGCTATTTATTTTATTTGAAATAATTTATAAAATTAAAATTCTTTTTTAATTTTATTCTTTTTAAATTTTTTTATCTAACAGGTCTTATCTTTATTATTTTTAATAACATATGCAAACATTAAAAATATTTTCAAATTTATTTTCTATAACACTCATTAAAATTGGAAAATAATCAACTATATACTATTATACTTTCTATTAAACTCCTTTCCAAAGCAGGCTAGTTTCTGACAATATATAAAAATGTTTTAATTATTATTATAAGAATAAACCAAATAATTCCATTTTATCCGGAAACTTGGCATTTCCTGCAACCGCCCACCTGTAAAAATATATAAAAATCTGACCAGGTCTTTTCTACTTAATCATAACACCCGCACTTCATTTTCAAGCACTCTTTATTTTTTCTTAGAGAAGTCTGTTACGCATAAACTTCTTCTTGTTTTAGACAGAGAAAACAGAAAAGGAAAACAAAAATGGAGAAAGCAATCAACAGGCAACGTGTTCTTCTTGAACACCTCCGTCCTTCTTCTTCTCACAATTTTGAATCCACTCTTTCTGTAAGTTTCAAGAATTTGATCGCTACCAGATCCAGATGATAATTTGGTTGTTTCCGATTTAGTTGCTTTATTGCACCTGTTTTTTTCAGAAGAATCTCAGCTGCTAGTTAGATCATGCAAGTTGAAGGATGGATTTGTAATTTAGGATTTTATGAAATCTGTTGCCTTATGTTCTTTTTTATCAGTAATCTTTTTGAATTTATTCTTGTGTCTGGCTTCGTTTCTTAATATAAGTTGGATTTTCATGACTTTAATTAATTTCTTTATATAAATCGGAGCAGTGTTTTTTTTTATATATAAAAAAATGGATTTTGAAATCAGGCATCCGCTTGTTTGGCTGGAGATAGCGCTGCGTATCAAAGGACTTCGGCGTATGGAGATGATGTTGTGATTGTTGCGTAAGTAGTGGTTGAAATGATTTTTGTGAAATGTTTATTGCCACCACAGTGATGTTTTTGGTGAATCGAGCTTAATCATTTTATTTCATTTGTGTTTTGTGGTTTTATAGAGCATATCGAACTCCGCAATGCAAATCAAAGCGTGGTGGTTTCAAGGATACTCATGCTGATGATTTACTTGCACCTGTGTTGAAGGTTTGTTTGTAGTTTAATTTTGAATTTGGTTTCGGTTATGGTTATGATTTGATTCTGATTATATGTTTTTGATGTCAGAATAATAAAACTTGTGTTTGTTGTTACTGTGAATATTGGTTCGTGTAGGCGTTAATAGAGAAAACTAATCTGGATCCAAGAGAAGTTGGGGATATTGTTGTGGGTTCAGTATTGGCTCCAGGATCTCAAAGAGCAAGTGAATGCAGGATGGCTGCATTCTATGCTGGTTTCCCTGGTATGTTTCTTAAATTGCATCTTTCAAGGGCTATTGGTTGCATTACTACTTTATGCTTGCTTGAATGGATTTTGAATCTGGTCCAGAAACTGTGCCGATAAGGACTGTCAACAGGCAATGTTCGTCTGGGCTTCAGGCAGTTGCTGATGTGGCTGCTTCAATCAAAGCAGGGTTCTATGAAATTGGTAAGAGAAATCCCTTGAACTGCCTTTTCAATAGTGTATTATCTCGATGTCTTGTTAATTATTAGGCTTTACAAATTTTATCATTTCATTTTAGGCATTGGAGCTGGGCTGGAATCCATGACAATTAATCAAATGTCATGGGATGGAGATGTGAATCCAAAGGTATATCTGCTCTTCTCTTCATTTAATTTGTTTCAGAAGGTTTGTTGATGATTTTTTTTATGGTTATTTATTATCTGGATTGGATTTTTAAGGTTATATTGATTATGGCAGCTAAAGAATTTTCAAAAAGCCCAAGATTGCCTTCTACCCATGGGTATTACTTCAGAGAATGTTGCACATCGTTTCGGTGTGACAAGGCAGGAGCAGGATCAGGCAGCAGTAAGTGCCATTGTTCTGCTATGCAGTATATTGCAACGTGATTTGTTTTATTAATATTCTTAAATTGTTGTTTATAGGTTGATTCTCATAGGAGTATTGTTAAATTGTTGTTGTTAGGTTGATTCTCATAGGAAGGCTGCTGCTGCTACTGCTTCTGGCAGATTCAAGGATGAAATCATCCCTGTCGCTACAAAGGTATATCTAGTTGAATGTATTGAGTAAAAAATTAGTCATTTTTGGCTAAAGAATTGAAAATGTAATCTGTTTTTTTTGTTGGCATTTTTCTGTTCGAAGATTGTCGACCCTAAAACTGGTGATGAGAAGCCCATCGTAGTATCTGTTGATGATGGGATTCGCCCAGAGACATCAGTAGCAGGTCTGGGAAAATTAAAGACCGTGTTTAAGAAAGATGGGACCACCACTGCTGGTATACCTCTCGAGCCTTTTCTTTTTTCATAGTTGGTCAGTTTATTTCGATCCATTTGATCATGTGGTGGCTCTTCTTCAGGAAATTCTAGCCAAATCAGTGATGGTGCTGGGGCTGTGTTGCTCATGAAAAGAAGTGTTGCTGTGCAAAAAGGACTACCCATTCTTGGTGTATTCAGGTATATAATTCCTAGAAACTCAGTGTATCTCTATCATAATGTGCAATAAATCGAATGGTAGTTGCACATGGATGTGGTGGACAACAACATTATAAATCCAACAAATCACAGCACGAATTCTAGAACCATTTTTTTTCCGTTTTATTTTGCATTCCTTAACAGGAGAGGGGGAGGTTGCGCTATCATCATCATGTTGACCTGAGAATGTGGTTGTTGGATGAATTTGCTTTGTATTTCCCGATAATAATCATTTTATGAGGAAATGCTAACCAATAACCAGTTGGCATGGAATCTTCTTTTTCCTTTGATCTGTTTATGTTTGTTCAGAACTTTTAACACCCAATGAAAGGGGTATTGAACATTTGAGTTGAAGGTATACGACCTCATTCAGAGCCAAGGATTTTGCTTCATCCATTCCCCCACAGCTCGTTTGTTCTGAAGTTTAGGGAGATGGCATTCTGCAAATGCATATCTTTTTATTTTGCTCGAGACAACAATGTTTAGTAGTTCCTTGCCATCTATTTTGTTGGATTTCATATATAACAATCAATGATGAGAATAAATTAAAGAATTCTCCATATTTTTCCCATATAAAATTTATTTTGGTCATGCAGGACATTTGCTGCTGTTGGTGTGGATCCTGCCATCATGGGTGTAGGCCCAGCTGTTGCAATTCCAGCTGCAGTGAAGGCTGCTGGTTTAGAACTTGAGGATATTGATCTTTTTGAAATAAATGAGGTTAAAAGAAAATGAATACTTTACAGTTATATTCAGAATCAAACACTCCTTCCAGTTTTAACTAAAGTTTGTTGTTTCTCGTCCAGGCATTTGCTTCCCAGTTTGTATATTGCCGCAAGAAGTTGGAGCTTGATCCACAGAAGATCAATGTCAACGGGGGTGCAATGGCCATTGGACATCCTCTGGGTGCAACAGGTATTTCCTTGTGGAAAATTGAAGTTAAAATAAATACACTCTAATTTCTGGTGATAAGCTAACAATCCTGTAATAGATTATAGATTGGAGGCAATTTCTTTTGCTTGGGTCTGGTGGGGGGAGGACATTTTTTTGTAGCCGAAGTATCTATGGGTTCCTTGGGAAAATATGTCGGTCAGGCAATTTACCAGATAAATTGTTAAGTCGGTGGTTCCATAGGAGCAAGTTAGAAAGATTGTGAAACAGAACAGATCGATTATAGATTGGAGGCAATTTTGTTTTCGGGGAGGGGAACACTTTTTCATAGCCGAGGTAGCTACTTATTATCCGAGAAAACATGTTGGTAAGCAGTTGATAGGATAAATTGTTTAAGCCCATTGGTTCAATAGGAGGAAGTCAGTAAGATTGAGAAATAGAACAATTGATTTTCGACAGAATAAAAAATGCATATATGAACCAAGGAATACAACCCTATGACATGCTCGAGCTGGGACAGGACATTGAAATCTATTTTTAGCTAGTTGAGCTGTAATATGCACATCCATTAGTTGGGTGTTTTGAGTTCGAGGGTTTATAGTACCATTTTTGTAGGATTTATATCGCCAAATAAACTGTCTAAAGATATATTAAAACAGATTTTTTTAGGAAATAAATGACTCCATGATTAATAGAACCATTTCGAGGGTTTATAGTACCATTTATGTAGGATTTATTTTACCAAATTGAACCATTCTCTTCTCTACAGTTGACATGATGTATAGATTTTCAAAGGACAATGGATTTAGTGATATAGGTGCTATATGAATATAAAAGGTCATCTCATAAATGAGAAGTATTTAATAATGTAACATCCTCTTAGCGAGATTTGATAGAAGTTTAACTATTGAATTAATCAAAACAAATTTAAAGAACATAAGGGATAACTGACCAAATTTTAGGAATACAAGGGTAGAAATGAATTGACACGAACATGGGTAAATTCAGGGGTTTTGCGTTGTGTCGGTGGTGGAAACAGTTTTTGATGCTTGTAAATCTGCTCAAGACTTGTATAGAGAGCATCGCTTTTGAGTGGTGTACGGTGATCTCTGTGATAGAGTATCTATCCATTAACATATATTATATGGTCTTTAATTTCACACATGAATATGCGGTGCAGCAGTTATTTGTTTAATCATATTCTGAGACTAATTCATGCCACCTCTTTAACTGTTACAGGTGCTAGATGTGTGGCTACCTTACTGCATGAGATGAAGCGTCGTGGCAGGGACTGTCGCTTCGGGGTGGTGTCAATGTGCATAGGTATTCTTCTTCTCCCTCTCTCTCTGAGTGCGTGGAGTGTTGCTGTAACGTATGCTTATGGAGGGGTGATTATTTTCGGTTCGATTTGGTTTTTATTAAAAAAAATAACCAAATTGAATTTTTTTAAAAAAAAAAAAAACCAAAACCGGTTCAAACCAACCGGTTTCGGTTCGGTTCGGTTCAGTTTTTTAGGACAAAAACCGGTTCAGCTCGGTTTTTCCTGGTTTGGCTCGGTTTTTTCGGTTTTTTGCCGGTTTTGGCTTGGTTTTTTCAGTTCGGTTTAGTTTTTTCAGTTTTAGGCTTATAAAACCGAAACCGAAACCGAACGGGCCAGTTTTTTCAAAATTTTAATCGGTTTAATCAGTTTTTTTTCACGGTTCGGTTTTTTCGGTTATTTTTTTCAGGTTTTCTTGGTTTTTTGGTTTTTTTCTCACCCCTACTTATGGCTAACTGTTGTCACTAATTAAATGCAGGCACAGGAATGGGAGCTGCTGCTGTTTTTGAAAGGGGGGATGGCTGTGATGAGCTATGCAACGGCGGTCGGAAAGTCGAAAGCAACAATCTCTTATCCAGGGATTCACGATAGTCGCATGTGATGGGCATATCGCAGATGTTTCCAATAAATGCAGTTTGGAGTTATTTTATTATTCATAATAATAAAGTGTAACGAGGTGGCTCTATATTCAGTTAAACAAATAGAACGCAGAAGGCGAGTCCGATCGCCTATATTGTGATATTTTCATGTAATGAAATATTCCTCATTATAGTCTCTCTCTCTCTCTTTTTATTATTGCACCCCTTCTACTATATATGTTAATGTACCGGGCTGGGGTGGTCACTCAGGTCGGGTGGAAGGTCCATCTATGTAGAGTACCAGTCGGATACCGGATCGGATTCTTTAATTTTTTTTTATTCTCTTTAATTTTTTTCATACTTCATAAAATCATATCTTAATAAATTAATATAAATAATTTCATGTATCCTATTAAATGAAGTCATGTTTAAAATATTAATGATAGATATGGTTAAAAAATATTGAATTATATGATTAAATATTATTAATAATATGTACTAATTAATAAATAATTAGTGATTACTGAAGTTAGAAACTTAGATTGATTTTGCTAAATTTTTATAATATAATATTAATAATAATTATAATTTATACATATAGAAAAAATCAAAGAAAATTTGTTATTTGTTAAAATTTAGTTAAAAAAGTAAATATTGAATAACAATGTTTTAGAGAGTTTAGATGTATTTATTAAAACAATAGTAAAAATATAAGGTTAAGTGATCTCCTAACCTGCCTATTACCCGATCCAAGTAAAATTATATCAGGTTTTTACTCAATCTTTTTTTATCCCAATCAAACTTAGCAAAACAATTTAACTCAATTGAGTTGGTTATTCAAACTGAGGCTTTGTTTGTTTGCTGAAAAGTAGTTTTATTTTGAAAAGAGAATTTCGGGAAAATAAATTATTTTCTGATATTTGGTAGTGTAATGAAAAATAAGTTGGAAAACACTTTCCATTGTTTGGTTATGTTATGAAAAATAAGCTGGAAAATAAATTATTAATGTTTTATTTTTTTCAAGTTTATTAAAATAACGAGGAACAAATCTTACAAATTAAAAAGTTGAATGAGAATGAAATTGAAGAAAAATATAATTTCATAAATTATCTCAAATAAAATAAATAATAATCAAAATAATAGAGATCAAATCTAAAAAAATAAAAAAATTGAAAGATGAAGAAATTAAAATAATAATAATTAACATTTCATAAATTATTTCAAATAAAACAAGTAACAATCAAAAGAATAAGGACCAAATTTGATAGATAAAAAATTTCAATTAAAAAATGATAAGGAAAAATTAAATAACAATTATAAAAATGAGGACCGAAGTTAATATAAAAATTAAATTTTAAGGGATGAAATTGAAAAACAAATATTTAAAACAAAATATATATAGCAATCAAAAGTTTGAGGATCAAATTTGATATAATCAGTACATAATATGACATTTCTAAATTTTTCACAACTTCTGGAAAGTGTTTTCCGTTCAAAATACAAGGAAAATACTTTCTTGGAAACCAAGCCAAATTTTCCTTTAACTAGAAAGTATTTTCTGTTGACTGTAAAATATTTTCCAACTAACTTTTCTAATACCAAATAAATATTAAAAAAATTTAAAAATTATTTTCTAAAAAACAAATGCACCTGAGTAAAAAATTTAACTCAATGGAGTTGGTTGTTGTCGGATGAAATTATTTCTTGGGTTAGCCGAAGAGAGGAATGCTGATGGCGGCGGTGTTAAATGGGCATGCCTTGGATCACTACGTTACATAGGTCCACCATCCCAAGTTATTCATCAGACTTGGCATTGCCATACAAAAGCAATAGCAACATTACAGGGGTCCGCGTGTTGCCCTTCAGCCTCTTCTTTCATTCTGGACACGATTCCAAGTGTTCACCCGATAACATTATTTTTTCTGATGCGATAAAAATTATGTTTTAAAATGTTTTTTATTTATAAATATATCAAAATAATATATATTTTTAATTTTAAAATTTAAATTTTAAACGAATAATATTTTAGCATAATTACAAACATTACATCAAATCCATTGTGATACATCCCCATACTAGTTTTCACGGACTGTAACTAAGTTCTTTTTGGGTCAGATTTTGGACAGGCCTGTCCACAGACACGCCAACTACTAATGCATTCAGGGGACCTGCAGCCTTATCCTTGAACCGGAACTCGAGACGATAAAGTCCAATCAAATCCATTAACAGCATCTCCAAAGCATGGCTGGGTATAGCCCAATGTTTTATACCCCTCATTTTTTATTATTTTGTTAGAACTTTTTTTTTAATTCAATTACAAAAACGAAGAAGCCCAGATACCACAAGCACAGAGACCTAGGAAAAAAACACTAATTGTCCAGATATCAGGCCTCAAACTTTGCACTTTCCGATCCAGACCAACAGCTCCAACTGAGGTTAAGATAGAGGACCGTGGAACATATAGCTTGTACTCGTTTATTTGAGTTCGAGTAAAGGGTGTCCGGTGTTGTTTTCAGTAGTGGTGTTCATATATATATTTGGATAAAGTTTTGACTTGTAATTATATTTAATTTAATTTTTGATAATTTATAAATAATATATTTGACCTATTCTTTTTTTACTCAAGCGGATTAAATATATTAAAATGAGCTAAGTTTTTTTGTGTGAATATTATAAATATTCGAAACTAGAATTATATTACTAATTTTTATGGATTAAGTTTAATTAAAAGTAAGATTTGGAGTTAATAAATTAGCCCAAAACTTGTTATAAACTACAATAAATTTTGGAAATTAAAGTTTTAATATTGAGAAATCTTAAGGCTATAAGAACTAGAGTGGAATACTACTAAATTTTATATAGTTTACCTGAAATAACGAAGGAAATAGAGAATGGTTAGTTGTTAGACACTGCTAGTAGTTCACAGTATTTCGATCTTGGAAAAGTGATGATGCACCTCCCCATCGCCTAGATTAGAGGCTGACTACAATGGATTGCCAAGTGTAATTTTTTCACAGAGAAGATTGTTACGCATACGCTTTTTCTTGGTTCGGAAAGAGTAAAATGGAGAAAGCAAGCAACAGGCAACGTGTTCTTCTCGGTCACCTCCGTTCTTCTTCTTCTTATAACAATCATGAATCCTCTCTTTCTGTAAGTTCAAAAATATTAACGATATTCGATATATTTTGATTTCATGAAAGTTGAAGGACCGATATGTAGTTCTGAAATTTATGAGAAATCCGTTGCTTTATACCTATTTTTGTAATTGACAAATAGTTTGTGGCTTCATTTATCAATTAATATAAATTGGATTTTGATTATTTGTGAAATCAGGCATCTGCTTGTTTAGCTGGAGGTAGCGCGGCATGTGGAGATGATGTCGTTGTTGTGGCGTAAGTAGTAGTTGAAATGATTTTTGCAAAATGTTTTATTGCATATGCAGTAATGCACGGTTTAAGTGAATTAACGAGCTTGATTTTTTTTTTATTTTTTTTTTTGTATTTTGTGGTTATAAAGGGCTTATCGAACTCCGCTATGCAAATCAAAGCGTGGTGGTTTCAAGGATACTCATGCTGATGATTTACTAGCACCTGTGTTGAAGGTTTTGAATCTGTTCTTGCTCATTGTTATCATGAATTATGATTATATGTATATGTTTTTTTTTTGTGTCAGAATACAAAACTTGTGTGTATATGTTGTTATTGTGGATACTTGGTTGGTGTAGGCATTGATAGAGAAAACTAATTTAGATGCAAGAGAAGTTGGGGATATTGTTGTGGGTTCGTCATTGGCACCAGGGTCTCAAAGAGCAAGCGAATGCAGGATGGCTGCGCTCTATGCTGGTTTCCCTGGTATGTGTTTTGATTGCCTCTCTGGAGGGATGTTGATTATGTTGATGCTTACTGGATTGGATTTTGAATCTGGTCCAGAAACTGTGCCGATAAGGACTGTCAATAGGAAATGTTCGTCTGGGCTTCAGGCAGTTGCTGATGTGGCTGCTTCTATCAAAGCAGGGTTCTATGAAATTGGTAATAGAAATCCCCTGAGCTGTCTTTGAGATGATGTATTACATTGATGCCATTTTAATTATTAGGCTTTACATTTTTTATCCCTTTGTTGTAGGCATTGGAGCTGGGTTGGAATCCATGACAGTTAATTCAAGGGCATGGGTTGGCGATGTGAACCCAAAGGTATATTTATTTTTCTCTTCATTCAATTTGTTTCAGAAGGTTTGTTGGTGATTGTTTGTGTTTTGTTACTTATTGATCTGGATTGGATTCTTAAGGTTATGTTGATTATGGCAGGTAAAGCGCTTTCAGGAAGCCCAAGATTGCCTTCTACCCATGGGTGTCACTTCAGAGAATGTTGCACATCGTTTCAGTGTGACAAGGCAGGAACAGGATCAGGCTGCAGTAAGTGCAATTGATCTACTACGTGGTATATTTTAACGTGATTTGTAGTATTAATATTGTTAAATTATGGTCGCTAGGTTGATTCTCATAGGAAGATTGTTAAATTGTTGCTGTTAGGTTGATTCTCACAGGAAGGCCGCTGCCGCTACTGCTTCTGGCAGATTCAAGGATGAAATCATCCCTGTCGCTACAAAGGTATATTATAGTTGAATGTCTTGAGAAAATATGCATCTTGATTTATTTCATGTGCTTCTATGTTTGTCATTGCTGGCTTAAGAGTTGAACATGTAATATCTGATTTATGTTGTTTTTTCCTGCTTGAAGATAGCTGACCCTAAAACTGGGGATGAGAAGCCCATAATAGTTTCTGTTGACGATGGGATTCGCCCAAACACATCGTTAGCAGATCTGGGAAAACTAAAGGCCGTGTTTAGGAAAGACGGGACCACCACTGCTGGTAAACAACATATGCGCTTCTTCTTTTTTTCAATATTTTGGTCAGTTTACTTCAATCCAGTTGATAATGAGGTGGCTCTTCTTCAGGGAATTCTAGCCAAATCAGTGATGGTGCTGCGGCTGTGTTGCTCATGAAAAGAAGTGTTGCTATGCGCAAAGGGTTACCCATCCTTGGTGTATTCAGGTAAATAATTCCTACCAACTTATTGTTGTTTATCTATACGCATCCTTGACTTTTAAGTTTTCAAGCTTCACAACCTCATTCAGGGCAATTCCCCTGCAGCTCATTTGTTTTGTAGTCTAGGAAGGTGGTCCTCTATAAATACAAATCTTATTATTTTACTCGAGACATTGTTGTTTAGATGTTGCTTGCCATCTATTATATTAGTTTTCATCTACAACTAAAATGACGAGAATATATCAAAGCATTCTCCTTCTCATTTTTCCCACATGAAATTATTTTGTCCATGCAGAACATTTGTTGTTGTTGGTGTGGATCCTGCCATCATGGGTGTGGGCCCAGCTGTTGCAATCCCCGCTGCAGTGAAGGCTGCTGGTCTAGAACTTGAGGATATTGATCTTTTTGAGATAAATGAGGTAAATAGAATTGTATAGTTTTTAGTTTTATTTCTACCTTCATCAAACACCCTTTCCAGTTCACTACATTTTGTTATTCCTCTCCAGGCATTTGCTTCCCAGTTTGTATATTGTTGTAAGAAGCTGGAGCTTGATCTGCAGAAGATCAATGTCAATGGGGGTGCAATAGCAATTGGACATCCTCTGGGTACAACAGGTATTTTGGCTTTCTGCTTTGAATTTCTTAAACTTTGTCAGCTATGATATGTTCAAAACGGGACAAGAAACTGAAAACTTCTTTTTGATTAGATGAGCTATAATTATATTATTCACTGGCCACAACACTTGTGAAGTGTTCAAATTCACGGGAATACAGTATGCTTGTAAATTTGCATAATACTTGTAATATAGAGCATCACTTTTGATTTGTGCAAGGGAATCATGGCAATAGAGCATCTATGTTAATATATGATCTTTAATTTTAGACATGAAAATGAACTGGAGCAGTTACATGCTAATTCAAAGACTAATTCATGCCTCTTAACTGTTACAGGTGCTAGATGTGTGGCTACTATACTGCATGAGATGAAGCGCCGTGGTAGGGACTGTCGCTTCGGAGTGGTTTCAATGTGCATAGGTATTCTCCTCCTCTCTCTCTCTCTCTCTCTCTGCGTGTGTGTTTGTGGAGTGTTGCTGGAACATATGCTTATGACTAACTATTGTCACTAAATGCAGGCACAGGAATGGGAGCTGCTGCTGTTTTTGAAAGGGGGGATGGTTGTGATGAGCTCTGCAATGCTCGGAAAGTCGAAAGCAACAATCTCTTATCCAAGGATTCAAGATAGTTGTATTTGATGGGCACATCGCAGAAGCTTCCAATAAATGCAGTTTGGAGTTATTTTATTATTCATAATAATAAAGTGTAACAAGGTGGGTAATTATATTAATTTAAACAAAACTAGAATGCAGGACATCAGTTTCATTTTTATATTTTCATCTAAATGAACTATTCCTCATTATTCACATTTTTTTTTTTTATGGATCTCATTATAAACACTCGGTACCTCCTTTACAGGTCTATCTCGTCGTCCATTATTACAGTGACGCAAATTCTCTTCCTTATCAAACGTACCTTAGAATGTCAAGAGATTTACTAACGCGGTTTGGAACAGATGTGCACGCATATACCTTATCTTAGAGATGTTTGAACTTGCAAGAAGTGCCCAAATTCCTTGGACCAGCCACAGAAACGATAAACGCACGCCTTGGATTACTACTTACTAGCCAGGGTCACACCGTCCCAGGTTCCTCATCATGTATTTGCAGTGGCAAAAGAATTGCAGGAGCCGGCGTGTTGCGCTTCAGGGTGTTTGCATCTCAGCGAATTCTGAGACGATATTCTGCTGACTCCCAGGCTCAGGAAACTGTAGGGTGGGAAAGCAAAAGCATGCCTGCCAACCTTTGCTTTTAAGCCCTCGCAGTGGCATTATTTTTTTTACTCAACGGCCGGTTCAACGAGCTATGAGCTTTTTTTAATGAGGTACTTTGCACTATCAATTTGTACCATTGAGGCCTCTCATCTTGGAAATTTCCTACGTCAGCCCTTGGTACTTTTAGTTCAGAGAACTATCTTTAGTCCGTTGATCCCTAATGGTGCTAGTTGGCTGTTTGCTTTGGATATTCTTTGAAATATGCTATAGTCGTAAAAAAAACTCCCTGGGACACTCGACCTGTGAACTTTTACACACTGGTTAGTAGCAGCTAGTGCAGTAGCGCGCATAGCAACCTTTACGATTTCAAAGAGAAATCTTACAAGAATTAAGACTGAAAGTTAAATCTTGAATTCTTGTGTGGACACATCTTGTCATAAGTGTCCGTTCGCATGACATTTGCTTTTCCACCTCACAGCATCCTTTAGAAGACAGAGAACTGCTTAGAAATAATTTGTTCGATGCGACAAATACTACGGTAAGACTTGCATGGCAAGCATTCAAAAGCAATAAGATGCATGCATTTTCACATCAGCAATCTGATACATGCCGCTCACTGTGGATGATCAAAAGCAAGGCAGTAATACATGAACACTGAAATCTGCAAGCGCAAGCTTGCACATGCTACTCCATGCAGCATTTCTCCCTGATCAGATCAGCGAACTAAGGGGAACTTGATTTCACAGACCAATGGACAAAGGTTGTCGGTTCATTGATGCTCCAGATTATGCAGGATGTGACTTCCCTTTGCGTTAACTTCATCAAAAATTTGGTCAAGGATTCCACTA
>Ga0307515_10013963_pt1 | contig 14947 bp, 4 predicted proteins | sample 17_EM_MG_FD_194513 | JGI IMG/M metagenome (GOLD analysis project Ga0307515, IMG submission 194513) | Populus trichocarpa ectomycorrhiza microbial communities from riparian zone in the Pacific Northwest, United States - 17_EM | ecosystem: Host-associated > Plants > Roots > Unclassified | place... | reverse complement strand
GACTCCTTTAATCTTAATGTGCTAGGTCTTAAAGTTAGCTTATTATTCTAACGGGGTGCCTTTTCCGCTAAATATTAGCGGGTCTTTAAACTTCCGTTTTTTCTACTAGGTTGCTGCCGTTGTTGTAGGGGTTAATTATTTTAGAACGGCAATAGTCTCTGCCTGGGAGTTAATAGTTCCTATCTAGGAAGCAATAAGGGTATTAAGGCTTTCGTTAGCTTTCTTATTAGCGGTATTTATATTATATATAAACTATAGTCCCGCTTTAATATTACTAAGGAACTTATTAGTATGGTTAATAAGGGTATAGTAAGCTTTATCAGCCTTAAAGGTTTTAGGGTACAGTGGGGAGCGGCGGATTGTCCATGTAATGTTAGGGTGTGTTTATGTAAAGAAGTCTACAAAAACTTCGTGGGGGTTCTAGGTTTCGGCTATTTCGGCGTCGTTAATGTCGCCCATTTAGGTGGTCTTTGGCGCTGAGAAAAAACTAAGGATCGTTCTAGAACTGTGCTAGATTATAGCGTATAGACGCGTCGGCTGCGCGCGTAGGTCGCGATTATTCTAGGGCGGAGATAACTAGGATACGGGGAATCAGTGATCGCGATAGGGCGCAATTAATAATAGCACAAACTGTCACAGTGCTGCAATAAAGTAGACTAAATAACTACGTTGTGCTATAAAGAAGAGAAGAAGGTAAAAGGGGGTATCGTATATAAATAGTAGGGCCAGCCGCTAAGGCGCTAGTGGTGGGCCAGCCAATAGTAGGAACAGTATGCGTTAGGTCAGTGCCGTGACATATAGTTAGATGCACGCAATATCTCTATATAGAGACCTATAAAGTCACTTAATTATAAAAACCTTAGCCCCTATTAGATTAAACAAGTCATTAATAGAGGAGCTATATACGAACTAGAGCTCCTACCTGCATTAGCCACCCGCGGGATATAGCCCGTGTTTCACCTATAGCTACTACACCTTTACCAGCCTAACCCTCTACTAGGATAAATATAGCCTAAACCCCTACCAGTACTAATCTAAAATAAGAACAAAGACAAGAACTATAAGGAGTGGACTATTAAACAAATTATTAACTCTAAATACTTTGGTAAAGGTAGAGGACGGCGGCTCTACTATAAAGCTACCTACACAGGATTCAATATAGATTAGCCAGAATGGCAACTATAGGAAGATTTTAAAAACGTAAAAGATCTAATTAGCGATTTCCACTACGCAAACCTATAAAAACTAGGCCTAAGCAGAGATTTCGTACCTAATCCCCTATGGGAGCCGTCACAACTAAATCGTTGTATATTACCGTCACGTAACTACTCCGATAAGATATTAAGGAACTTTAACCGCCAGTTAAAGTTATCTAATTGGTCAGATTCTAGACGCTAAGGAGAAGCCAGCCAATTAGGTTAGCTTGCTTGCTACTAGCGCCTCGGTAATACCCTCGTACCTTACCAAGTCCCTAACAGCCTCCTTCCCCGCTATAGCCTAGTACCTTCGCATAGTAACAACCCATAAGCTTTAAGTTAAAAGTACCTATACGAGCCCAGTACACCTATAATAATATTTCTTCTTCTAGATACCCTAAGTATTTCCCCCTATATATATATAGCAACCATAGCGTCGCCGGAGCTCCGCCTTAATAGGAGGGGGGGTAGTGTTACGGAACCCGACCGCAGGGACCTCCATAGGAGAACCCCGTGCTCTCGCGTACACCTCGCGTACAGCTTATATCAGCTACGCGAGGGTATATCACCTCCTTACGCCCTTAACCCTTACGATCAATCGCGCAACGTCTTATAGACTCCTTAAATACATACGCTTTATAGCCATTGCCCCCGTTCCGTGACAAGTAGCTTCTTCACTGCTAAGCGTGGAAAGACGGCCAATGTCGAACCACAAATAGACGTTCTCTATTATAATCTTAAGTGATTATACCTGCGTTTTACATTCCTAATAGGCCTGCGTTTTACATTCCTAGTGTAGTAGGGAAGGTATCACTATTAAAAGGGAAGTACATCTGTGGAGGCGTCCGTTAATGCATCTGTTTAGAAAACCACAAATCGCTATCAAAGGGCGATAGTTAGCCAAGAGGGAACACAAAGAAATTACCGTTAAAGGGAATCCCGAGATCGCGACCTGTTAGGGTTCCGTTAGCAACTTTTTAGTATACTAATATTAATTATACTTACTGTTAATTTCAGTCGTTTACTTAAGTTCCTTACTCTCTCTATCTTAGAATCCTAAGCAACTGCTATTCGTTAATAGGATATCATTGTCTGCTCTAATTGACCGATTGTTTAATAGTGAACTCCTACTATTATCTTCGTAAGAAGCGTTAACTAGGTCGCCATAGGGGCTTAGATTATTAGACGCTAAATCTAAGTTATTTATCTAATTATAATACTAATTAGTTTAATTACACGTACCATTTACATTATAATGCCCGTTCTCTATACACACTTTAGTTAATTAAGTATTTAATAAGTCTGAAATAGATATACTATTATAAAGCTGAGAAAGTGCGATTACCGCTTCGTTTATGGACTTTGTCGTGGCTATATCATTATCTCCTTGCCGTGTCTCCTTGTTAGTAACCAACTCTCCTATACCTAGGCCATTAAGGGATTGCCTACCTAACCCAGTGCTCTTAGAGCCCAATTAAGCCTATTATAATAGATATATCTATTTATTTTCTGCTACTTAGCCTACGGGGCCCGTTAACCTAGCAAGATTAGGGTCTAATACTAAACCTGACACTAGTGAAGTAGTATGTCCCTCTTTAGTCGACTAAACATTCGATATATCTAGATGGTGGAAAGATAGTTGGTGAAAAACCACTAAAGAGGCACTGCCGGAAGATATATTGCTATAAGGGGCCCTAACACAGCCAAATAATGTAGCTATAAGTAGGTTGCTGTTATTGTTGCGATTTAAGTCTTAGAGTACTAGTATGTTTCTAAGCCCTAGGACAGTCGCAATATTAAGGTAACTATAAGAAAGTCAGTCTTATAATAGCTCTAGTAGTATATAAGCTTACTCCTTACCTAGCCCCTAGCTTATTAGTAAGACAGAATTAAGGCCTAGGGTACCCTTTATTTAATTTAATAAGCTATCGCTTTTTAACTACCCTGCCACCCCATTCGCTATCTCTTTACGCCTTAGCTTTTCCCATTTAGAGAAAGAAGTAAAGTAAAAGCCCGCTACTACTAGATGGTTAACGATTTCTTTTTTAGATAGAAGAAATTAGCACTAACTAGCAAGAGCAGAGTATATAAAGAGGGCATTTAGGCCTAATTCCGGGATTAGTATATTAACGAGTAAATTAACCATCTCAGCTAAAGCGGGCCAGCGACGCTCTTTCTTTAGTGGATATAAAGTAGATAAAACGAGCGAGTAAATGCCTTTATTACCCCCGTTTGTGCCATTCTAAGAACTAACCGCTTTAGCATTATTAATAAAATGCATATAAGAGGCCAGAAAACGACAGGACTATGCTAACTCTTAGCTACCATACAGTAAATAATCTGCTCGATTGTTAAGGAATTCTGCGTATTCTCTTACTATCTTTTTCTCTCCCTCCTAGTCTATAAGAGCCGCTGCTAGACTGATATTTACGTTCCTCCGCTCCAGTCTAAGCTGAATTTATTTTATTACAGCGGTGATCTGCTTCTTATTCTTAGCTTTTATTAAGGCTTCTAATAAGTTATTTAGGGGAAATAACTGGCCTTGCGGAATCTTGGCAATTCTATTTCTGCAATCCCTTATTTACTTCTGGAATGCTTTTATATTAAGTAATTTCTAAAATATTCTATTAAACTTCTTATAAATAGGCTTGGGATTGCGCCCATGCTCCTTTGCATTAAGAATATTTTCCTTTATATACTAATCCTTAGGAGAGACGGTCTTTCGTTTTAAGGGCACTGCGGAAACCTTTCTGGAGGGGCCGGTACTAGGGTTAAGTATTTTTGGCTAGGGTAGTTGCCTTCTATTTGGTTCGCTCTAGGCCTAATTACTTAAGAGGTATAGACAAGGCTGCGAACTAAGGGACTTAGATCGAGTTGCTTGACAACAAGATAGTAGGGGATCTGTAAGATTATATATAAGTAAAAAATCCTAATTATAATAAAAGTTTTCGCGCATATAGGTGCGAGCGGCTTCATTAAGTCGCTTTAGTGCGACTATCCGGTCTACCTATTGGCAATAAAGCGTGAAGTTAGAGCGGAAACTTGGGAATCTCTGCCTGGGGAAGACTGGTATCTTAAATAGAGCGCCCACTATTTAAAAGATAGCGTGATGATCTCCTAGGTTAACTTATAAACGCTCTAATTGAATTAACTCGTTAAGAATGAACATAGTAGTATATAACTTAGAGGTTTTATAAAAACCCTTCTATTAGTGGGGGCTTTGTCTCTTATAAAAGAAGTTCTAATTTAGGTTTAGTTAGCAACAAATCCTAAGTTAGGATTTGTCGCTAACTAAACCCAAAATATATCCTTAGAACACTACTTTACTTCCCCATTCCCCTCCTTAATAGGACGCCACTGTAAGCCTTCGGCGATCGCGATCTCCTATAAGAAGGTCCCGGCCTACCGACATAAAGCGGCTACAATATTCTCAAAGTCATGTAAACCTCGCATTGCATTCCCTACGCTCTATATACTTTGGATTAATTGTTTAATCCCTAAAATGCCCGTTTAAGAAAAAGAGCATAGGGGCTTTTAACGCCTCAATAATAGACACCGAGTTTAGTATAGTTTCACCTCTATAGCACTCAATTCTAAGAAAAGGAAAGAGGTACTTACTATTATTATAAATTAACTTAAGTTTCTAAGACGGCACCTCTATGTTTAAATTAAAAGGCGTAGTAAGCGGATAACTCGGATATATAGGGCTGGTTTCGCCCAATTTAAGTGTATATGCACGTTTGCCTTCTACACGCTCTATTTTCTGCCTTAGGCTTTTCTATGCAGCATTTATTGCCCATATCTATACTCTTAAGTCTTGCTACCTTAAGGCTACGCCCCACCGGGCTTTCCCTTTTACTATATTTTCTCTTACTGTATTAGTTCCCTATCCTAATAACCCTAATAGGTCTTACTATCTTTATTGATAAAATCCGCTTCGTTAGTGGTTAGAGAAACTCGTCCTTATATTATCGCTAGAGGCCTGGAAAAGTACCCCCCCTACGCCAGCTTTAGGTCCTACTGTTAAGTAGACACAAGTATAGTTGCACAAATTAGTATTTTCCGATCAGCTACTAGCTATTTTAGGTTAGGTTCTTAAGCATAATTAGATAGATATTAATAATATAATAAGTATTGCCTCTAATATATCGGGTATGTTAACCGATCTACTATATAGTGTCTCTATTAATTTAACCATAGCGACAATTAAATTTGTATAAACTTAAGTTATATATATATATTAAAGAGCATAGCATAAAGGATATTAGATTTTAGAAACCCGCGGTGTAATTAGTTATAGTATCTATTATATAGATTGTTTAGTGTTACATTTTAGTATACAATTATAACCAAATCTTTATGCTTGTGAACTAGTCAGATCTTATTACATTAGTCTATTATAGCACTATACTTATGCCACAGGGAGGGACTCTCCTCTTTACCGCACCTACAGCCCAGTTATAACTATAAGGAAAACACTATTGTCCATTCCTAACGTAACGTATTAACTATAAGCCCGCCTCTACGTCCTTACGTTCCCTATAAGGAGCTATAATATTTACCAATTATAGCTTGTCTAGTATGCGTTACTCCTACGGGGGGTCCTAAGAACTTAGGCACGCTATAAGTCCTACCGGGCCCTACTAATGCAGAATAGTCGTTAAAACTTCCTCTTATTGACCAGTATAACAATTTCTTCCTTTATCCGATCGTTATGTACCTTATATATAAGGTATGACTAGCTCTAAGAAGACCTCTACTATATATAGGCTGAATTATACTCTAGAGCTATTAGGTCTACTATAATTCCTTTAAAGTATGGATCCTGTGTATAAGATCTTCAATTGCTTTAATACGGATCTTGGGGAAGGCGGAAGGACTAAGTACTCACTTCTTGTCACAAGCCCTACTAGTGGGGGTGATGCTTGGAGGGTTTTGCCGCTTTGTGACGATACTATATTGGACCTAGTTAATCCGTAATCCTACTAATATTCCCTTAACGCCACTATATAACCGATATTAATACTAAGGCTGGACTTCTCTATAAGTATATACTAAGCTAGACATAACACGTAGCAGGGCGACGTAGTCCGTAAGGGGCTCCCAATTAATCGCCCTATGGATTGATATATTTTCAACCAGGACTAATTAGTCTAGTTACCGAACCCTTAATAATCTAAACGTCAGGTAACAATAAATTAGTCATCGTCCCCTAAGATTAACATTCACTTTTAACAAGATGGGAGGCGATAACCGTATTACTGTTCCACAAAAGGACCCAATAGGAGTAATATCCATTGTTCTACACACCTTTATATACGCTAACTGTGGAAACTTAGGATTGGCCTAAACCTAAGAATTACAAGCATATAGAGTATACTAAAGAAGGGAATAACAGGAATGCAGAGGACATCGCGAGAGAGTAGTAGGTAAATAAGGGGTTAAAGAGGAGTTATTGTATTATTCTATAATAGATGCGGCCCTACCGGGCATGCCTAGCATGGTTCGTAAAACACTGTCTTAGCACGATAGAGTAGTTGTGTTTAGGGTTATTGGCGGTCGGTTTGGATAAGCATTTAACTTTAATACGTAGAGAATGCTTTTCAATTTAACCCCAAAGCTCTACTACTGTGCAATTACTTTATAAATAAGCCCTATATAAAGCCTTATATAATTATATACAGAAAACGTGGCATACGGGCCTATATTTTAAAAAGTCGTAGTATAGGGGTCATTCGCCGTTTCTTAAGGATCTGTTAACGCGTACCAAGGAGAAAATCTAAAATCCTATATAAATTATTTCTCGCACTGTGTATAAGCCTTTAATATATATATTCGTTCATAAGGCCTAAGTTAGCAATTAGCCCAGTTATATTTAATTATATTCTTATATACAAAGTTTAAAAGTGCAAGCGACTTTCCTCTTAATACCTCACACTTATAAGAAATTGCCTAAATTAGCTGTTATAAATATCCAACCAGTCTCTAAGTCTTCCTCGGGAAAGAACATTATAACTTCAAAGACATCAACACCAACACTGCGGTTATCCTTACACACGCAGTCGCTTACTAGTCCCAACCTGCATGCACAGCAGAACGAGAACCACAGGCGCAAACGCAGAGCATTAGAAATCTCTGCGGCATCCTTATTAACACTACAATTACCCTTATATAAGCAATCACTTCCTAATTATACTCAACATACAGAGCCTAACAAAAACCGTTAATATAAACGCATACACGTAGAAGCGCAAAACTCGCTGCCTAAAGAGAGCGAAAAGTAGTTAAACTAGACTCCAGCTAAAGATGCTCTAATTACTAAGCTTAAGGGGGCTGGTATGAAATAGGATAATATAGCGAAGCGGGTACCCAAAAGGAGCTCCCTAACTTTCTATTTGTGATACCAAAAAAAGGGTCCCTAGGATTTAAAAACAAAAAATAAACTAGCTAAATTATATACTCGGTAAAGCATCCTTTTAGCTATCTTCCTTACTTCTAACTTGAAATTTTATAAACTAACAGTGTTCTTAGTTTTATAGACAAAATGTAGTAAAAGGTTGCCACAGAAATGCAAATGCCCTATAAAACAGTGGAATATATAGCTTTGTAGCTTGGATAATAGGAATTAAGTATACGTGCTAATACTCCATCTAGTCCTACCTTCTTTTATTCCTGTAGATATAATAGCTTTTTATTATTTAGTTAGAGAAATCTAGCATTTAATAGAGCACTGCCGACCTCGCTGTACTATATATGCCGTTATAAATAGAAGGTTCACGATAAGACGGTTATTAATTTGCTAGAGGGTGGTGCTGTCCTTATATAAGTGCATTTTAATGCACACGCAATAACACCTAATATCCTAATAACATTGCACACTGTCCTAGGACGCAACCTACCGTCCTAAATTTTACTAATACCCGCCCCTAGCACACCAAAGAAAAAGCCAATGCTCTATAATTGTTACAACTTCTAAACTACCACAATTTGTATCTAGATTTACTATTGTATCTATTTATTTCTTAAGATGCTTTTATAATTCCGTATGCCGCCTAGCTAGCGGCATAGGCCTTAGTTCCGCTCTCTAAAAACTTAAGAATTAAATCTTCTTTAATCAACGCTATATGCGTATAATAACCCTAATATCGCGCTGTATAGTTATAAAAGACGTTCGTCCGTCTTAAAGGTAGTACGGTTTTCCTTATCTCCTCTTAACGGAGTAGTGACCCTTAGAGAGGGTGTTGAACTAACAATATAGAATAAAAACTCTATTTATTAAAGAGGGCTCTAGGAGCTCTCTATATATATAGTAGGTAGCAAAATAGACAGACGACGGAGTCGTCCGTTAGGTAATAGGAATAGGTAATAGGAATAGGTAATAAGACATTTTATAAAACATTTAGTTATAACTTAAGAGACACCTACAATATAGCTTATATAGACGATCTAGGTCGACAGACAATAGTAGATAGTAGTAAGGAACCTCAATTTAGGTCAATAGAGGGCCTAGCAACTAGGGCCTAGGCACAAAAGATACCTAGGCACACACACATCCCGCTCGCCTTTTAGTGGTAGTTAGAATAGATAAATCCCCCTCACGCCTTTAATAGCCTTAGGGGGGGAGGTACAGCGTATATCTGGGGTTTTTTATCCTACTAAGGTGGCTTATAGGGTTTTTCCTCTTCTAACTACAGGGTTTTTCTTCCTGTAAATTTATAAGTTTTTCCCCCCTATAACGGAGTAGTTTATATAGGCCATAAGATAGGATCCGTATTAGATGTTAAGTAATAAAATACCTATAAAGCGGCTGAATTATATATACCTAATGGCCTAATTAGGAAATGCGGAGCCGTATCCAATAATAATGGACTTGCCTTAGGGGTAATGTAGATAATAATAACGCACATTCTTATATCTTTTAAAGAGAATAGGCTTTGTGTAAACTTAAGGGATTTACGGTAGTCGCTGCCTAAAGTTTTTACACCTTCCCAATTAGGAAGTTAGGGCTCACCGCCGCGGCAAAATAGTCAAAATCGTTAAAATCATGCGCAAAGCTTTAAACAAAAGGGTATATATATATATTTAATTGTCGGATCAATAAGCTAGCTATTTAGAAGTTATTAAGCTCTGCGCGGGCGTAGCTATTAGCTCTACGGAGGCTTAAGAACGTCTTTAACTAGTTAAGTAGAGTCCTCTATATACTTAATTCGCTGACGTCTTCCTGCAGCTTTTAAAGTCTTTTATATAGAGCTTTAGTATTATAGAGGCTCTGCTAAACTTAATGCACCGTTAATTGTCCCGCTATCCGAATCTACTGCCTTACTAGAGGTAGGTAAAGAGTCCTTCCTTATCCACTTCCTTTTTGGCTGATTAATTGTGTTCCACCTAATATCTGCCCTATAGTGTTAAACTTCCTCCTCCTCCTCCTGCTACTGCTGCTGCTGCTAATATTACGGCTCTACAAAGCTAACTTTAAACTCCGCCTTTATATTCAGTCGGTTCTGCCATATAGGAGGTAGAGGATTAATAGGTGGTAAAGGCTTAAGCGGAGGAGGCTTAGAGGCAGCTAAGGGTTAATTAGGCTTTGCAGTTTGCCATATAGCCCGTTAACGGCGGCAAAGCTTTAGGGTGTAAATATATAGTAGAGGCTTAATATCTATTAAGGCGTTTAGTAGATAAGGTCCCATTTACATACGCTGCGGAAACTCTGGCGGCAGAGGCTTCCTAAGAGGTGGCTTATTTAGATTAACGCGATTAAGGCGTAAGAGCACCTGCTTTTGCATATAAGAAACTACATCGCGACGATAGCTATCTTGGCGCTTAAGAGCCTTCCAATCTCGTGCATTATCAGCAGCGCCTTCGCGATACTCGTTGCCGCCTTTATAGCGGATTACCTCTTATATATGTTAAGGAATCCGCTTAATCCAAGCCTGTATTCGCCGCTGTTTAAGTTCGTTCTATGCCTACTACCAAGCTCGCTCTACTTCTGCTCTATTCTTTAGTGCTCCCTTTTTTATAGTAACCCGCTTAAGATAGTACTAGCAAGGCTCAATTATATTTAAATCGGGTGAGTTACTGGGCTAAAGCAAGCGCCGGAGACCTGTTGCGTTAAAGTAGACTTATTAATACTTTAATAAGTAAGCAGGAGCCTTATCCTCTTAAATAATTATATCTAGGCGGTCAATCTAGCACTCAATTGCAAAAGGAATAAGAATTGGAAGTAGGCACTTAGTAAGATACCGGTACTAATTAATACCACCTTTCTTGGCTGTACGCTTGATGGCGCCGTTCTCCTTAGTTATTTGGAATTAAGGCTTCCTTTCTAGCTTATTGCGAAGCCCAAGTTATCGCATACCGGTAGTGAGCTCCCATGCCTTACGCAGCTCTGGCTTGATTGCGTTATTAATCTTTTAAAGCTTAAGCTTAGAGGCCTTTTTCTTCGCTATAGTTTCGGGCTTCTATATAAGGCAGGGCGACTTTAATTGTATAAGAAGGCCCCCCAAAATATAAACGCAGTAGCTTTCTTAAATTGAGGACGAATACTTAACTTATTAACCTTTTCCTAAGCTAATCGCCGGAGCTTATAACCGCCCCTTCTAATATATAAAACAACGCTAGTTTTATTAGTCCAAATTACGCTTTTCCAATCCTCAATCCAGAACGAAGGACGGCTATATTTACTTAACACTAAAGACGACAATAAATTATAAATAGGAAATAAATGTAAAATAGCATTAAAATAAAAGACCGTAGAGCACAAAGGCAGATAGCCAGCCTAGTAACAACAATTAGATTATCTAAAAAAAAAGAGCCGCCTAGTCCTTAGCCATCCCTAAGATAATGTAGAATTCTAATACTAAAACATTATAATAGTTGCCCAGAACCTAACGAACCTTTACTAGTCGTAAACATCTAATCTTAAATTGCAATAGTTTAACTTTAACAAATCAGCATAATATAAATATACAGCGATTTTACGTAGGAGCGAGATTAATGGTAAGCGAGTAAAGTGGCCCGTAATATCCTACGTCTTTTAGGTAAATATTTAGGCAAAACTAAAAAGTATCCTCTTTGTATTAAAGCTAAATGTTTCTCCAGACTGACCGCTAATAACCCCAAATATTGCCACTCCGTCGTACCAAGATAGTGTCCCTATAGACATTACATCGCCCTAGCCAATAGGTAGAAAGGTTAGCACTAGATAATGCCTATATAATAGCTACGCCTTAAAGCATTCGGGCGACGTCTAATAAAATAGCGCCGTCTATCTTATATCTAATTGCTTAGACTATCTATGCTAGGTTTTAGCCTCCGTAGGCCTAGTTAATTTTAGCTAAGCTATAAAGAGAGTCAGCACTACTTAGCTCACTCTATTGTCCTTTAGATTACGCAACTCTAAAGCGTCTTACCTAGCTTCTAGAGCAGTAAGCGATTTGCGGAATTATAACCCTTTTAACTTAATTAAGTTAGAAGCTCTATCCCCCTCTAATAGGATAGTGCGAGGTATTAGTTTGTAAATAGGAGACCTTAAGGCTATTAGGGAAGAGGGGGGTCCTAATAGCAAACTTTTTCTATCCGTAGCGATTTGTTCCTATATAGCCGCGCTAGCGAAGCTACTAGCTAAGGTAACTTTGTAATCTTTGTATATCTTTATATTCCTTAAACCTTACTTATAAGGTTCCTAATTTAAAGGGCTTAAGGGAGGAAATATTTTGATAATTACAAAGGTGCTATATGTAACGGCGCTATTGCACATTACCTGCCAAATTCTGCCAAATTCTGCGATTGGCCCGCCTAAAGCTAGCGCCTTGGCGGCTTACCCTATATATTTGTTTACATCGGTCCTAGCGACCCCTTTTCCTTCTCTTTAGCTTAGTATCTTCGTAATACAGTATTCTATAAGCTTTGGTTTAGAGGCATTTATACGAGCCGTAATATTATACTAAGCTCCCCCTACCTTGCCTAGGAAGGCCTCAATAATATCCCACCCCAAAGAAACTTCGTCTACAACGACGCATTAACGCGCTATACTCAGACACCAAAACAACTCTATATTGCCTGGGAAGGCCTAGATAATATCCTACCTTATAAGCCAGACAAGACTGGACCTATACCCCTAGAATTAAAACTAAAGCGTACGATACCGATAAACCTTAGGAAGCTAATAATGGCACCTAAAGCAAGCTTATTTAAGAGAGCTGCCTCTACCTAAGAGGAACCTGAGATCCAATTGGGATCAGAAATTGAAGATAATAATAATATCGTAAACGTACGCGAGCAGATTCGCGCCCTCGCAGCTAGCTAGAAAGCTAATTATCTTAAAGCAAGAAATATATAAGAGACCCTATAAGAGATCCTAGAAAGCCTTACAGCCCTATAAAATAGCCTAGCTTCCCCTTTTTAAAGCCCTAGCCAACCTATTTACTCTACTAAATATAATATACTAGAGAGTACGGATATAATAATAAAGTAATTAAAGTCCATTAAGCTCCCTAACCCCCTACTACTGTCTAACGGGATAGACCCTACCTTTAAGAATTAGAGGATTTAAGTACAAGGAAAGCTCCGCGTTAATTATAACTATTTCCTTTCTAAAGAAGCCAAAATGCTTTACCTTTTTAGTCGAACTACTAGGGACGCCTAACGGTACCTTTAAGCCAAGTTTAAGGACGACTCCCTTGTCCAATTTATATCTGTTAATAAAATAATACGGCACCTAGCGGCTATCTACGTTAACCTAAACAAAGTACGGGATACCTATTATAACTATAATCGCCTAATAATAAAACCGAACTAACCCTTTGCCGAATTCTAGACTTAATTCCTACACCTTACAGGAGAAGGCTAGGTTCCCCTTAAGAACTACTAATTAGACCTATATAATAAGCTAACAATCCGGCTATAAGAAAAGATTACCGTAACCTTAAATAACCTGCCAACCTATAAAAGACTTATAGTTTATTGCCTATTATTAGACTTAGAACTAAAGTAGATTAACGCCCGCCCTAATTAGTGGAAGCGACTTTATAATAATTAGAACTCGCTAGCTATACCTATAAAAGCTAAAGCAGGAAGACAAGTTACGACTACTCTTATACTAAAGGCGGTTATAACTACGTACCGGCAAGCCTCGCCTAACTAGTTACGTACCACGCTATTAACTAGTATTCGCCGTAATACTCTAATCAACCCTGCCTCGGCTATATACTATAACTGCGATAAGTAGGGTTACTTTACCTTATCCTGCCTGGAGCTAAAGGATATAGGCGATATTAAGGAGATAGAGGAAGGAGAAACGTCCGATAAGTCAGGAAAAGAAAAACCCTAGGGAAAGACTCCCCCCTAGGGTACCCTATTAATCTTAAAGAGATTAATCTTAGTTAGTTAATAGGTGGAAAGCATTTTACAGTTCTATGTATAGTATCTTAAAATAGATATAGAGTTAATATAACTGCCCTTATTAACACTAGAGCAAATAGCTTCGCCTTTATAAATACTGCTTATATAAATAATGTTGCCAAGTTTCTAAATGCAGAAGCTATCTAACTAGAGAAGCCTGTCTAGGTAAAAGGCTACAATGGCTAAGCCGGTTAGCCCGTTACCTACGTCTTAAAGTTACATATTGCTCTTAACGGACGACGCCAATATAGCATTCCCTTTTACATCCTAGACCTAGGGTCCTATAATATAATCCTTAGACGAAAATAGATGTCCTATTTTAATATTTAGTTAAACGTGCAATAAAGATAGTTTATCTAGCCGGAGGATAGACCGAGGTTGCCCTTCTTTATTAAAAAGATCCGAATTAACCGCAAGACACTAGCCGCAAGGGCTGACCCTACTTACTAGTAGGATGTCCGGGCCTGTAACCTAGCCTTTACCTAAGAAGACGCCCGCCGCGAAGCTAGAAAAAACTCCATACCAACAAAGATACTCTCCTAAAGCGTTACGTTTAAAGAGGACTCTATATATAGAAGCGGGATAGATAGTAACGTAGACGACGTCTAAATTATATAGATCTAACTGGTATAGAAAAGAACGTATTAATAGGATATAAGGGATAACCTCTAAAAGATATAATAGGAGCTGAAAGAAGTAATAATAACGCTAGTACTCCGGAAGTCCCTAAAGTTACGTACGCCCCTATTATTAGGCAACCCCCCTACCATAAACATTGCCGTAATTAGTGCTGTAGCGTTCCACTTTAATATATACCAGAAGGATAATAAGGTCTTTATAACAAGCCTATATAAGATTAACCGAATTATTAGTAATAGAGAGGAAAGGTTAGCTAAGGAAACTGATAAAGAACTAGTTAAACGCCTCCTTTTTACTATTTATATAGACTATAAGGATGCATTCTTAAAGGCGGCCTTAGATAAGTTACCCCCCTACTAGACGTACGATTATAAGATTTAGTTAGAAGCCAATAACTCGCTAGGCTATAGCCCCCTCTATTATTAATTAACGGATAAGCTAAAAGTAATAAAGTAGTATTTGATTGACAACCTAGATAAAGGGTTTATTAAGCCAAGTTAAGCCCCTTTTACTTCCCCTATCCTGTTTATAAAAAAGCCTAATAGAGGCCTTCGCTTTTATATTAACTATTAAAAGCTAAACGCTATTACTTAAAAGGACCGGTATCCTATTCCTTTAATTAATAAGACCCTTACACATCTAAGCTAGGTAAAGATCTTTACTAAACTTAATATCTGCTAAGCTTTCTACCGAATTAGGATAGACCCTATATC
>Ga0307515_10013962_pt1 | contig 14947 bp, 3 predicted proteins | sample 17_EM_MG_FD_194513 | JGI IMG/M metagenome (GOLD analysis project Ga0307515, IMG submission 194513) | Populus trichocarpa ectomycorrhiza microbial communities from riparian zone in the Pacific Northwest, United States - 17_EM | ecosystem: Host-associated > Plants > Roots > Unclassified | place... | reverse complement strand
ACTGTATCTTCTTCTAAGCCAAAACCTTCTAGATTGACTTAATTGCAAGTGGATTTAATCCCAAGGCTAGGTTCTGACGATTGTTTGTTTTTAACCAAACTAGAAAAATGGGCTTAATTTTCGTGTTTGTGATAAGTGGATGCCACTTGAATATCGAATCCAAAAGAAAGCTCCTGTTAGGAGAGGATGGTTTTGAGTTCTGTGTCTTGACTATGCAGCCATGGAAGTTTTTCTTGTTTTCAAAAGGAAGACAGAAAAGCCAGATCCTACGGTCATCATCTCCAGCTTATTTATGCCTGGCTTCCCAGATCCCAAAACTGAAAAATCATAAATATATATATTAAGCAAACAAGCTGCTGTTCTTTAAACCCTTCGAAAAGTCCAAGTCAAAGAGTGTTTTGCTACCTGATCAGTGCCAACATACTCCAATACAAACAACAGTCTGTTTTCCTGAAACTAACAGTCTGTTTCTATTATATAATTATCATGATCCAATACAAACAAGACTGTTCAGGTATACATAATAGCAATGATTAGCATGGCATTTACCTAATAAAGAATCCAATCACTCTAATAATGCCTCTAACTGCTGATTTCCTATTTCTCCCTAAAAAAAGCTACCTTCTGATTTAAAGAGATGTCACCTCAACATGGTACGATTCAGTCGGTACTGACCCACCATCTTCTGTGTATGATTTATATATAATGATGTATGGAATACACAAGGTAAACTAAAGCAGTTCAGAGCAATGTCAAGCTGAGTGCAAAGCATAGCTCGTGAGAGCTGAAGTCATATTGGAGACATCAAGATCTTCAAATTCAAGTTTGCCAACCCTAACCTAGACTGATCATGTGAAGTTGTACTCAGCCCATGAAATTATCAACTTCTTTGCCACAAAATCTTGTGATGCCTCCCACCTACCTGAACCTACCAGACCACTGATGTTTCCCTTCCCAAGTAGGGATAGATAGCTGTCTCACTCACAAATCACAGGTCATAAAAAGTGGCTTCTGGATGGACTCTCTTGGAGAACACACTTACAACCCCTTTGATGATCTGTAAACAAGACAGGCAAGGAGCTGAAGATGGATGTTGTTTGCTCTCATTCTGGCGTAAGCCCAAGGCAAAGAACTGTCTTTCAATGTTTTCTTTTTATCCTTTTCTTTTTCGTCTCTCTCAGTAATTTCACCATCTATCAGTTAATAGATAGACTGAATCCAGATAGAACTATGATATCAACAAATTCTAGGCAAAAGAATGATCAATAACCAATGGCTAAAATAAATTCCAAACACATAAATACGCTATCATTGTAAGCATGCTAATAATAAAGATGTTCCTGTTCCAACATGTTTACAGTTTAATCGGTTATTCAATAATCAATTTCTAGATAAATCAGACAACATTGGAAATATTGTAAACCAAAGAAAGAAATATACGTAAACTCTTTTGTCTAAGATCTGTAAAAGAATCCAGAAAATACAAGTAAAAAATATTATCAAAGTAGACTGTTGTAGAAGAAACACATGCTAGTGGAGCTAGGTCAACTACCTATCAAGTAAACCAAAATCAGGGGAACGAGAGAGAACTAAACACAATATGGCATGCATGATTTCATTTGCACTCTAGAAATCAGCGCACAGCATAAATTGATATAACCATACTCCCAGTAAGAAATCACCGGGCACCTGAATAAATGGCCTATAGCTAGAAAATGTTGATTTATTTAACTTTTACTAGAACGGCAGATGTTAATGTTTACTAGAACTGCAATAAAAGCATTAGACAAAAGAAATTTTAAATTCTACTGAATCTAAAACATAGAAATAGATTCTATTACATGTGGTAGAGGTAAGATCAAACTTCATACAATTAAGAATACAAAACATGGTATTTTCCTCGCCCTCCTATCCGCCAGCTGAATTATACACCTCTTACAGTTCAAGGGCATCAGATACAAATGGAATAAAATGAAAAGGCCAAGAATAGAAACAAAACAATAATGAAAATCTGCAATTTGACGATCAAGAGTGAAAACCATGTTTTATGAACTGAGTCCCCTGTTTGATGTGTGGATTTGTTGCGCTGGAATTTCTGCTTTGCAAACCGCTAGAACCTCAGCAAAGACGGAGAAGAAGAGCTTCAATCAGTCATGGTGTAAGCATGCCACTTAATTAAACTCAGCAGCAATATCAATGCAAGATGAAATAAGAAAAGCACAATTTGCAGTGTGAAATTATCAAAACCCGCCTTAGAAGTAACTCCTCAATCTTATCACAGCCAAACAGCCCCCCTCCTCTCAACATGATACTGAAGATGATTCTCAAACTTACCCAACATAAAGGTCATGTTGTGTTTCATGTTAGGTGATTCAGGTTTTCACATAGTCCATGCCATTGCGCTTCCTTTTGTTTGACTTTGAAAAGAAGCAAATTTGGGCCCAACTCTTTTTCTGCTTTACAGGTTGGGCTTTGATGTCCCTCTTTTCAACAAGTTCGGCCATGTATTGCACAACAGCCTGAGACAACACAGATCAGATAGAGAAGACGAGCTTCAATCAGTCATAGTGTAAGCAAATTAGGCCTTTAAATAGAGATCGGATCCTATGTAACAACCAAATGCAAGAGTACACATACCTGGGCACCTTTTTCAGCTACATGTCTTGGTGGTACTTCCAAAGGAGTTTCTTCTACACGTAAGATACGAAGTCGTGTTAGCATCCTAAAAGAGCCTGGAAGGACACGTATCTGGTTATTGCTAATATCCAGCTCTTCAAGATTCTCAAGGTTCCCGATAGACCTTGGTAGGGATTGCATATCAGCAAAATTGTTTCCTATATTCATCTTGATGAGTGATATAGCAAAACACAAGCTCTCAGGCACTGACTCAAGCTCATTGAAACTTACATCTAGCTCCTTCAAGCTTAATAGAGATGACATTGTTGTAGGCAACTGTTTGATGTTATTGTACCGAACAGATAGAACCTCCAAAGTCTCTATCTTTCCAACAGCTTCTGGCAGTGCCTTGAGTCTGTTATAGTCTGCACGAAGCTCCTTTAGTGACAAACATTTGCCAATAGTATATGGGATTTCTTCAATATCATTGGTCTCCACATTTAAATTTTTCAGACTAACAAGTGAACCTATCGTATCAGGGAGCGAAGAGAGCCGATTTGAGCTCAGATCAAGCTCCTGAAGTCGTACCAATCTGCCAAAAGTAGCAGGCAGGGACGATAACTGGTTACCCCTCACATCCAGAACAACCAAACTAAGAAGATCCCCAATAGATCCTGGGAGTTCACCAATTCTATTGGCATGCAAATCCAACTTCGTCAATGATGACAAACCTCCAATAGTGTCTGGCAACGCCACAATCCTATTATCAGACAAGTCTAGCGTAACCAAACTCGACAGCTTGCCTATCGAATCCGGTAGCCAATCTACTTGATCCATCAACTTGTTTTGGAGATTAAGCTCCCGTGTTCCTTTTTTAGCAGAAACTTCAATTAAACTCGCAAGCTTAATTAGACTCAACTTCTCACCATCTTGACCTACACAATTAGCAATACAAAATCAACCTTTACATCACAAACATTACGCACCTGGAAATTATCACCAAAAAAAAAAAGCAATTCAAACAAAACTACCTGTTAGCAATTACTAGTTGGAAACTAAAATAAGTATAACCCGTTAAAGAATGAACACAAAACGACAAGAAATCAAAGCTTACTTGAACTGATTGAACTAGCTTTTAAAGTAGAGTCCGCAATATGCGGCGTAGAAGAGACACCAATACCATCGGAATAAAACGAAGATTTCGTTTTCTTCACATAACTATCATCCCTAGTAAACAATTCAGCACTCCTCGTCGGCTCTTTCTCTGCATAATACAATCCAGACGATGTAGCCATGGATGATCCATCAATGGAAAAGGAACCCGCAGCAGCGCTCCCTTTAAAAGAACTGCTGCCCCCATTCGTATAATTCGAAGAAAAGTCAAACCCAGAAACAGAAGGGGGAGAAGAAGAAGAAGGCGAAGAAAGACATTTGGAAGCTCTTTGAATAAATTCATCGAACAGGTTATGAACATTTTCAAGATCAAGCAATTTTAATGCCTCCCTCTTTTGGTCTCTGCTTTGAAAGAACGTCAACTGCTTTTGCATTTCTTGCAAGATCATGAACAACTCTTGAGGAAAATCAGGGCTCTTTGTCTGCTTCGAAATCGCTTCCAGTTTCGCTTGTTCTTCTTTGTCGACATTCCGAATCAATGTCTTTGAAGCTTCTACTTCTTCGATCCCTGGTCTTGTCGGTAAAGATCTATGAATTCTCATAATTCCCTCCACCGCCTGATCAACAGATTTCACATTTGTCATTTCCATTGATGCCGAAAACAAGAAATTAGGGGGGAAAGAATTGTGGATTTTTGGAGTAAAAAAGAGGGGAGGGAGGGAGGGAGAAGGGTAGTTTAGGTAATTTGGAAAGGGTGGAGTTTTATGCGTCGTCTTGTTAGAAATCCAGCTATGTCCATGCCCTGTGTACTCTGCTGGTTTTGGGGTTTGGCGGATTCTGGTTTTGTATATATATTTGCGATTTTGAAAATTATTATTGAAGTTTGTTTTTAATTAATTTATTTGTTTATTTATTGAATACTGATAACGTGAAATTTATTGGATGAGTTTTAGAACCGATGAGTTTGATCTGTGGCTACTTTGTCCAGAGGGTGTTTATAGATTTTATTTTACCAAACTTTTAATATTTTATAAATTGTACACTTAATTAATTCAATTTTTTTAATTTAAAAGGATTATATATATTAGATGGGGCTTAATTATTTGTGGATATTATAGATATACATCAATAAAGTTTATATATTGTAATTTTTTATAGATTTGTATTTGTAAAGGAATTTATTGCAAAAAAAAAAATTATTACATTAAATAAATCTTAAAAAAACATGCTATCAAGAACTTTAAATCGAAACGTTCCTAAATAAATAAAAATAAGTATTTAATTTATAAAATATCAAATATAAAAACAAATAAAATATAGGATATGTGAGTTGGATTAGGTTGATAAGTTTTAAAAACCATACTCGCAAGTAAAACTGTAATATTGATTTATAATTTTTTTTAATTTACTATTATCTATAATATTTATATTATTGATTTTTTTAAATCGAAAAGAAATAAAATAATATAAATATTAAAAATGGATAGATATTTCTTAACACTTATCTTTACCTCTTGTTTGTCTTATTCTATTTTGTTTTACCACTTATTTTCCCCACATTTTTCATCAAAAATATATCTTCCAATTAGATTTTACATAACACAAGTTGGGTAGTTGGATTTTATCATTAAAGTAAGTTTCTATTTTTGAAAAAAAATATTTTATCATTAAATATTAATACCTCAAAATAATTTGAAAATTTTTAAAAATTAAAATTAAAAAAAATAAAACATAAAAACAAACGAGTTTTTATTTTACCCCAGAACAAAGCTATTTTTATTAGAGCATTCAAGAAAGTGCTTCTATTTTGAGGAGCAACACGACAGTTAAGTTCAACTTCAATCTAAAAGGAGAAACTGTGCCTTGTTTGGAGCTACGATAAATGACCTTACAGGTGAGGATGGGGTAAAAAGGGAAAGGTCGAAAAGGTAAAAAGGAGGGGCCGTCGTTTTCTATAAACAGTTTGACCTTACCAAAAGGAGAAGGTGTGCGGTGGAGTGCAGTGTCCACATGTCCACCGAGTAATGGCGGACACGTGCGTTCTTCTTTAATTATTTCTCAAATACTAAAATAATAAAAACCTCTCCCTCTTCCTAACTGTTTGGCGAACGTTGTCAAGAATATTTTTTTTAACCCGAGAATCATGTAAACTTAAATAGTAAAACTATACAATTTCATAATATTATAATATAATAAAAATAAAAATAAAATAAAAAATAAAAAATTTAAACACCTTAAAATATATAAAAAAATGTACTGGTTGCAACCATTAACTTTTATTTTTTTTACTAAAACGATGTTGTTTTGATTTTTTCTAAAAAAAGAATTGATTCGAGTGACCTGATCAAAACTTGAAACCCGTATCTTAAACCGGACCGAATCTAAAAACTATACTTTCCTCTAATAAAAAAATATCACTGTTTTTTATTTTTATTTTTGGGGTTTTCATAAATTATGAAAGCAGGCTGATAAATTATGAGATCCAACCTCACGTGATATGCTTCTTATCTGTCTATGTGAAGTTTGATGACACGGTGTTTTTAGATTGAGGGCGATGATGATGGCTGCCGCATCATATGATTCTCGAGGAATCTGGATGCTTCCTCCTAGGCAGTTTGTCACCAAACCTTTCTTTTTTAAATAAAAAATAAAAAATAAAAAATCTTAATCTTATCTTCTTCCACGTCACACTCTACCTTGTCTTGTTTTCAAAGTGTCTTGAACATATTGAGTTCTAAGTCAATGGCATAGGCACGCCGGCCTTTAATTTCTCCTTTTGTTTTTACCGTGAAGCTGCATTCGTGTGTAGCGAGAATAAATTTAGTTATTTGCTCTAGTTATATACTAGTTTGTATAATTGAACAGGGAAAAAAAATGTAAACGCAACAAAAAAATTACATAGGTTTCACGGAATTGTTTTTCATTCCAAAAAAACAGTTGTTTAGAAAAAAAATCCTCAATTAACATAAATTTTTCTATTAATATATCTCAAGTTTTTAATTTGAATCATTGTTTGTTATTGTTATTAAACCCAAAAGTATAGTTGTTTGAAATTTTTTTTTATGAAGAAATTTTTTTTTATTAATGTATCTCTTGTTGATCTTAGTAAATGTATAGTTTTTAACTAAAATCATTATTTTTATTAAAAAACCAAACATTTTATAATTATCAAAGAAATTTTTAAAAATTATCAAAATAATATGTATTTTATGTGTGATTGAAATCTAAAAACATTATAAATTTGATAAAATCATGTTAAAAATATATCTAAAAAATTTTAAGAATAAAAAAAAAGATTTGAATTGAATTTTCATGATCAAATTATTATTAGTATTAGTACTTTTATATCATAAACATAATAATTGAAAAACAAATTATTAAAATTTAAATACAAATTTATAATAGTATTTAATTATCATATTAAAACTAAAAAGTAAATAAATTTGATATTTTTTTTGGAGTGCAAAAAAAAACAATAAAACAGGTCAGGCCAAGTATTTGACTCCTAGTAGCATATCAGGCCCACACAGACTTAGAGACCAAGTCCACTTGACTGATCTTGTTATCATCCTTTATTTTTTAAAAAAAAAATTAAATAAACAACATATTATTTATTGGAAAATAATGTTGTTAATAAGATTTGAACATGCTACCTCAAGGTTTTTTTATCATGTTTTACCAACTGAGGTATAACACTAAGTTGTTATAAACTCATTTAGAGGTGTTTCATTCCTCATATAATTAATAAAACACCATAAAAAATCCATTTGGTTGTAGTGTTGTAATTTAATTAGTTTTTTACCCATGCAATGTTGCAAGCTAATTTTTTTAATTTTAATTTTATTTATTTATTTTATAATTAAAATAGATATTTGTATGAAAAGTTACAAATTCAATTCTAAAGAAAAAATATTAAATGAATTTATTCTTTTCTTATACACGCTTTTTTTAACAAAATATTTTTTTATTAGTAGCATATTTTTAAAAATTAAAAGCAAAGGCAATTAAAATATTCTTTTTGTAAAACAAATTAATAATTAAAAATAAGTATTACAAAGCACATTGTTTTTTTAAATAAAACAAACTCATCATAATACGAAAAAATAAATTTCAATAAAAAATAAAAATCATACCTTAAGATTTTGTATACAATTGAAGGAAAACAATAATTAATATAAGAAAATTATATAAAAAATTACAATAAAGAATATTCATGATATAAAAAATTAACATGAGGGTCATATATAATAATTAACAAAATGATTTCTAATATTACAAAAATATTCTATAATTGAATTTAAAAATAAAAGTAAAATTGAATATGATATTTAACATAATAAAATTCCAAACATAATTTTAATTATTTATATATAAATTTTTTTAATAAAATTTAATTAAAAAATTAAAAAAAAAAACTAAAGAGTTATCTAAAACGAGGTTAGGAGTCTAGACCTAGGTGGGCTGGCATACAAAAAAGCATAAGCGCGGGGGTCTATAACACCAAGCCCGCAGTTAACTTTCTATCCTTGTATTTTTTTTGTTTAATCCTTCATATTAAACAAAACAAATTGACAGTGTGTTACCTATTGATAAATATTTTGGCCATCAAAAGTGCCTAAAAATTCAAGGTCAATGTTTTAGATTAAAAAAAACTCAATTTTCAACTATTTGTTTTATCCAAAAAAAACCTAAAAAAATATACCTTTAAAAACTCATTTTGACCTCAAAACACTTTTAAAAATGGTCAAATGATCCAAAATTAAACTGAATCAAAAACATTTTCTAAGATCCAATATTTTTTTTCTGGTGAAATGAAAGTTTTTTAAATAAACCTAACTCTCACAAATAAAAATCAATGACACCAATTTTTTTTTGTAGCGGAATATATATTTAATTGATGACTTTCTCTTTTTTCTTTAATTTTTCGATAACTTTCTCTTTTTTTCCCCTCAAAATCAAATAACTAAAACATTAAAAACAATTAAAGTTTATAACCTAAACATAAAATTCAAAAACTAGGATAAAAAAAGAACATGGAGTGTTTCTTAGGCATGGTTTGTGGCTGTTGATTTGCTTGGGAATGATCTCAATTGTTGGCAACAAATCAACAACCAAATACTACAAAACCAAACTGTTAAAGCTGGTCAGGTTAGAGGTTTTAGCTGTTTATTACAGCAGATGTAGGGCGACTAACCGATAAAGAAAGAGACGGGGTTGTAGTCCAAAGTCAAAGCTTGGAGATGCTGTGTTTTTTTGTCTTGTTTGGAGGAGAGATGAAGCATTAAATGACCTTCAAAAGTGGCTTTATAGGCAACTTTTATGATATAAAGGTAGGAAATGATGAAACAGTGTTAGGCGACATGTCGACTTACACTTTATTTTATTGTGACTTTTGTTGACCAAAACAACGTTGTTGTGGTCAAAACAACACTAAAAGGCATTGTTTCATTTAAATGAAACGGTGCTATTTTTTGGGTTTTGACCCAAATTAGGACATTAACCCCTTTTCAATTTCAGCCCCTAATCTTTTAATTTGTTCAATTAAGTCTTCAATTGAATTTTGATCCTAAGAATCAATTTAATTTCATCCCTGTCAAGTTTTAAATTGATCTTCTAAGTTTAATATCTCTTTCATCTTTGTCATTCATCTTGGATATTTTTAATCTCGTCTCTAATTGACTTTTGAACTTCTAATTTCTTCATTTTTTTTCCCATTTTTTCAGTTGAGTTGGGTCTCTGAATTCACACACCTTTTGCAAAAAGACCACTAGTTCTGAATTGTTTTAATTTGACCCTTAATTAATCCCCAAACTTTGATTTTCTTGCAATTTTATCCATGATTTCATCCAAATGAGTCTGGAAAAATTAAATTTGGTCCACTAAAAATCTAATCTTCTCAATTAAACTCGAATTAGGCTTCCAAACTTAATTTTTCCCAATTAAATCGCTAATAAAATTAATTTGACCCATTAAAAGTCTAAGTAAGTGCTTGCACTTAATTAATTCTTTTAATTTGATGCAAATTAATTCTTAAACTTAATTAAACCTTTAATTAGGCCCATGATTAAATCAAATTGGCCTATTAAAGTCTAATTAAGTTCTCAGACTTAAATTTAATGCAAATTCATCCAATAATAATTTAATTTGACCTTGAATCTGCATTGTCTTTCAATCTTGGGTATAATTGGATTCCTGATTTTTATTCAAAATCTCAGTTTGGTTCCTCCATATATTCAAAACCCTTTTTAGCTTGCTCTTGCCAACTTACTAGTCTTTTTCACATTTTTATTGCTCTTTATTATTTTGTTTTTTTAATTTAAAAAAAGGATAATTTTTAGGAAAACTTAAAATTGAGTTATGACAGTTGTCCTCTCTTTACAATATTTATGATAAAAAGTCTCGTAAGAGACTTTAGATAATAAGCTTATAAAGAAGAAAATACGAGAGGTTATGGAATTATCAAATCAAGAAATGGCCAATCGTTCCAAAAGTGTTAAAAATAAGAGCTAGAAAGCGCACTATCTGGTATGTGAGGGTTAGAAAACGCATTCAAAAGGAAATAGATAAAACTAGAAAGCACACCATTTGTTATGTGAGAGCTAGAAAGCTCACTTAGAAGGAAATAAATAAGGTTAGAAAGCACATTATTTGGTATGCGAAGGTTATAAAAACACACTCATTAGGAAATAGATAAGGCTAGAAAATACATTATTTGGTATGTGAGGGTTGGAAAGCGCATTTGGAAGAAAATAAATGGGGCTAGAAAGCGCACTATTTGGTATGCAATGGCTAGAAAACGCAGTCAAAAGAAAATTAATAGGGCTAGAAAGCACATTATCTGGTATGCGGGGGCTAGAAAACGCACTCGAAAAAAAACATAGATATGGCTAAAAAGCATACTAACTTATATCTGAGGGCTAAAAAGCACACTCAGATAGATAAGGCTAGAAAGCGCACTATCTAGTATACGAGGGCTAAAATGCACTAATGTAACCAGATTATTTGATAGTTTTACTCATATTTACCTACTATTTTTTTCATGTTTTATATATATAATGTCTTAATAATCTTTGTTTTATATATTTTAAGGAATGTTTGGATGTGAGATTCAAAAAGAAGTAAATTTGAGATAAAATTCAGACATGTTCAAACCCGTGTTGAATATTGGCAAATTTGACATCTGATCAATGTTTTATGCAGAACTTGAGTTGTAGAGATCGAAATTAAATGATTCTAGTGGCATTAAAAAGCTAACATTCACACCTTTATACATATATATGACAAGAAAAATAAAAAAGAAAGAGGATGAAAATCGTAGCCTTCGTAGCCAAGTCTTACATTCTGCTAGTTTTGACCTTCGACCATTCCGACTTGTATATATTGAGTTAGATAAGTCCATTTTATACAAACTCAATTTTTTTGGATTCTTGACTCAAAGACCTATCATCCTACCAAATTCCAACATAAAACAAGCTTATATGAGAGAGATATGAGTTTTCTAAGACAACCTATAAATTCTGCCAGCAGACAGGTTTTGTGAAGAAACAAGTCCAACTTACTTAAATGTAGATTGTGTACTTTAAAAAGGATAATTTGGCCCTTAATTAATCATCAAACTTTGATTTTCTTACAATTTTATCCATGATTTCACTCAGATGAGTTTGGAAAAATTAAATCTAGTCCTCTAAAAATTCAATCTTCTCAATGAAACCCAAATTAGGCTTTCAAATTTATTTTTTCCTCAATCAAATCCCTAATAAATTAATTTGACCAATTAAAAGTCTAATTAAGTCCTTGTACTTAATTAATTCTTTTAAGTTGGCCCACATTAATTCCAAATTAAATCTTTAATTAGGCTTATGATTAATCAAATTGGCTTATTAAAAGTCTAATTAAGTCCTCAAACTTAAATTTTAGGCAAATTCATGCAATAATAATTTAATTTGATATTGAATCGGCATTGTCTTTCTATCTTGGGTATAATTAGGTTCTTGATTTTTGTCCAAAATCTCAGTTTGGTTTCTGCACGCATTTGAAACCCTTCTCAGCATGCTCTTGGAAAGTTGTCAGTCTTTTTCACTTTTTTGTTGCTCTTTATTCTTTCAATTTTTTAAGTTCTTTTTTTAATTTTAAAAGAAAAGGATAATTTTACGGGAAACCCAAAATTGATTTCTAACAGTTTTGATGTGCTGATGTTAAAAATAATTTTTATAAAATGAAAAAAATATTATTTTGATGCATTTTTTAGTGAAAAAGCACTTTAAAAAACAACTGCTACCATACTCTCAAACACCCTTTTAAAAGCCAAGTGAAAGTGGGAGAGGTGTGCCCATTGAGCTCCACCCCCCATTAAAGTTAAAGGTATACCTTGTATGAATAATATGGATTCCTTCTTTGTTTTATTTGCTTCTCTCCTCTTCTTCTTAACTTCTAATCCTTAGCTTGTATAAACTTTTTTTCTCCTCTCTTCTTTTTAAATTTTCACATGATTTTCTTAACTATTTCTCTTTATTTACTAAAGGATCCTTCTATGTTTTCTCTTTATTTTCTCTCCATGATTTTCTTGTACCCTCCCTCTTTTGCTCAAGTCTTACCCTTTTATAAGTAAACCAAAATCAGAAATTTCAAAATCATGGTGGTTTTGTACAAGATGGGTGCTTTATGAAATATTCTTCCTCATCCTCTCATCTAACCTCCCTATAAAAGGTGCATTTTGGTTCATTTATGATACGATCCTGGCAATAAAAAAATAATCAGTTTCGGATTCTGACGTAAATGTACAACTGTCCAGTTTCACGGCAACAGTCATAATTCTCAATCCGATCGTTGATAGGGCTGAAATTTTATATGGAGTCTCTTGACATGTTGTCCTACCTTAGGTTAAAAGTTCAAGGCAATCGATGTTCGAGAAGACATTTAAATGCTTGTCAATAAAAGCTGTATGAATTTTGTTATTTACTTCCTTTTGACTTATGGACTTCCTATTTGGTTAGGATTCTTTTCCTACAAGAATGTGGCAGCTTGTTTTAGGAACTCCTAGTTCTACAATGATCTTTAATGGGCTGTAATATAGTTTTCAAGTGTGACAAGGATTCATAAATATTTCAGAATCCTTTTCTTACAATGATTCCTTATTCATCTTAGCGACAACAAGAAAAGAAGACTTCAGAATTAATTCTACCTTCATATGAAATTTCCTAGTCTATTTGGAACTTCTTAAGGGTGACAAATCTGATTCTAGCATATTTAGGATAGTAATTTTTTTATTTTTTTTTATTTTCTTCTTAGTCTTTGGGTTATTATTACTTATTTGGGTCAATTGTAAATGGGCCTCATATAAGTCCAACTAAGGAGGGTCCATTAGGGTTTATTTAAGTCTAGAGTTACTATAAATAAAGGCATAATCAGACATGTAATTAAGTTAGACAATTCAGATTAATAAAACTTCTTATTTGCCGTATTTTATGTGTGTGTTGGTGAGATATTCTCCCTTCCTTGATTCTATAAAGAATTGAAAAATGACTTATTGTAGAACAAATGACTTTGTGGTGTCATCCTTATACTTCTCATTTGCAAATCAATATTTGTTGGGTAGGGGTTTCCATTTCTAATAGTATTGGTGCCTAAGTACAAGTTATCTTTATGTCACACTCCTATCAAACCTGATTTACTTTGCTTTCCGAGAATTGGTGTCTTTGCGTGATCACGTAATCATAAGGTTCACATCAATTTAATCATTTTGTGAGCTCAAACCTATTAAGAGAAGGCAACCACAAAGTCTACTCAAACATGCGATTTTTTTCTTCAGTTATGGCTGACTAAATGAGCTCTTTGGCGAGATCATCATGACAAATAGGATATAAACGTGTCATAGGCAGACATGAATCATGTAGGGGATGTATATCTACCATTAGAAACAAACCCTATCTGATTTGGAGGTCTAGAACTCCTTGTTCATTTATTGGAAGATCGGTCCCCAATCAGCCTATATCTATTAACGTAGGAGAAGCTGACTAGGGACAAGATATTATCAACCTCATTGAAGTAAATGAGAAGTAAACATTTTATAGAAGTAGCTAATCTTTGTAAAGGAAATGTTTCTCAGTCGAGTGGTAGTGGTTGGAGACCCTAAGATGGTCTGAGATGCTACATTCATTCACTTAAAAGTGGCATCTCGATTAGCTTTTATCGTCTAAAGAAGATGATAAACAAGGATGGGATGACATCATTAAAAACGAGTGACATATTATATGTTTAAACCCTATAAATTAGGGTTATTTAATTAGGATTTTGGGAAATTTCAATTTAGTCCCTGTCTTTCCAATTTCAGGATATAGTGTCCTCAATTGATCGTGAAACTTCTTAATTTTTGCAATTGCACTCTTAGAAACCTTGATTTAAATGTTTTAATTTGAACGCCTTTTACAAATTAGTCCTTGATTTTCAGATTATGCAATTTGACCTCTATCAATGATCAAACTTTTAATTTCTTTCAAAGTGACCCCTAATTTGATTAATTTTAGTCCTCGAACACATGTGCCTTTTACACTTTAGTTATTGGTTTTGAAATTCTTTAATTTGACACTTAATCATATTTCAATCTTCAAATTTATTTCAATTGAACCCTTGATTGCACTAATTTAGCCTTTCAAAGTTTTAATTGTGTGCCTGATCTTTCAATCTTTGCGAATTGATCCGAATTAGGCCTTCAAACTTGGTTTTTCTTTAATTAAGTTCTTGATTGAATTCATAAAACCCATTATAAGTTTAATTAAGTTCTTCTAATTTTTTCTCAATTGACTTTCAAACTTAATTTTCCTTCAATTAAGTACTTAAATAAGTCAATCAAACTTGTTAAAAATTTGATTAAGTCCTTAGGCCCCATTTGTTTGCTGGAAAGTAGTTTCCTTTTGGAAAGTGAATTCCAGGAAAGTGAATTATTTTTCGATGTTTGGTAGTATAATGGAAAATAAATTGGAAAACACTTTCCAGTGTTTGGTTATGTCATGGAAAATGAGCTGAAAAATAATTTATTAATGTTTTATTTTTTTCAAGTTTATTAAAATAATGAGGGACAAATTTTACAAATTAAAAAGTTGAATGAGAATGAAATTGAAAAAAAAATATAATTTCATAAATTATCTCAAATAAAATAAATAATAATCAAAATAATAGAGATCAAATCAAAAAAATAAAAAATTGAAAGATGTAGAAATTA
>Ga0307515_10013961_pt1 | contig 14948 bp, 8 predicted proteins | sample 17_EM_MG_FD_194513 | JGI IMG/M metagenome (GOLD analysis project Ga0307515, IMG submission 194513) | Populus trichocarpa ectomycorrhiza microbial communities from riparian zone in the Pacific Northwest, United States - 17_EM | ecosystem: Host-associated > Plants > Roots > Unclassified | place... | reverse complement strand
TATAAAGTAATCTTAATAAGCGATCCTTTTCCTTGGTATCTCCTGCTATATACTAAATAAGCCTTTTAGATATAATATTAACATTGCTAATCTGTACATCATTAACAGGTCTCTGAAAATCTTGGATTTGATTTAGATTTATAACCACTTTAATAGATTTTAGACCGTTAAAACCTAAGTGTTTGAAATTATGGAGGTATACTGCTATCGTTGCTAGGTTGCAATACCTAACTGTCCTAAATTTAAAGGTAAGGTCTAAATATTTAATTAAGGGACGAATATTTGGGTGAGGTAGAAATGTGCGTAGCTCTAATATAATATATAGGGATTTGTAGGTGTTGGGAATAAAGGCAAGTGGTTACTATATAAGGCATATTGCCACCACGTGTGGCAAGTTGCCGTTACATGCGGCAAGTTGCCGTCACGTGCCGCCGCGGCACTAGCGTGGTGAGGAACCTTAAGTTCCTCACCCCTTTCTTCAATCATCAAAAAGAACAACAATTATTATACTATCTACGAACCGTAGCTACGTGATATTACCTTATGTAACCAACACTAATTAGTAGTTAACTTCACTGTTATACTACAGAACAGTAAGGTATTCCACTAAAAAGAGACAAGCTACTGTACCAGTGCTACTTATGCTAGAGGAAGCTATCTTTTAAGGTTAGAACTGGTCCTAAATCTTAAATAGAACTCTTCTATAAATCTAAGGATTTAAAGGCTAAAACTAGTCCTAAGCCTTTCTAAGATTATAGATTCTTGCGTCCATTACGTAGAACAATACGCTTTACGAGTCTTTGCGATTTAAGGCCAGAACTAGTCTTAAGCCCTATAACCGCAAATACACGTTATAAACGCGTACTAAACAACAACCCCTACACCAAACGACAATCCCTACACTAATAACACTTCCCTTCCTCCGAAAACATGGCTACGCCTACTTTAAATAACTGGAAAGACTTCTTACTACTAGGGGTAGCTAAGTACGCGAAACTTATCGATAAAGATTGGGACAAATTCGCCTTTAATATAATAACTTATACCGCAAAACAAGTTAACGGCTTTCTTCTACACTATATTATATTCTACTAAAATAGATATTATACTAATTCACAACTATAGGAGTATTTTAGGGAGGATTTTATAGGATGGACTGCTAATACCTAGGCACTTAGTAACGTTAATATTGTTTAGGATTTTCGAGACTTTCTCTATAAAAATGGGGTATACGTTACTAAGAACGGTAACCTAATTGCTAGCAATATTTAGGCCGTTATTGCTAGTATAGAAGAACTAATATAGACAGAAGCTGAGATTATACGTTAACTACGGAAACCTAAAAATAACCTATATTCTTTGGAAGGCAACTTTAATTTGTATTAAAACCCCTAGAACGCTAACCCCCTACCTAGAGCTACTCTCCCACCTAGAGGTGCTCTCCTACTTAGAGTTGCTCCGCCTCTACCTCCTCCACTTTAGCCAACCGGTAAGCCTTTACTATAAGAAGTCACGAATCTAATAAAGGTATATTCGGACGAAGAGAAGAAGTTTAGAGGAGAACTATATAATATGCTTAGAGTAAAACTATAGGTCTTTTATGACTGTTGCAATAAGGTTAAAATTTAACGCCACTAGTACTATTACGCTTTCTCTATTATGTTAAAGGGACAGGTAGCAATATTCTATTATAACTATATTACGGGTAAAAACTATAACTTTAATATAATACTTTAGCTTACTAGAGCCCACTTTAAAACCAATAAGAATCGCCAACTTTATATATTCGAATGGCGGGAGATTATATTTTAAAGAGTTATTGCTTTTAACCTAACAAAGACTTATTTAGAGTGCCTTTAACTACTCTTTAATAAACTTTAGAAAATCCAACGTGGCCTTACTAAAACTTACTAAAATAAAAATAGCCTAAGGGACTAGGTTATTTTAGCATGCCGTAGCGTTCCTAAGTATAACTTAGCGCTATATAAACCTATAGATACGTTTAAAGGAGTATATACCGAGCTACGCTTTACCGTAGGTACTGCGATACAAATATAAGAATTTTAACAGCTTTATACTAAAAGCCCTACCTAACTAAGCGTTTCTAACTAACATAATTATAACTAGACTAATTAAATATATAGCGGCCGTGGTAGGGAATATAGTAAAGGGTATAATTAATATTAACTATAAGGTAATTATAGAGGTCCCCATAAAGGTTTATTTTAAAGTAATTGCTAAAAGAAGTGCTACGTTTATAAGAAGCTAAATTGCTAGTTAACTAGACACTCCCTTAATGAGTGAAAAGAGGTATATAACAAGTTCCGTTAGAGTATAAGAAATATTAGAAATTATAAGGTTACTATGGCCTACTTTTAAAGCTTCTTAGTTTAATATAAAGGCGTAGAAGATCTTAAAGGTAAGGTTAATAAGACCAAACAGCTCCTTATGGATATGGAAATTGAGAACTACTCTCCTAACTAATACTTTACTAAGTATAGTAAGGTAGATAGTATACAAACCGTCGTTATTTTTAATAACTAATCTACGCTCTATTCTATTACAAAGTTAGATATCTTTAACGAGCTAAAGGAGAGCTCCGCGTTCTCCTTTAATAATAGATACTTAGTAAATATCTTCTATGGTATTATGCCAGATACTAGAGCCGTAGGAGTATCTATAGTAGGAGAACCTTAAGTTCGAGCCCTTTAGTAGCTTAATAACTCTATTTAGATTAACTATTTAACGGCAGGCTAATATACAATTTGTTTTAGCAAGGGTACTATAATCTCTCTTAGCATAATTAGGGTCCAAACCCCCTTAGGATATATTACTTTCTATATTATTTTTATAAACACTCCGTTTCTATTTTATATTAAAGATATAAATAAATTAGGCGTTAGGCTTAATAACCTTAAGAATATACTTATTTAGAGAGACAATTAAGTGCCTGTTATGCGCAAGTAGGGTTACCCCTGGTTGCTCCTTTATTAACTAAAAAAGAGTATTACTTAGAGCCACTTAACTAAGTTAGAATTATACCAACTACACCGTTGTTTTGGCTACCTATCCGTTTATTAATTGCTTAGGGTTCTTTAGCGAGTAGGCCATAAAGTTAAGGTTAAGGCAATTAAGTATTTTATAAAGTACTGCTATTACTACTAAATAAACCAGAAGTCCCCTAGCCGATTTAAGTTTACCCTTAAAGATAACTACGACTTTAACTTTTGTATTATTGTTAACGTTATATATTTTAGCAGCAAGCTAGTACTCTAAGTTGTTAACTTCTTAACCTCCTTCTAAGCCGCACGATTCTTAAAGGATATATTAGCTAGGAACGCATAGGATACCCTTTAGTTATACTAAATTAATATCTACCTAGGACCCCCTAATTAAATTGTCTATAATATAGGAAAGAACTTCTTATCTATAGAGTTCCGACAATAAATAAAGGTAATGGCAATTAAGGTTAAGGAAGTCCCTATTAAGGCATATAATAGTATTAGAAAAGTAGAGCAATATTACGCGCTATTACGCCACGTATATAAGATTATCTCTTTAGAACTAAAGGATACTAGCGAAGAACTTACCTTATAAATAGCTGTTAAAGCTATTAACAATTCCGCTAGCCTAGATAGACTTATACCTACATTACTAGTCTTTAGCGCCTACCCATAAATAACTAACAATTCTCTATTATCTCCCTCTATTATATAATAAGTTAAGGCAATTCATAAGGCAATAAAGGAGGTGTAACGCCTCTATGCTATACGCTAGGTTAATAACGCACTAGGAATAAGAAATGGCCTAAATACCTTAACTACGCTTAATCTGCCGCTCTAGTCTAAAGTACGCGTATGGCGTAAAAGGGGAGGATGGTTAGGCCTATATTAACTTATTATAATTAATAGTTAAACTTATACTATTTAAATGCCTTACGGACCTACCTAATTTCGTTTAACTGTTATTAAGCCTTACTATAAAGATAATAATTCTAAGCCTTTATAGGATGCCCTAGAAGATACCTTAGAAGAGAACCACAATTAACATGCTCTAGAAGGCGACTATAATCCTAATATAATTATAGTAAATACGCTATAACTATAACGCGGTAGAGGTCGCCTAAAGGGATTATAAAATTGCTAACACCTTATTAATTTTAAAGAATAATTTATTACTGCCATTAAGAATAAAGTTAAGTTATTAATGGCCTTTATAACAGCTAAAGAGAAGGCTAACTTTAAGCTTATAAAACAGCTCTAAAAGGAAGGTTATATTATAACCCTAGGAGCTCCTTTCTAAGCATCTAATAAGTAGGAGATTAACGGTCTTATTATAAGAGGAGTCTTTAAATTTAAGAAATATAACCCTATTAAGTTTGATAGAGTTCGCATCTTTAAGTTAAGAATAGTTAATAAGATTAAGGGTAAAGCTACTAACGCCCTATTTAAGAAATTAAGGCTTATTATCTAAGGTTATAATAATAATAGTAAAGAGATAATTTTTATATAATCTCCTATAATTTAACGAGCTAGTTAGTAAGTTATTATTATATTAGCTCCCTCCTTAATAAAGAATAGAATGGCAGTTTATTTACGAGATATTACTTAAGCCTACACCCAATTAGAGACGTACTTTTAGTGCTTAATATTAGCATACCTTCCGGAGCAAATTCGCCACTAGTATCCTAAAGATATGATTATAGTTATGCTTAAGCCATTATATAGAATCGTAGAGGTAGGAACTTACTAGTGGGCTACCTACAGCAAGCACTATAAAGAGAAGCTTTTAATAACTACTTCTATATTTAATTCCTACTTCCTTATTATAACTACAGGAACCCTATTCGGAATCGTTGGTATATAAACTAATAATATAATCATCTTAGGAGATAACCAACTCTTAGCTCTTAAAGAGAATAAGCTAGTAAAGGTAAATCTTATAGCAAAGCTAAAGAAAAAGCTTAACTTAACAACACTATTACTCTTTAATAGATGCATCCTCTCCCTAAATAAGGATTCTATTACTTTACGCTAGAAGGGTTAAGGTAAGAAAATCGACGTTATTAATATTAATTCTTTAAAGTAAGGATATGTAAAGCAACGCGCTTGCAGAGCTTATATTACTTCTATCTATTAACCCAAGGCTTTATTTAATCTCTCTATTGCCGCCTAATACTAGAAACTAACTAAGGATGACGTTCTTGCCCTAAATAAATGTCTTTCCTGGTAAATAAACCATTTTAACTAGGGACTACACTACGTGCTAGTTAATCTTCCCACCGCTAAGCTCTTTGTATTTATTAATAGATTGTTTATAAATAATAAAGATTTTAGCTCCTAGTTAGGATATAAGATTATTATCGCGAACGAATTTACTAGAGAGAATGACTTTATAATCTATAGCAATCTTATTTATTAGAGCTTAACTAAGAGTAAGCGCGTTACCCGAAGTGTTTTAGCATTAGAGATATATAGAATGGTTAGTAGAGTTAATATAGTAATTATAATTAGAACTACCCTAAAGATAATTATAGATCGACTCGAACTTCCCGTTATCCCTATAATTATATACACCGATTTATTTTCCCTTTATAAGTATTTAGTTAAGCTTGGTACCACAAAGGAGAAGCGCCTTATAATTAATATTATAGCACTTTAGCAATCCTACGAGCGTTAAAAACTCTTTAAGATTTAATAGATTAATAGCTAAGATAACCTAGTAGATGTAATAATAAAGGCGAACCTAAATAAGGCACTAGAGACGTTTATTAATACAAATACTCTATATATATAAGTTAAAGGTTAGGTTAAAAGGGAGTCCTTAGAAATTTCTTAGTTATATAAGGTCTTAAGATATCTAGGAACTTCGACCGGCGGTTAAAGTTATCTAATTAGTTAGATTCTGCAGACCCTAACTTAAACTAGCCAATTAGGATTTTCTATCCCCGGGATAAAAAATCGCTATTAGCTCGCTTACCGCTAGTGCCTTAGCGGCCCTACTAATAAAATACCTACCTATAACTTATAAGCAAGAAAGCACCATATACTAAGAGGCAAATTTTAGGACAGCGAGACTTATATTATAATAGCAATAGTAAATAAGGAGGATTGATTTTTGTTCCGCTAGTTAAGCGGTATATATATATAGATAGTAACTACAAAAAAAGAGTTGCTAGTATTAGGAATAAAGGCAAATGGTTACTATATAAGGTATATTGCCGTCATATATAGCAAGTTGCCGTTACGTGCGGCAAGTTGCCATTATATGCCGCCGCGGCACTAGCGTGGTAAGGAACCTTAAGTTCCTTACCCCTTTCTTTAAGAAGAATATAGAACAATTATTATACTATCTACGAACCGTAGCTACGTGATATCCCCCTTATGTAACCAACACATTCAAAAATCCTTAATAGGGGTAGGGTTATAAAAGGCTAAAGTTGGTAGATTTTGGTGTGTTTTAGGGTGGCTCGACCGGGTGGCTGGCTCGACTGGGTGGCTAAGACGTTAAGCCTTATTCCGCAGAACTCTTGTAAGCTTTATATCTATATAATATTACTTATCCTTAGGATATTTAGACAAAAGTGGTACCATTTTAAAGCGCTTTATAAGCTCTATAAATCTATACTAATAGAAAAATTATTTATTTAATATTGGGGGGTGTATTACAAGTGTAAGTATATTAGGGGTTTTTGCCAAGACTATCCGGAGACTATCCGGATAGTCTCCGGATGCTATCAGCTGATAGGTCTATTATCCGAGAGGCCTATCAGGTCTGACATCAACACGTCCTCCAAAGACCTAATTCGGCTGTGCTCTATGCAATATACCCCTCCGAAAAGAAGGACCTTACTGCTAGGAACACTTTAGCCTAATCAGGGCATGATAGAGTCAATTGTATATAAGTGTGAGCTTTATTATAATGATTTAGAGCCTTAATTCGTTGACCAAATCCACAGCTTCATTTCGCCAAGACTCGACTCAATCTAGAGACTCTAGTTGGTTCGCTTGCGTGCACGCCTTTCTCAACGGCGCATGGGATAGGCTGTGAACATGACTGGCAGGATGCCACGCACTAAGCGTATGTGTTATGCCGCGATATATCGGAAAGGTAGTTCTACAATTAGTCAACGTCCACCTAACCTACTCTATTGACTTTATGATCACGTTAAAAAACAAATTCACCATCTGAGCTGAGTTGATGTTTGGTGGGTGTATGCATCCAGCACCCAAGAGATGCAGGCTCCAAGGCAGCCTTTGCATCCATTTCTGGCCGGTGCGACACGGCACCTCCATTGGCCCACCCAACACCACTCTTGATGCCTTATCATGCAGGAAAAGCAGCAGCCCAAGGGTGCAGATTAACGATGCAGATCGAAGACAAAATGCCTGCATCTGTCCATAACCTCTGCGGCACAACAGCCGTGACTCATCTTCGGTGGTGTGGATATATAGTTCCCCCTTGAGTAGCTGTCTCTTCGGGTACGATAAAACTGGCCCATTTGGCACGTGCGCAACCCACTTAAAATAATCGTCAATTTACACATACATTTAAGGAGGAGCTAGACCAAAAGAAGGTTCGGAAGCAGTACGAGTGGTACACAAAGCGGTTTCATAAATGTAGACGATTAGACTGTCAAATGACGAGGTATTAGATCTAATATATGTGGTGTTTTGACTCTTGATTTTTGGGGGTTGCGCACGTGCCAAATGGGCCAGTTTTATCGTACCCGAAGAGGCTGTTCAAGCTTTCTACCCAAGCGACTTAGTGCCCCACCTTACATATTCAGTAAAGCGTCAGATCTAAAACACACATATTCAATGGCGCTAATAGTAGGCTTTTGTAAGTAACGCTCCACAAGGGTCTGGCTGGAGCGGGTCGGCCACCCTCCCTGCCTGTGGTGGCGACGTTCCATGCTAAATCGCTTTCATTACTGTTACATGTCACATATAAGCATGCTTAGGCTGTTCGACCCGTTCCACATTTGCACTAGCAGCAGTTGAACTCTAAGTTAGAAGACAAATAGGGTTAAAATCTAGTCTTTATGTCCTATTTGCCACTCATTTAAAGCTTTAAGCGAAGACTCTAGGATTGTGAGAGCCAAGGATCTGCCTCTGTAACTGGAGGCACTTTTCTATTAATGAGATAGCCTCTTCCTTCTGGCTTTGGAACTTCCACGTGTGTGCGAGGTTGGCCATACTGGTCAAGGTGTCTGGATGCTCCTTCCCAAGTACCCCCATTCATATAACGCCAAGAGTCGGCTCTACCTGAGTGGCCTGCCAGTCTTCGCCCTGGCTGACCGGCGCAAGTCGATGCCAAGCTTCGTGGCCGCCTTATTCCCGGTTGACCAGTCTGGCCTTGAGCCCCGCGCAAAAGCCCTGCGCTTGCTCTCAACTTACTCCAGTCAACTTTTCGCAGCAAGAAAGAACTCTGACACGGCGACGACACTAAATTTCGGCATTCCCCTGTCTGCGCCCGACTGGTCTGCGCCCTTGGCCCTCTTGACCAGCCGTCACCCAGTCTGGCTTGCCTAACGCCTAGCTTGCCCTGCGCATCCTTCTGCAGGCACTACAGCAATTGATGTTAGTAGCCTCCAACCTTGCTCCTGAACTTGTTTGCAGTTCATCTTGTTGATCATCCTCTAGGTTAGACTAGCCAGCTGCCCCAGCTGAAAGTGCTCCACTAGGGTAAATTACCGATGGGTTAAAGATTTCACTACGTGCTTTCTATCACTAACTAGTCCTACACGCTAACTAAATGTAGAACATATCATGGATCAAAACATAAACAACTTAAAGTCGCGTCTTAAAGATCTTCGTCGCGAGAATGCAGATCATCGATGGTTTATACCTCAATTAGCTCTTTGCGAAGCATTGTCGGAAGATGCAATCTGGAAAGCATTACACGACACTAGGACCAAGTCATATCAACTAGATGAGATGGTAAAGCATATCCTCACAAACGGAATGAAGATCTTTGCCGTTCTTGTCTTGACGGATCAAGCTGCCCTTACGTCCAAATTCATTGAACAAGGCGAATTTCTCGATCAAAGACTTCCCTTCAGCCTTGATATCCTTGGGAAGCAGCTCTCGCTTCCCTCTGCTAAAGACTTCTACGAGAGACAGTGGGAGCTCACAGCACCTACCTTTTATCGCGGTACGATTCATAAATCGCTCGACAACAGGTCCATTCTTCCATTCGTCCGAGACGAACGCATCGGCAATGGCGCTTTTGGCACTGTTTACAAAATCGAGCTGGATCATGATCACCAGCAACTACAGGGTCAGTTTCAGCATAAGGTATGAGGATACTCTATGTTTTGCCACTCCATGCACGCAGCTAACGCTTGCAAGCTTGTTAGAAAGGAGCTGGAAAACATCGGAGACCACAAGATCGAGCTGGAGAATCTCGCGATTCTCAGCCATTTAAGACACCCAAACATCATAGAGCTCTTGGCTTCATACACATACAAAGGCAAACACAACCTAGTTACTCCTCTCGCGGAAGGTGGAACACTCGCCAATCTCTTTGCCAGCAATCGTCAAACGACCCCATTCAAATCAAACGAGTCCTTTCTTATTGCACTTGCTAGACTATCATCCGCCGTTGAGCATGTTCATAACTTTGTTGAGCGTAGGATCAATACTAACCTTATCGGATGTCATTATGATCTACGGCCCAAAAATATACTTGTCTCCAGAGAAACATTGCTCCTCGCTGACTTCGGTCTATCAAGGTTTAAGGGGCAATCAGAAAGTTCAGGAACCGTTTTCAGGCAAGGTGGTGGGGACTACCGTGCACCGGAGTGTGAGGATATTGATGACGGTCTCTTCCTAAAGTTTATTGTGCGTCGATCTAGCGATATCTGGTCATTTGGCTGCATCATCGCAGAGGCTGCTACATATATGATTCTTGGCCGATGCGGAGTAGAAGAGTTCAAGAAGAAGCGGCATTTTAAGAAAGGAAAAGGATACTACTATCTTTTTCATTGCGGGCGTGGTAAACCAAACGTGGCTGTGAGCAACTGGCTATCGGAGCTGGCGCGAAAATCGTCAACATCCTGCAAAATGCTTCTTGAGCTGGTTAGAAGGATGCTCTCCATGGACGAGAAAAAGAGGCCACAGGCAAGAGAAGTAACAGGAAGACTACGGCTTATTGCAATTCGCGAAGTAGCGGATGCTGTGGATGAGCTGTTTAGCGCCATACCTTCAAGCGACTCCCTTGATGCTCTTATCGAGCAGAATAGATTTGAGGCGTGGAAGTATGCCATTGGATTGCTTGATCAGGAGAGTGTGCCGGGTTTCCACAGGGATCTTAACCAGGAGCAAGACTCTCAGTTTGACTCCGTACTGGACTGTCTCTGCAAGATCCGGGATTACCTAAAATCAATCTCTTTAAAGAAGCAAAGCGTGGGACAATTAATCTTTTTCCCACTAGGCGGACTCAACGACCGTCTTAACGAGCTTCTAGACGGAGGGTTGCAAGAGAAGTCCAGAACTTATTTTACAGCTTCTATGGTTAACAGCGAAGAGGAAGAGTTCATGCAAAAAATCCGAGACGACGTCAAGGGCAGGTCCTTTGATAAAGAGATTAGAATGAGAGCCACTCTCAAGCACATGACAAAATTAGTGATGCAGCACCATGAAACAGACTCATATAAACGACAACTCGACCAGAAGACTGTAAAGATTGGCCCGGCATTCGGCTACCACAATCTTGGTTCGGTCCAGGAAGGTGATCTATCCCACCAGGTACTAGTGGAATGGCGGTGGTACGGACGCAAATCCGCCGATAAGACGATAAACGACGAGCTTTTCGTTCGAGCGGAAGCAATAGCCGATCTACTAAGCCAAGAAAAGCCTGAAGAATTTCGTGCACTTGACTGTAGAGGATTTTTCCATGATCCAAATCAATTTGCGTTTGGCATCGTCTATAACTATTCATTGCCGACTGAGTTAGATTTAAGTAACTCAAAACCAAAATCACTGCAGAATTTGATTGCAGGAACTACTGAATTAATCCACCTCCATCCTGCTCTTGATGACAAACTAAGGCTAGCATACACTCTAGCGAGATCTGTGTTAGAGTTTCACTTGGTTGGATGGCTGCACAGAGGTTTGACGTCGTCTAACATTGCATTCTTTGCCGCAAAGAGACTAGGTCAAGAGCAATCGCTACGGGAGCCATACGTCATTGGTTTCAATCACAGTCGTCCTGATGAAATCTCCGCTTTCACTACGGGTCCTACCGAACTAAGAGCCGAACTTTATCACCACCCCGCATATCTCAACGACTCTCGAAGGTATTGTGCTGAATTTGATTACTATAGTCTTGGTATCATCCTTTTAGAAATTGGGCTTTGGCGACCCCTTGATGAAATCACTCGAAGGTATAAAGGTTCTTATGAGGAAACCCGAGACAAGCTTCTAAAAGAACGGGTACCGCTACTCAAACAATCAATGGGCAGACGCTACTGTGAGGCCGTGAGAGTATGTTTAGCCGGGGAATTTGGTGAATCAGAAATCAGAGCTGGGCATGGAGGCAATGCGAAGTCGTTGCATCTTAGCTTTGATAGGCTAGTCGTTAGTCAGTTGAACGGAGTCTCGATCTAGTCGGCAAATGTGGGGCGAAGACTTTGGATTCTACATTTATTAGAACTTTGATATCACTACGAGCGAATGTGCGTAGGCATCTTGAAAGATAAGGTCAAACTTGTCTTATTACTTCTCTGGACACCCTTTCTTAGCTTAGTGACAGCACAACCTCTAATGCAGTCTTTTCTGTCCCCTGATTATCAACAATAATCTCAACGTGAGATCACCAACTCATTCTATCGTCCATTAGCGGACAATCCATAAGACGAAAAGTTTGGCCACTCTGTACCTTAAGCTTACGCCGTACTCTACTGTTTGTTAGAGTCCTTTTGCATTTGCTTGATCTCGTCCTATTCTCCTTAGTAGTAGGCTCATCCGCTCGCTTAATGGATCGCACGTTGGTTAATTTTCGAGGGATTCTCAGAATGAAGCCCTCGTCGTCAGTCTGCCCTAGCACTCAGTAAAGTGTATTCAATTTTGAGCAGGGTGTTCATACCTCGAATTCATAGTCACTTCCGAAGAGACTAGATAGCAATCGGGTGAGGACAGCCTTATCAATATATTTGTTGGGAATAGTTTGAGTCTCCATGGCTAGATGCTAGCGCGTTTGGCGGAATACCTGTTGAAGCCGGTGTAAAATTTTTCATAAAGCTGCGAAGGATTATTGATATCATATTAAAGTAGGCCTATGCGATCCATTGCGCATAAGGTGGACATGCTACTAGCAATTCTTCACCGGTGACAAGGAGCCTGCTGTGCAACCCAATAAGGTGTGTTAGAGCCGGTAAAGTTATTTTTAGCGCCTGCATGGCGAAATTTTAGTGGTTGCATCATTTATTTATCCCGCATGTCAAGTGTGGGAGGTCGGGAGGCGAAGGGCGTGGAACCACGTAGCTTCACAGTGTATGTGCATCAGACCACTTGCTCAGATAACTTTTTAGAGTGCGCTGCGAAAATACTTGTACGAGCGCTCTTGAAAGAGAACGAAAAATGGTATTTTCAGTATTTTCAGTTCATACTTACAATGTCGACCGGCCTAGACAATAATCCTTTCCCTAGACGGGAAGAGCACCCTCTGAAAGATGCGCCGTACTCAATACCGGGAAAGGACGAAACTTTCTACGAAAATCTTCTATCCAAGAACCAATCACGCTTGTTTGAGGCTGGTGAATTCATGTTTGAGATACTGTGCTTACTGCATAACAACGAGGGTAAGTAATTATACCATGAAGATAAAGTTGAAGGTTATTCTACCACTAACATGGCTTCTAAGCATCGAATCGTTCCATTATCGAAATAGAAAATATTGCGAATATAAACGAGCTCAATACGCAGCTGCATGTAGGTGTTTCACTACCTTATCAAGACCAGCTTTCCAACAATCAGCAAGAAAATGCAGACTTTACGGTCTCAAGACGAACCAATATTCTAGTAAGCAGCATACGCCTGTCCAGTTCTCCTTTGGAATACAATAAACCTAAAACGATTCGTCACCCAGCCTTATTCCTCAACTCTTTTCTTGGGGAGAGCTCCAGATCAGTAAAGAAGCATTTCAAGAAATCCTCGCATATCAACACGTCTTCGCACCATTTTTGTATATAGTCAATGAATTTGGTTCAAAGATACAGCATGAGTTGCCTAAATGCAACACCTTCTATGCTTACAGCCACGTCAATACATATGCTCATTCTGAGACTGAACCAGCAAATTGGACTCATCATGACTATGGTAGGGAAGCTAATAGTGCTTTGAAATAAGCTGATTATTTATTCAGAACTGTCGTACATTCTCCGATTCGTGGAGAAGAATGGCCGAAATCGGGGTGATCCGTGGTCTCTCCGGCAGACAGGCGTCTACCAGCAAGCGACATTCAACAGTCACCAATCGGCTTGGATCTTTCTACAGTTGTCACGTTCTACTCGGATAGTTCTAGAAAATGCGTTGCGAAGCCAATTAAGGTGCTTTGGCCAGAGCGATAGCCCTATGACGCTCCACGCTCTTCTACTTGGAGCGACAGTAGATAATTGGGGCGAGTACATTCAATGTCTCAGTACGCAACTTAGAGAGGTGGTGAGTATGCAGTATGCACCTACGTTTATCTAATTCCTCATTCACTGACATATGGGGTTAGGATGAGAAGGCATGCTTCGCGAAGATAGGAACTATGTCTCGACATGACTACTGCATTACTTTCTTAGACATGCAGACCTTACAGAGGTTACGGCACAAAATTCTCAGAACGTCTTTGGCGCTTGGCTCTTGCTTGGATGTGGCAAAAAAATTAGAAGAGCATTGCAATACACTTGATGGACTGGGGTTCACTCCGAAGAGCGCAAAAATAAGGAAAGCGATTCATGTATACTCTGAACACATCGAAGTTCATCAACAGAGCGTAAAAATAACAATGGAGATGTTACAGGGTACATTTGATTTGGTACGCTTGAACCATTGCCTCACAGCCGTGGCTTGTTGAAGAGGCTAACATTCCTTGGCCAGTTATCAAACATAATCGAGTACCGCAATATCGAAAGTCTACGGTCTATTACTGAAATCTCTGAGAGGCATATGGTCTTCCTAAAAGACCTAACCTTACGCATTCGTAACGAGAATTACACCTCCGCCACTGCCGCCGTTCATAGTTACAAGGATGCAAAGGCGATGAAGGCGTTGACTACGACGGCTACTACCTTGCTTCCAGCATCATTAATAGCGGTTCGTACTTTATCCTTATTTTGGGAGAGTACTAAGTAGTGCACAGACAATATTCAGCTCGAGTTTGGTCCAGGTAAAGCTGGATAAGGACTCTGATGGTCAAAGTACGCGCCTAGTGGTAGCCACCCAGTTCTGGATATATGTTGTGATCGCAATGGCGCTAACCATCTTTACTATGGGCTGCGCACGCCTCTTGGAACAGAAATGGATAAAGGGTTTATCGTAACTTATTCGGTAACCGGAAGAAATGGTCCTTCTCGTAGTGCCTTCGGTTTCAACACTGAAGACGGGCTGCTTTGTCTTGTCCAATGCATATAATCCAGTAGCGAACCCGAAAAACTTATGCAGAATGCAATTCACTCTGGCGGGGCCGAGTAAGTAGGAAAATAGAGCAGACATGGAACGTGCCCTAGAAAGCGACGTGTGGTGTCGACCGTCGAGGTTACTGTCAGGTACAGTCGACCTAGTGTTGATCATTGCTATATCAAGGATAGATTAGGTGTCGGATTGTAAATGTCAGTCGAGGGTCCGTGCGCAGACGTTAGGAAAGGAAAACTCGTGTGAAGATTGATCTATGAAGAAAATGAAGCTATATATACACGTGGTTGACTGAGTCGGTGACCGAGTCAAGGGGTCGGTGAC
>Ga0307515_10013960_pt1 | contig 14948 bp, 8 predicted proteins | sample 17_EM_MG_FD_194513 | JGI IMG/M metagenome (GOLD analysis project Ga0307515, IMG submission 194513) | Populus trichocarpa ectomycorrhiza microbial communities from riparian zone in the Pacific Northwest, United States - 17_EM | ecosystem: Host-associated > Plants > Roots > Unclassified | place... | reverse complement strand
TATATATATATATATATATATATATATATATATATTACTGGGTTTTGCTTGTGTTACATGTTGATTTACCGAGTTGATTTAGTTTAATTAGATCAATTTTCAAGTTGATTTAGTGCAATTTCTGAATTGATAAATAACTAGATTGACTTATCATGTTAGATTGAGTTTAATAATACTAAAAAATATATTATTTTGATGTATTTTTAAATAAAAAATAATATCTACTACACATCCAATCATGTATTTATATCTAGTTTGTTTTTTTATTTTAAAAATATTTAAAAAAAAAAAAATTTTCCTTCAAATTAAATTTTTAATATTTTCAGATCGTTTTAATGTGCAAATATCAAAAATAAATTTTAAAAATTAAAAAATATTATTTTAATATATTTTTAAATATAAAATATTTTTTTAAAAAACTAATAACCTCCTAAAATATTCCAACCGTGCATTGGATGGATGTGGTGAAGGAGCACGAAAAGCAAATGTTAAAGTATAGAAGCACTTAGGACGGTCGACAGAGGGTTAAATTCCAACAAGACAACACGTCTGATGATTCGGTCATGTACTTGTTGTAGCCCTGGTCGCACTACAAACCGTACACTGTTAGGGCAAATTTTGATCTTCAGAAACCCCAAAAGCCATACCGTGTCATTTATCAAATCATGTCCTGTTCGCAAAAGGGCAGACTTCCACGGCTTCATGGGGGCCTCCTCCTCACCTTGTGGCTGTCTCTGGTCTTCCAGTTCTCACCGTCAGAAGCACAGTGCTCCTTACTTTTCCAGAACCAAAAAAAGTCTCAAGCATTGATCTCAAGCAACCAGACAATTGAAGACTTGGATTCACATTTGTATGTACCTCTCATCCTCCTCCAACCAAAATATGTAATATAGGCTTTTACCTCGTAGCATTTACAGAAACTTCTATCATTTATGTATGATTTGATTTCTTGTATGTTATTCTTTTTAATTTTAAAAATTAAATTTTTTTTTCTAGTTCATAACCTGACCTATCAGAGTCGTAGCGAAAACGAGTTTTTATAGGGCAATTATCACTACTTATGAATCCGAATCTAGTTGATCTATCCATGACCAGGATGAAGTTTGGGTGAAACTAAATAGAGATATACTATTTGTTTTTGTATTTCAAAAACTTTTTTTTTTTAATTTTTTATATTTTTAAATTATTTTAATGTCAATGAATATTACTTTGAATTGTTATTGAATATTCTCGGAATGATTCTAAGTGACATTGGAGGATAGGGATGTGACTAAAATATGCAAGGAGACGAGCAAGCATTAAACATCTATGCCCCATATCTCGACCACTAAGGAAACATCCATGCTCGCCTCTTAGTTTTTCCATACTGTGACTCCATAGTTGACTGGTCACTCGAGAAGAGGAAAAACAAGCTTCAAACTTTTTTGTTTCTGAAACCCGAAGACGAAAGGAAGAATCAAGAAATTGCTCACAATCAATGAGTTTGGACTCGACCTGGTAAATAATGAAATCATCCAATTGAAATCATAGAATTGAGGATAAATTATTATACCAATTATATGGTGACCCTTTTGTGTTTGTTAATGGATCCCACCCAAAACATTGGTGGTCACCTCATTTGAAGGTTGATCCGGAAAAGGATCTAGATCATTAAATTATATTTTTATTAAAATAATATAGTTTTATATTTTTTTAAAAAATTAAAAAAAAATTGATATTAACTTATCAGAATTTTAAACGAGTCGAGTTAACTGAATTTTACTGTATTAATATTTTTTCTAGTTTAACTAGAAATTCAACTCGGGTAATACTTTTGATCTCATATTTTTCTTTTTTTCTTTCTAACCAAATCTTGAACAAATAAACACCCGGGCCATATAGGTTAAACCAGCAAACCCTAATCCATCCTAAACTACCCTTCCACAAGACAATACAAACAACGAAGTTAACAGAACAGAACAGCTAGTTGAAAGTAAGGGATATAAAAAACATGGCAGTTGTCGTCTTTTAGATAGTCATGTGAACCACCTGAACTGATCAATGTTATTTAGACTAAAACAGCTGAAAGATGAGCTTTAAAAGCATAGCAATGTCAAGGAGGCTCTACATCTCATTATGATCTTCAATCTTTCAGAACTGACAACATTTGAATCATTGTCTCAATTAATTTGAGATTTGTCCAAAAGCAATTAATGGCGTGATGTTTCCATGAATATCTTAATGGACATGACAAGGATCCAGAGACACAATATCAACTCCAAAGCATCAGTAAAACAGATCCCTTACATTACTAGTTACAACGTAAGACATGCACCAGAGCTTCGTATGTGGTGGGGTGCATGCATCAATGAATACATACATGATGCAACCTATTTCTATTGCACATGGAAACAGCGAAAGAGTAAAGAAACAAAGAGAGATGTGGAGAGCGCAGCTGGAATTGTTATCTAGTGACAATCTTGCACTGCAGAACACTTTTTTCCTAGCAATGATGCTATGCGAAGTATGAACAACCAAATTTTACAAGAACTTCAGACAAATTGATGAGAGAGATAGTTTTTCATTGTCAGAACAAGCCATCAAAGTTTCAAGACACCACTTAGCACTTGTCCATCTATATTTAACAGCTTTTACAATTTTCTTGTTTTAAATCATTTGTAGAGTGGCTACAATGTCAACAGTTTGAGTTTTGGAAGTTCGAATGTCAAACATCTTCTGTACAATTTAACTGTGGGGATGCTCCGCTAGCAAAGAATGGTTGGAGATTGTTATACGTTTACAGTTTTCTGTTGAATGACTGCAGCTTGATCATGAAAATTGGAATGATGAGCAACCTCTGCTGTAAAATTTAAACATGCTACTGCTCCTATCCTTTTCCAAGTCTGGGGTCTGCTTCATGCAGACTCACTTGTAGATCTTGGTTATATCTTTCTTTCCTTTAGTCTTACTCCACTAGATATCAGACATGCAGCTCCAAGCCAGAATGGCAGAAGAAAAAATGAATGCATGTAACTCACACGATTTGAGATACGTCAAGCAGGCCTTTGTCATTTTGAGATTCCAACACCTTTCTCATGGCGTTGTGACATCTGAAAGGTATTGATTTTGTCAAGAACACATACTTCAATCTTTTCAGGCAAAAAGATTTGAGAAAGAAAGATCCAGTGGGCATACCTCCAAGGCAGATGATCTAAGAACATATTTGGTGAAACAACAATATCTTTAAAGATTTCTCTGTTGCTAAATAAGCATTATAATTCCGTACACTCTCTTGAACGCTCCAGCCTTTCCAGAAGGGCATACTGACATGCCTTTGTTGTGGTACCATATGAATCACAAGGCCTGGTAGAAACATCTCTGCATCATCGCCAGCTGACTCATTTTCAGCCCTGGGGACAGTTTCCAAAAATTGTGATACAGGATCATCTAATGAATTCATGACAGCAGTCTTGTCATAAAATGGATTTTCAAAATTGTCGTCATCTGTATCACCGCCACTATTGGTCCTGTCTAATTCATTCCAGAGAGAATAACTATGATCCGCCTTTTTGCTTCCTGCAGCAAGAAAATCATTTAGTAGAACATCCTATTCAATATCTACATAAAAAAAATGCGCACATAGTTCATTATGACAAGCTAGATAATCAATACTAACCCACATAGTCTTTGTGATCCAGTTCTTCTACTGTGGTGGCTGCAGAATGTAGCTCTGATGGATCAACTACCTCAATCCTCCCTCTTTGATTCATGCTCACAAAGAGGAATTGACGAGCAAGCCTACAAATCAAGGCTTTATCAGCTTTGGAATCTTGTGCAAGTGCCACAATTGCAGCAGCGCGGAGCCGTAGGAGTGATCCAACTGAAAGCCGTGTAGAAAATTCATTGTTGTGTACAATGCTGCAGAAAGCTCAAAACTTACTACAGAAACATTTGAAGGAAGAAAAATGGTGAAAATTTGTGTCGAAGCTTCTAATGGCAGGGGGGGGATTAATTACCTTGTAACAAATTCTGAACATGCTTCTGCTATGACCAAATCCACACATGTAAGGGGTCCATATGCATAGACATGTAACGTTGGGTACAGTTTATATAGCTGGTACACAGAAAAATGATACAAGTGAACAAATAAATTAGTTTTTCTTAAGAAAACAAAATATTTCTCCAAGTGATCAAAACAACTTGGGATTGGGAGAGGGTGTGGAGAGGGTGTGGAACTGCAACCATGTGTCCTTGCATGTTTTAGAAGAGGATCACCAACGCACAAACCTCAACATTTAGAAGATAATCAAATTGCTTCAAGTATACACACACAACTTGAAGCATAGAAGGTAATCAAGTTTTCCTTCGAGTAGGAAAATGTACCCTCAGTCCTAGCAAAGCAGCAATCGCACCTCCTAGGGAATGGCCAACTATGCGCAAACTATATCCATCGCATTCACATCCAGCTCCCAGCAATGAGGAAAGCAAGCCAGAGCTGTTTTCTGATTCTGTATCTCCATATAAATTGCAAATATATTAAACATGCATACATTACCAAGGGGAAGAAGTGCAGTAGTTCATGATTTAACTGGCATTTCGTAGTTTTCTGTTTTAGGTGAATGAAAAATATAATAAGCACAGAAAGGAATTACTAAAGCTAAAAAGAGAACAAGAGACCCTCAAGAAAAAAAGAAAAGAAAAGAGTCGTTGTCATGATAAAGAAGCCCACTCCTGCTGAATATCAGCTATGGAAACCCCCACAAAAGCACCTGAAGCATGAAACTATGAAAAGCACAAGGATTAAGAAAACCTATCCATAACAATTGTCCCGAGATGCACTGGTCCTTAAACATTCCACATCATAAGCCTGCATTAGATGGCACAGACCCATTCTTTAAATCTTTTAACATTCACTATACATGTATAGACAGATAAGGTCATTGCACATCTATTTTAATCGATACTCATGCAGAATCAAGGCATAAATGAGTAACAAAAGGGGGGGGAAATCAACCAATGCCACACAGTTTAGTATTATCAAAGAAATTAATAAGACATTCCTCACATAACTCTACGAAATATCAAGTGCTTAAGCCAAATCAACTCTACGAGAACCCAATGTTCTTGGATTGTGAGCAACACCAATGTTCTTATCCATGCAAAAGCTTCAGACATGGGTACTTCTACAAAATTGAAGGGTCATGCTAATATAACAAAGAACAAAAGATCCATGAATGTGCAATATGATTTGTTTCCAAGATAATTTGGTCGAAAGGTAATGAAGCAAAAAGAAATACTGATTACCATTATCTGCAAGATCTCCTTCAATTTGAATATAAAGATCACGTGCAGCCTCAACTATGCCAGAGTGCCCATAGTGTGGGAAAGATGATTCCACTCTTCGCTTCACATCAGGTTGAATATGGCTGCTACTGTGAGGAAGAAAGTTTTGGACCAGAAGCAATTTGTTCAGTTGAGCACAAAAGCCATAATAAAAATGAAGGCATCAATTCAATTAACAATTTTCAACCAAACAATTAAGGGAAGACTGCTAGGAGGAGATGGAGTCGCCCTGTATTAGACAAAGTCCAAGAAGCAAAGCTGCCGATAGGTAATGTTACACAACAATGCAAAAACTTTAAGTTCCAGCGGTGCACTTATAATATACAGAAGCTTAGGATTTAAAAAGGGTTTGGGAGAGAAGACACAGAAGCATCTCTGACAATGGTATACCAGATTTTAGTTAAGCTCTAGAAGGGGATGGGATGATTCTTGGCTCTACTTGTATTGAACAACTTCTAATCAAAAGTCAAACAAACAAAATGCCAAGCTCTATTACTTACCACAATAGTGGTTGTAGTCAATTTTGGTATCTGTCCTCAGTGTAGTCATTAGTTTGAATAAATCATCATAATGAATTCTGTTTCTTTCATGAATAATAATGATTTAAAACTCCAGAATATTTTATTGAATCGAAGATGCATGAATTTACTAATTCTTTTAGCAGAAATTTCGTAAATAACCAGAAACTCTTTCTGGAAGTGAAGTTCATGCTTTCTTAACAATTATCACAGAGGCATACATGCTTGTGTGTGTGTGTGTGTGTGTGTGTGTGTGTGTGTGGCGAGTGAGATAGAGAAAGAGAGAGCGAGAGAGTACATGCTTTATCAATCCATCTAAGTCGTCTCTAGAAAGGAGGCATTCCCTGCCCAAACCATCCGTTATGAGGTCTTCAGGGGTCTCAGTTCCTCGGACAGAGATCACTACAGATCTTAGATGATGTAGAACCACAACAAAGTATGCAGCTTCACATTTTTCCTGAATCAAAAAAGAGGGCATGAAGTTATAACATTCTGCAGGAAACGGATATTTAGCATTCTTAAATGTGCAAACTTGTGGAGATTGTCATCTATTCATATATTGAGAACTTCAGAATGAATATGAAACACTTCAGTCTTTACTAGATTCAATTATTATGGCAGCTGGGGCAGTAGAAAAATATAAATAATTTTTAAAATATATCTTTAAGAAAAAAACTCGAGATTTAGGATTTATTTTTATAGAAAATTGTTCTTTATTTTTTCTATTAAAATCTTACCTACCGGAGTACATTTTATATATGGAAAATAAAAACTAAATTGAGTGTATTATTATTCTAAGATTTTTTGAACAATTTTCCTACATATATCTGTCACTCTGTTACAACATTAAAATTCATTTGCATAGCACTTGAAAAAGAAAAGAAAAGGGTGTTGGAATATGAGATTTCTGGGAAGTTGGATTCCAAGAACAAATGCTTGGCATCTAACTTTCCTATCTAATTTGGAGAAACAAACACAATCCAAAATAACAAACCATGTCCAAACAGTTTTTTTACTGCAGTTAGGATAAGAAAATACCAGGACATGAATTTCACCTGACAAACACGACCATGTCGAAGAGCTTCAGAGGGTAAATTAACATATTTTAAAAAAGCTGCTGCATGACCCCGCCACCAGTTATCTCCAGAGAGTGAGGGCCATCTGAGAGACGAAAAGGCATTCATGCATGATCAATCTACGAATGGGAAAATCTCTTGCTCTCGTTCGTAAGATGGCATATAGTGTAATTTGCATAAGGGCACATAAGTATTACGTGCCCTAGGCCTAAAACCAGAATTCATAACATGCTAGGCTATAATTCCAAGGTTCGAGTGAGGTATGAGTTGCTTTTCATACAACAGGTTCAGTCCTCATTCTATCTCACACATACGATTGGGAGCATGGAAAGGAGTAATCCTTTCGTTCAAGCCTAGGTTTCTTTAAGGGAAACAAGGTGGAGTATTATTCCTTTATTTGAAGCCCAGGTTTCTTCGAGGGAAACAACAAGAAAACCTCCTATGGTGTTAGAAGTCACGTGACTTCTCTCTCACAAACAAAACCCTAGCATGCAGACCAATGTTTTGATCAGTAAAGCATTAAAAAAAATCAAGATCCTTTAATTCCCATTAACATATTGAACATGTATGCCATATTAATATACATGTGCATTAAGCGAGATACCCAGTGAATAAATGACCTGTTACGAGTCCATGGAGTCAAAATCCCTTGCCTGTAGAGCCATGCACAAGGAAAAAATATAGTATGTCTTCCAAAATCAAGCAACGGGCCCTGAAAAATATAGCAGCTTTACAAGTACAGTATATGCAGCTTCAGCAAATTGATGGAAAGAAAAAGCCTCCCGAATCTTTTCTCTGCTACCATTTCATCATGAGATTTAGGTGATTCACTATGCCTTTGCAACAAAGCTAGACCTGCAGAAATAGTAGGGGTGAGCAGAAAAACCGAAAAATCAATTAAACCGAGAAAACTAGAAAAAAAATAACCGAAAAAACCGAACCATGAAAAAAATCCGATTAAACCGATTAGAATTTTGAAAAACCCGACTGGTTCGGTTCGGTTTCAGTTTTATAAGCCTGAAACTGAAAAAACCGAACCGAACCCAAACCGAAAAAAACCAAGCCAAACCGGAAAAAAACCGAGCCAAACCAGTTTGAACCGGTTTTTGTTCTAAAAAACCGAATCGAACCAAAACTGGTTGGTTTAAACCGGTTTCGGTTTTTTTTTAAAAAAAAAAATTCAGTTAGGATGTTTTTTTTATAAAAACCGAACCAAACCGAAAATGATCACCCCTAGAAAATAGGTACCTCATTTAAGGTATACATGAAAAAGGCTATACTAGAGAACAAAGAAAACAATAGACGGAGACTTCCGAGTTTAGGCGACAGTCTACACCGAAGAACTGAGTTGTCTTTTTCATGTAATGAATTGTGGATGAACAAGTTAAAAGATAGCAGCAGCAGCAGTAAATGGAGAATCTAAACAGCTGTGGGGCTCATTAATGGCACATACATGATATGGAATTCACTTTCTCATTATCTCAATAATCAAACCCAGACAGACATAGGTCCTCGAGAAACAAGTACACTCTACTTTCCCAACAAACAAATGGTTGACTTATCGGGCCCAGCATGTAGATCAGGAAAAAACCAAATCAACTTACCAAGAGTACAGCAAAACTAAATCCATCAAGGACACCTATCAGTACGAGTAATGCCAATCTTACAAAACAAACCACAAACACACTTGCAAATGATTATTTAAGAAGTGTGCTCATGCATCAATCCATAGGCTATTACGAACACAGAGATGTCATAGGTTCCATAACATGGCAGTTACAAGGTAGTGTGGGAAGCCTCATTGGACGCCACGTTTGTTTGTAAAATTTCAGTGTGCGAAGCATCTTCCATTCAACATGTAAACCAATATCAGGTCCCTTATAACACTGATGTGGAAACAACCATTCAACACCCCTTCTCAAGTGAATGCCCCTTGCACAAACAAGTCGGATCTTCTTCACATGATTGATTATGAATGTGATGAAGGAATGGATATAATCAGCTCTGATGCCCTTTAAACTAAGAAGTTTGTGAAAATCAGAAATAGTAAAGATGAAAAGACTATTCAGAATTTGAAGAACATGTGAGTGGGAATGCGTGTGGTGCGTGTCTGCAATTAAAAACATGCATCTTCTGATAAAGATTGTTTTAGAATCTCTGCAACAGTGACTCTGCTGTATCCTATTTAGATGTCCAATGAGTTGAGACTGTATAACAACTAGTCCCATTAACGCTTTAAAGAGACCAATATCTCTTTTCTTTTCTGTTGATTACACTCTCTTTCATAATTTTAATACTCTCTTCCAAAACATCATTGAACTAAATGCAATGTAGAAATCCAGTATGATGGGAGAAGGCTCCAGTCCAATATCATTTCTAATACCCCAATTACAGAGTGAGATTTTCTAGTTTATGACTAAAAAAAGTCAAAGTTTGGCAATAAAATGATTTTTAGGAACAAACAAATGAATCAAGACTTTAGGTCTGGTAGAGAAAACCTTGAGCTTGAACATAATTGGCAAGAGAAAAACTTCAGTACTCCAAGAGTATTGACCACTCAGTACAACTTCCATTGAAATTTAGCCATATGGACAAATTGCCAATTTACTGACAACACCTTTCTTTTATCTGTTCTCTATTTCCTAAATCTCTTAAGTGGAGCTTTAGTTTCATATATATGGCTTAATTTCCATTGTATAGTATAGTACTGGTGGGTACTCCTGGAGTAAACTTTATGGCATTACCTAACAGATCTTCATATTATGATAGAGATTATAGAATACCAACAACTCAATAAGCAACATGCAACTGCATGAGGTGAAAACAAACCTGCTAGAAGTTCCAAATGCCCAGTGCCTGATGCACGATAGGCAACAAGATCACCCAACAATCGTGCTACTGAGTAAACTTCATCTTCCTTAGGCGCCCCCCTAGAGGAATTGGATAAAGAAGTTGACTGTCAGATAGTTGAAAAAAATTCAATATCAGAGGTTAATCCAATGCAGAGAAGCATACATGTATTTGACACGCCCCAGGCAGCACAAAGCCTCACGAATTCCATGGTCAAACACCTCCTGATAGTGTGCCTTCCATGCATCATCTTGGGTTTCATAAAAAGACCTCCATCTTAGGACTGCAGGTCCCACAAAACAATGCATTAGTGGAACAGAACAAACTGTGATAACAAATGGAATGAGTAGTTTTGTCTTCCACTTGTTACCATTTGAAGCTGTCCCTGCATTAGAAACATTTTTCAAAAGAACTCAAATTTTTGCAGGAGAAGAGACATGCACTCTAGCATCTGCTAGGCTAAACCCTTGAATCTGAGAGAAAACTCAGGAGCCAAAGTTTGTTCATCAAAAAGGCTAATGGAAAACAAATTCATAGGTGCATTATAGCCGATATTCCCTAACTAAATGGAAACAGAATCCAAGTTAAATAGAAACTTTCAATGATGATAAATTGAAATAAACATGGAATGCCATAAACAAAAAATATTCAGCGTAATAACACAACTCCAAAATTAGTAAAGCTAAATGGTAACTGATTGTGAGACCAAATCATTGCCTCTTCACATGATCAAATCCTATATAATCTGCCACCTAGGTCCACCAAAAATCTCAACAAAGGCTCAAAATGCTGCAATTATCAGCTGTGGAACTCCATTGCAAGGTAGCAAAACGCTCTATAGCTAGTTTATGCTCTGAAAAAGTGCAGATAAGAAGAATTACCTTCAAGTTTGGAGAGAATGGTGCAGGGGGGTCTTCATAATTTCTTGCTACATTTAATGATTCATTCCCCAATTTCTTAGCCAAACTAACATGAACTCCAAACAATTTCCTTGATTTTTTTTATTACTTTGACTTTAAGCCTTAGAATTCAAGTGGAGGCTGATCTTGATAACTTCAATCTAATTATCAGCCAATCTCCTTTTGGAGGGCCTGATCCGGTAATCTCTGCTCCACTCTAGATTCTATTTCCCATCTTGAGTTTCAATAAAAATCAGATTTTCAACACCTTCTACAGCAGATACTTGAGCCAACAAATGTAGATTCAGAATTGTAGAAGTTTACAATGATTGAGCTAACATTTAACAGATGGAAGTAAAGTGACGGTAATGATGAAATAGCTCAGAAACAAGCATTGCTACTGATATTGTTCACAAAAAAATAATAAACACTATAAGAACATATAAACAAACTAACTCTTTTTACCTGTGAGACATTTACTTGATGTTCCATCATGAGACATAAATTCAGCCACACTAAACACAAGGTAAATTGCAGTCGCAGTTTGCACTAGAGTCATTGCCAACGCAAACCGACTCTACCAAAGCCATGTTTTGTACCTCTGCTGTCCAGTGAGAAATTTTTTTTTATTAAATTGAGTTACAAAGCAAAGCAGACTGGCGAAGTATAATTCAGTAAGTTTGTAAGGTCAAAATAAAATGTTCAAGCACATTCCCTACTTAAATTTTGCATCACACGAATGTTCACCAATACTTGAACCTAGCTGAAGAAATATGCTTTGAACAATTTACAAAGAAACCAAAATTTACTACTCAAATCCCCTTTTGCTCGATCCTTAAATCATTTCATTGTTTCTGTTCATTAAAAAGAAAACTATCTTTCTCCCAGCAATCACCTCACAAACAAATTCTCTGAAGATCATAGGAGAACCCCTTATTCAAGAAAGTTACAGAAAGGATGACCTGGACAGCACAAACACTAAAAGGCCTATCACATGCGCTCCATGTAACAAAAATCTGAAGGAAAATATTCACTATTCTCACCACTCTTAAAACACTCAACATGCACATCAAGAATAAAAAACTTGTACAGTCTTCTCATCCATTATAAGCAGTGGTGTTTGTCCAACTAAGAACCACCTACGAAACAAAAGTCCAAAACTTTAGGTATCTGGGCCTTCAAAATATAGTTAATAAAAAATTAAAGAAATAAGAAGAATGAACAAGACATTTAAAAAATGGAATGCAATAAAAGATATCCAAACCCTCCAATCTACAGTACAAGCTAAGAATCAAGGATGTGGGGGTAAGAGTAGAGATTTCCATTATCTTATTTTCTTTAAATTCCAAAAATACAAAATGGAGTTCTCAAGAAACACCATCGATCTCCATCCAATACATAGAAACTGGGAATTTACTCAGTTATAGAGATAGGAAAGTCCCCTCCACAAAAATCCTCCAAAAGTGAACACCAAAACTATCCATAAAATTTTCTAAAGAAGAAAAAGGGGGTTGCCCTGTGTGATGATACAAGTAACATAGGCTCCAGCACACAGAATCTTAAACCATTTTGCTGAGAACCATGGTGAGTCCAAATCATCTTAAGCCAAAGGGAACGTGGCTCTCAGGAAAAACTCTACAGCTACTTTCCCACTAAAGCAATGTTTCTAAAAAGAAACTCCTTAGTGATCCAATCACGGGCAGTACCTCATGTCACCAGATTAACTCTAGTCTTCTCTGATTTAACTCTGACAAAGAGGAGAAAGACAAGCCTATGATTGATATTTCACATTTTTTTAGTAACTTAACATGTATCCTTGCCATCCGGCTCTTAAACATACTAATCCTCTATATAAAAAATTAGCCAAAAACAAAAGTGAGAAAGACAAGCCATTTCTAAAAACCATCCTCTAAAACCAATAAGACATAACACATTCCGAAACCCATTGAAACCATTCTCAGCTGAAATGAGCTCGAACAACAAGAAACAACAAACCCCTTTTAAAAAAGAAAGAAAGGAGAGAGCAGATAGATACCCGTCTTCGAAGAAGATTAATGGACTCAACAACAGAAGTATCAGGAGGAGAATCAAGAATGGTAATGGCAGTAGCCTTTTGGGCAATCCCAGAGTTAAACATAGCAAAAATTTTGAAAGCAGCAGCCAAAGACACCATAACAACAGAAATAGTTATTCTGTCAACGTCACAACCAGGAAATACAGGAAACAAAAGCACCCCACCAACAATCACCACCGCTAGGTTTGATAAACCCAATATTATTGTGCTTATTCTCAGACTGTCCACCATTGAAGAACCCCACGTTGCCATTACATTTTCAGGCTCGCTCGCCCCTCTTAACCTTTCAAATCAAAGGCTAAGGAGAATTTTGACTTTTTTTTCTTTGTTTTGTGGCTTTGGGATTCACTAACGAGACAGGCACCCACCCGCCTGAGGCATGGAGGGAGACAGTTAAATTGGTTTTTTTTTTTTCATGTTATTTTTTTAAGGTGTGGAGGCCATGACACTTCACAACATGTTCGTTAATAATCGGTAATACCAAATCTTGTCTTATTTTTTTAAACAATATAAAAAATGTATTTTAAATAATTAATAAATTAAAAGGATGAGTTTAAGATTAAGTTATTAAACTTGTCATGGTCTAGCAAGTCAATTTATTAATATATTAATTTAAAATATAGTTAAAGTTGGTCTTTTTAATTAAAATAGAAGTTAACTTTTTCAAATTCGAGTAAAATAATAAATTAATTTGTGATTTAATTAACTGAATTAAATTAATTCTAAAAATATTTTAAAAAATTTCTTGAAATACATTATTTTAGTTTTTATTTTTATTTTATTTAAAACAATATTATTTTAAAGATAATTTCAACTCATAACACTTTAATTCATATCTCATAATTATGATATGACACAATTAGAAAAACATGCAGGTCAAGTTGCTTGTTGACATCAATTATGGTAGAGATATATTTTATCCTTATTTTAATTGTTTATGTTTTGTTTTTGGTATTTCTTCTTATCACTTTTGATTTTTATTAAATAAATAACATACAACAAAATGTTAGCTTTTTTTTTTGTTGAAATTAAAGATATTAATAAGAAAAGTAAGATTTATACTAACAAATTAATTTGTTTCAATAAAATTTAAATTATTACTCTTTTTATAAATAAATTAGTTCAATGTAATTAAGTGAAATAAATTTAAGGACTTCCAATGACACAATATCAAATATTTTAATTTGTGTATATTTTTAGTTTCACAACTTGATATCTAGTTAACCGTTAACAATTCTTTTAAAATTTAGTTGTACATACGATTCTCAATTTATTTTATTTAAAATACATGTTAAATTTTAAATTTACAATTAATATTTTTCTTATTATTAGAAAACAAGTTAATGATGCCTGTTTGTTCTTTTTTGACAATGTAAAAAAACATTTTTCTCCGACAATATACTCCAAGACGGTTGGCTAAATTATAATATTTATATTATAATTTATAAAAACTAAATAGCAAGGATACTGTAGCTCCAGAAATAAAAGGCACTATTCATATCATTGCATCGCTATGGTGACATGAAGATATTATCTTCGATCTCTTGTGTTCTTCTTTCGTTATATTTTGGTATTTTATTATTCTATTTTTCGGTTTCAATATTTAATTTTTATCACCTTTAAATCCTTGTGTTTTCAGAGAGAAAAGAGAAACTTAGTAGAAATGATGACGAGAGAGATAATATTATGGTTAGCCACATTCCACTAAAGAAAATGGATAAAAGAGTTTAATGATAATGGTTTTCCCCATCAACCATGCAAGAAAAAAATAGATCGGGGTCCATAAAGTTTTCTTAGATTCAGTGTGATATTCGGTTTTTGAAGTGTTTTTATGTTGTTTCTAGGTTTGAAAAAATAAGAACAAAAGAAATGATATAAATGTTAAAATAACTAAGAACAAACACAAAAAGGAGGCTAGAATTCTCAATAATCTGTTTATTATGAGTGCTAAGACTTAACCTAAATACAAATAAAGTATATATAGGTAAAACTTAAAGTATTATTCTACCCTTAATAAATAAGACTACATAAATATTATTTAACATCTCCCCTCAAACTCACGATGTGACAGCTACAAGCATCGAGAGTTTGCCAACCAGAAAACAAAAACGAGAGATGGAATGCGTCTTGGTAAAGAAATCTGCAATCTGCAAGGAAGAAGGAACAAAAGGCAAAGCAATGGTGCCATGCTTGAGATGATGACGAGTAA
>Ga0307515_10013959_pt1 | contig 14949 bp, 16 predicted proteins | sample 17_EM_MG_FD_194513 | JGI IMG/M metagenome (GOLD analysis project Ga0307515, IMG submission 194513) | Populus trichocarpa ectomycorrhiza microbial communities from riparian zone in the Pacific Northwest, United States - 17_EM | ecosystem: Host-associated > Plants > Roots > Unclassified | place... | reverse complement strand
AAAAGAAGGAGGAAACCTACCCACCTATCAAAATCATCGGTCGATTCTTCATATTCTCCAACTCTCCCATTCCAGCATGTTTCTCCTTTTTCCTACTCACAGCCAAGCCAATTACCTCGAGCAATTCCTGCTCATGCTGAGTGCCTCCAAGTGGACCTTGTGCAGAACTAATGCCCTGTCGTCGATTCATCGCAATCTGCTTCAAAGCTTCGAAAGCTTCTTCATCAATCGGATTCCCATCATTCGTTTTCCTCAAAATATCTCTCAAGGACACCTCAGCATTCCCAAATAAACAGACCTTTAGATTACCATCACTGGTGATCCGTAGCCTATTACAAGACCCGCAGAAATTGTGCGTCATGCTCGTAATAAAACCCATTCTCCCCACAAAGCCAGGTATCTCATACGTCTTACTCGTATCATTCTTCTGATCCTGGACCTTTCTTAATGTGGGATATTTCGCCCGTATAATGTCCAGCATTTCCTGATAACTCAACATCTTCCCTTGACTCCATTTATTCCCGTCAAACGGCATATATTCAATGAACCTGACCTCCAAGTCTTGCTCTCGTCCGAGTTCGACGAAGGGAAGGATTTCACGCTCATTGAGACCACGCATTACAACACAGTTGATCTTCAGTTTTATGCCAGCACCGAGCCTGTTCATCTCAAGTATCCGTTCAATGCTCTTCATCACAGCCTCGAAGCCTTTCCGCCGTGTCATGATTTGGAATTGGAAGGGGTCGAGGGTGTCCAGACTGAGGTTTATGCCGGTGAGGCCCGCTTCGACCATGCTGTCCAACTTTCGATGGAGAGACAAGCCGTTCGTCGTCAGGCATAGCTCGCGCAGTCCCTGAGAACGCAGAGAGCCAATTTGGTGCATAAGCGGGAGGATATCTCGCCGTACGGTGGGCTCCCCGCCTGTGAGCCGGATCTTGGTGACTCCTTGCTGCACGAAGACGGAGGAGAGGAGGTATATTTCAGGGGTTGTGAGGAGATGCTGTGGTGGCGATTGTGGGACTCCTTCTTCTGGCATGCAGTATAAGCACCGCAGATTGCATTTTTCTGTTATGGAGATTCGGAGGTAGTCGTGTTGACGTTGGAAGGTATCCGTGAGGAAGGAGGAGAAGGGTTTGGCGTTCTTGATTGCTTCTCGTCGAGTGGGACGAGGCTGGACTGGAGGGAGGTTGTGATGAGGGTATTCCTGGATTGCTGGTGCTGCAGAAGCAATTCCTCTTGCTCCCTTGTCAATTAGAAGGGTGCGCTTGCCACAGAGGCTCCCAGCTCTTCCTGCCCTTCCAATGAAAGCCATTGTCATTGTCGAGGATAATAGCACCAGAGACTCAGCTCATGTAGGATACAATCTCATCTTGGGCAGGCCAGACTTTTCAACACCGGCGGGGAGAAGTGTCAGCAGCGTGCAGAAAACATGACGGCAGCCGTGGAGATGTTTAAGTGGGGGAAGAGCCGGGGATCGTCGGCGTCGGCTTGCGGCGGATTCAGAAGCTTATCGTTATCGGCTTAGCGATATTGAAACCTTGGATTTGAGGCGAGCGCTCAGAAGTAAACAAACCATTTCCGAAATTCTTCAACTACCACTAATAACAAGCTAAAATGCGGTTCTCACGTTCGTTGAAGTGTAAGATCCTATTACCTGGCTATTGGTGACCATTGCTGACATTTCTTGACATCTAGCATCGACTCAATCACTCCCCAGCCCCGATGGCGCATTTATCGCAACTATTCTCCCCTCCAAGCTCAGCATCCGAGCGACGCGATCCCTCGAAATCACACGCGTTATATCCCTCCCACCCGAACTGGCATCTTCTATCTCCTGGTTTTTATGGTCTGAATCCTCGAATCGAATACTAGTCGGCTCCTTAGACAATATCCGCGTGTTCTCAACACAGAATCCTAATTTCTCTGCCAACATAAATCATCCGACTTCAGGAACAACGAAAGTTACTTTTGTATGCTTTGGAGCGAACGATGATGAGATCCTTGTGTTCTCCGACTTTGGATTGAAGTTGTCAATTTTCAATCTTTCTACGCAGAGGTCCGTCGATATCAACTCGCCGAAGTTCTATAATGCTGGTGTTGCAGCGAAAGGGTTCTCATACCGGCCGGTGACCTCCAATTTGGCCCTTCTAACAAGAAGTGGGGGCAAAGATGTTGTTAGTATCCACACAAAAGACACGCTGGATGTGACGAGATCATGGTGGCCAGATACAATTGATGCGCATGGAATTTGCTGGAGCGCGGATGGGAGGTGGCTCGTTGTTTGGGAATCGTCCTCGCAAGGACATAAGATCTTGGTTTATACTGCCGACGGCCACCTGTTTAAGACCTGGAATGGCCCGGTACCAATTTCGGAAGAAGATTCAGACATTGCATTGGGCGCTGGTATCAAGGTGTTCGATTGGAGCCGAAATGGCGCCTTTGTTGCTGTAGGAGATTACAGCAGGAGAGTGACAATTCTCTCTGCTCCTTCATTTACGGAAACCACAAGTTTGTTCCATACCACGACCGTGAAGCCCGCCGAATCACTCCAGGTATGATCGCATTCCATTCCTCTGCTAACTGCACTGACAGCAGCAGATATGGCAGGAGCAGATTGTCCCTTCGCCGAACGGAGGATTCACTCGAGAATTCGTGGCAGCAACGCAAGCAATTTGCCCGCCAACGTCAGGATCATCCCCACCTACGAATGCAGAACCGAAAACAGGAACAAACTTCATGTCCTTCGACACCTCCGGCTCCCTACTAGCCACAAGAATGGAGAACATGCCTACCACAATATGGATCTGGGATTTGGGAACTCGGATCCTGCGAGCAGTCATGATCCTCCATGCCCCCATTGCGAAGGCCACTTGGCACCCTACAATCAACGAGCTACTCATGATAAGATGCGAAGGGGAGGAGTCTCGAGGACTGGTCCACCTGTGGGATCCAAGCTGCAGTACACCAAAGATACTCGATTTCGCTGCGCAAATACCAGGTGGGAAAGTGATTGGAAAGACGATTGGACGCTGGCTCAATGCTCAATCTGGTAGTTCTGCGATATTCTTCAGCGACTCCCAAGACTGTATCTTGGCCTCCATTCCTGGGAGTGAGGATGAAGAAGTTCCATGGCAGGATGCTGAAGTCAGAGGTTTCGATATATATGGGCAACAAGAAGAATCGCCTCTGAACCTCGTTCCAGCAGACGAGAAACGGACACATTCGCGAGTATCAGAATTGATGGATGATGGAATGACTGGTATGAGTGGAGGTACAGATGAAGTGGAGGATACGTTTCGATTCCGAAAGTTTATTGAGCCCGATCCGTGGTCAAGCTCAACCTGAATTAATAACAGTTTCTCCTTGGAGACTGAGTTCACTGATTCTAGATCGCTCGTGCCTGACCCGAGGATGCGACAGCATGCATCCTGCGGCTGTGGCTCGCTGCATCGGCTTATCCCTTCGTGATTTACCTTGGCGGATCGCGGGCCTGATGTTCCAGTTGAGCAAGTGAGCCGCAGCTAACGAATCGTGAATGACACGCCAACTCCTCCATTGGCGAGCAATCAAGGAAAAAGGCAGAAGAAATGTGGGAGGAAATCCGCCTTCTCAAAGCGTACAAATGTCGCCCGCCACAAGCCCACACACAATGCATCCAGAAACCATCGTGACGTTGCATCTTTATTAGGCTTCTCTCCATGCGCTGGATACGGTTGGACATGCAGGCGAGCTTGAAGAAGGATCACCAGGGGGGGTCGGCGCTCTACTGCGTATTTGGACTCTTGGGTCTTGACCAAGTTCCACCGCAATCGAGCCAAGAAACGGGGAGCAGGGCGCTTCTCCTATTTGCGGGAGCACGGGAGCACAAAAGCCATCCCAGGTTTTCTCCCATCCAAGATTCTCCCATCCACGAATCTTGCGACTCCTGCTGCAGCGATTCCCATCACGCGGTGGTGGAAACGTCATGTCCGAGCCTAGTGGCTCACCCCTACTTCGAGTCTTCGAGAACTTGCGCCGACGAAGCACAAATGACCTAGATGACCTCGTCTTGACTCTTTTGCCTCTGCACTGCCCTATCGCAGGCGTCCCAGAAGCTGCAGCTCGGTTCGTCCCTTGCACCCTGCACCTTGCACCTTGCGCCTGCCACATGCAAGAAGGGTCCTGGGGTCCACACGCTGAGGTTTGTTGGGGGTTTGGGGCTTGAGGTTTGTCAATTCCATTCCAAGCTGCAGCCAAGGTGGAGGGCCACGATGCAGATGTGGTGCCGCGCGAGGGGCACCGTACAACTGAGCCTGCTGCGGTGCTGTCTCAGAGTCAATCGAGCTTGCCTTGCCTCGTCTTGCCTACTTGCGTTGCGCCTGCCCTGCCAGCCGCGTATTTTCACAAACTCTATTTTATTCACTCGTTTTCTCGCTCCCTTTCACCTCCTTCCTTCTTCCATTCTCCCCTTTCCTCCCCCTCGTATCTCCTCCACCTCAATCCTCACCCTCCCCCCCTCGAACATCCTCTCAATTGACCTCCATCTCAATTGATCTTCCCTCAATCCTCTCGATTGATCCTCCCTAACGCCGATCGATTGACCCTCCACCTTCATCATGGCAATCCTCGACCTGCCCTTCAATGCGACCAGCACGCCCCTCATGGTGACCGACCACCACTACTACCCCCTTGAAGTCGAGATCGCCAATTACCTCGCAAACGAATGGTCCGTCCCTGTGCTCCTCGGAATCTTCGCCGCCGTGTGCGCCTCCATTGTAATCGGCACCGTCGTGATCATCGATAAGACGCACCCCAATCTGCCAAAGGGGGAGAAGGCAGCCATCTGGTGGTTTGTGATCTGTGAGTACCTTCGATCCCCCAATTTTTCAATTTTAGGGGTCATTGCGGATCGGGGAGGAAGGGCGTGGGTGAGCCTGGTGGTGCTGTTGGAATCTGGGGCTGGGGGAGACACTGAATGGGGCTAATTCGAATCCCTTGGCGCAGCTGGAGCAATCCACCTCTTTTTCGAGGGCTACTTCTCCCTGAACCACACGCGGATGGGCCCAGCCCAGGACCTGTTCGGGCAGCTGTGGAAAGAATACGCCTTCTCCGACTCTCGGTACCTGACCTCTGACCCGTTCGTGCTCTGCATGGAGACGGTTACGGCTGTTAGTTTCTCCCAGTTCCCCAATCCAATCTCCAAGTTGAATCCACTTGCGGTGAGTTAGTGGCTGATTTGACGGGCCAATTGACAGTTCACATGGGGCCCTATCTGCTTTGTCGTAGCCTTCTTCATCACAAACTCGCACCCGCTGCGCCACCCCCTCCAAATCATCGTCTGCGTGGGCCAGATCTACGGCCTGATTCTCTACTACGCAACCAGCATGTTCGATCACTACTACGCGCAGATCACGTACTCGAGACCCGAGTTTCTGTACTTCTGGGGTTACTACTTCTTCATGAACTTCATTTGGATGGTTTTCCCGGGCAGTGAGTGGCACGGCGAAAGAGGCCCCCTCACATGAAGAGTGTAGCTAATTGCGGGAACAGTTCTGCTTGTGAGCAGTGTCCGAACCATCGCACGAACTTTCCAGGCTCTTGACAAGCTCACAGCTGCAAAGAGCAATGGAAAGGCCAACGGCCACGCCAACGGGCATGCGAAGAAGACGATTTAATCCTTATCCCTCCATCCCCCACCACCTACCTCCCAATCCATCAACCAATGCAGATACACCCCCAGGCGAGCGAGATTTTGAATGAGCAAGCGAGGCCCATCTTCCACATATAGAATGACAAACCGAGGTCGAAGTCCATGGAGGGATTTGGATCCTAGATTGTATTATAGGGCATCTGCGAGGATTTTATAAACGGTCAGCATGAATCGAGACTTTTTCCAGTAAGGATTTCCTATGGAGGAGCTGGTATCTTCACTACCGTGTTGATACAATCTGCCATGGCCAGGGCTCCGCTTCCTCCTCCGAGGGAGTTTGCCCCACCCCCAAAATCCTGGTAGCTTGCCCTGGTAGGATATCCGTTTCCGTTTCCAGTGAAGGGCATCCACGGACGAAACAATGGTATCTCCCCTACCGCGCTGAAGGGCATATCCGTGCTCTGTTCCCCCGATTTTCCGCTTTCGTGAAAGGGCCCTCAATCCTGTCTGCGGCCCACCAAAAAGCTGGTATCTTTACTTCTACCGAGTTGATTCAAACCCTCAGCCTCCGTGGCCCCTTGCCTCCCTGAATCCGCTCCGCGGGCCGAAAGCCTTCTCTCCCTGCCTTGCCCTAGATCTGCATCGGGCCTCCAAACCTTCGTGTCCGCCAGATCCCTTCCTTACCTACCTTTGGACACGAGGCTTGCGGCTGGAAGATTCTGGCAAGCACCCGCAAGCGAGCGAGCGAGCGGTTGTAACCAGGAGGGTGCGCAAGGGAAAGTAAGTTCAGAGCCCAGAGGAATCTGTTTGCCAGCCCGTGAGTTCGGTACCACGAAGACAACGAGGCTGGTGATCCCCATCGACTCTGAACCCGACCCTTCGTCCCCCCAGGCTGCTGAACCTCACCAATCGCCAGCCACGCCGCGTCTCTTTGGCATGCCCTCCCCTTACCCAATCCCCCTTGGTGATGGGACCGGATCTCAAAAGCTTCTTTGCGAAAGTTGCGATTGCGATCCTTTGAGATCCGAATCTGCATCTGCCGAGAGAAGGCGATAAGTGCCAACTTTTCCCAGTTTTGGTTCCGATTTCTAATACTTGCTTGCTCGCTGTGGCTCACAACAAATCAGGGAAGCGGACTTGCTTGCCCATGCTGAGCTGAACCAGTGAACGTCTGAGGTTGTACCCTGACTTTTCGGCAGTGAGGTGTGGTGGGATGGGATGGGATGACGAATTGGACCCCTTCTTTTCTCTGACCCTTTTCAAGACCTGACGATCTGTTGCATTTTGGCACAGTACATCGTGAAACCGAATGGGAGTTCAAAACGTGCAGCCAGCAAATGATTAATTTGGTGATGTTTTGGAGGTTGCAGAGTGGCAGCGCTGGCTGCGCGAGCCTCCAATCAAAATCTAGACGCTCCAAACGCGCTGTGGTCGCTAAAACTGGAGCTACGGGCACAACAGGGGTGAGCTGCGATAGCGAGGTAAACAAACCGGGACGGGTGCAACAATAAGATGGAGGGCTGTGATATACAAACAAAAGACGGCGATGCGACGCTGCAGAGTGCTTGAATAAATACCTGCTGTCAATACGTGTCTTTGCCTTTCGTGATATTTTAGAAGAAGAGAACGGAAAAAGGAGCGATTTCACCTGAGGTGAAGCTTGTTATCCTGGTCCAGGCAGGGATATTTTTAGTTGGGAGGAGGCTGAACGAGACCAGCGGGAGACAGCCGCGTTGCTGCACCAACGATTCCACAGGATTGCGCACACAGGAGCGACCAATTGCGCGTGGCTGATCTGCGAGAGCCTAGAGCTGTGAGATGTGGATGGGAAAATCGGATCTGGATTGAAGTTTACGCTTGAGTTAACATTCATTTGGTTGTTACTATCGTGTTCCGCGAGTATCTTGCAAGCTTCCCCAACACGGAGTCCGGCAATTCGATGAAGACTGAGATACAGAGAAGAAAACGAATGCGCGTCGAGAGAAGGGAGCTGTGTTTGTGGGGGAAGTAGAGATCTGCTCTGGCGCGGTCCTGTGCGAATGTCCTGGTAAGTAGTTATCGAAGTTGAATGTCGGTGAACGATTCGGACTTTCCTGGGACATTGATATTGCCTTGAGCTCGAACTTGTGCTGACCTTCGAACAGACACAGGAACACACACAGCCATGGCGAAACCTCCAGATCTCGACGAGGAGGACACTCCAGCCACCCCAAATGCGAAGAGGAAGCCATCTACCACAAACAACACACCGCGCAAAGCATCTGCGAGCAAGACACCGAATGGACCGCGGACACCGAATGCGAGGAGGACCTCTGCGAGCAAGAATGAGACGCCTGCGCGCAAGGCTTCTGCCAATGCGAATGGCAAGACTCCTGCTTCTGCACCGGCGAGAGGGGCAACCAGGAAGCCGGAACCTACATTGCTTGGCGATTTCCTGCTGGGACGCCCTAGCCCGCAGAGACAGAGGGCCGCGAGGAGGAAGAGCCTTGAATGCGTGAAGATGGAGATGCGCGCGGAGCTTGTGGGGAGGGTGAGGCAGCCTGGGAAAGTTAAGGATAAGGTGAAGGAGTGGCAGAAGCATATTGAGAAGCCTGCTGGTAATGATGACCTGGACGAGATTGTTGAGGTCGAAGAGGATAGCGAGTGTGAATGCGACGAGGACGATGATCGAGCCAAGCGGAAAGACAGAGATGGAAAGAGACCCGGAAGGAGGAAAAATCCCGAGGAGGAAAAAGAGAATCCTAGAAGTAAAAGTGCAGTTGCTCCGAAGAAGAGGGTTGTTAGCGATTCTCACTGGATGAAGAAGGCCGAGAAGGAAAAAGAAAAGGAGAAGAAGATCACACCCCCGCCAAAGAAGGGCAGCCGAATACCGAAGGACTTTTTGCAGACCACAGCTATCAATCCACCGGTCGAGAGGAAGATCGAAGATTGGATTGGACGGACGCCTGTGGTAAAGCTGAGAGGCCCGCGCGTGGATGCTGAGAAATCTGAGACCAAGAACACATGGACGAACAAAGAAGATTCAGACGAAAAACCAAGGAGTAGAAACGTGTCGAGGCAAGATCCCGATGATGGAACAAGGGTTCGGCCGAAAGAGGAAACTCCAAGGAGCAAACGAAAGTCGGGGCAGGAACTCGATGATGGAATTGGGGTCACTCCTTCCAAAAGTCACACTCCTGATGATGGAATTCGGATAAAGCCATCCAAAGACAGACCTGATGGTGGAATTCGCATTACACCTAGTCCTGGGGATGAGACTCCTACAAGGCGGTCCCGAAATCGACCTAGTGACGATGGTATCCGGATCAAGCCGTCAAGAGAGAATTCTCCTGATGAACGAAGCAACAATGGCAGCACACGACGACCCACAGATCACCAGGAGATTCACATCCCACAGCAAAGGAGTGAGAAGTATCTCAAGCCGGCAAGAGAGAATTCTCCTGATGAGCGAAGCAGCAATGGCAGTACACGACGACCCACAGATCACCAGGAGATCCGCATTCCAAAGCAAAGGGGTGAGAAGCATCTCAAGCCTCCTCCATCTGATAGTCGTCGAGCCAACTCATATGGCACCAGCCGAATGGAAAGCCAAATGGATGTGGTTGACGAGGAAATCGACAAGTTCTCCTGGATGAGTCCAAGTCCCCCAGAAAATTCCAAACGTCGGAATCGGAAATCAGGAAGCTCTGCTCCCACTGATGATATCCCATTTGGCAACTCTGCCCTCAGTGTCCTCGATCTCCCCGTTGGTGCTGAGGCAGGTACCATGAGGAGGCCTGGCCCGAAACGGAACAACAGCTTCGCTAAAGTTCCCAAAGTGCTGAAGCGTGTGTACACTGAAGGGATGAAGATCGTCCATGATGTTCCAGAACCTAGAGCAGGACCAAATCAGCCTCCGAGTATCGAATCTTGGTTGAACGGCACGACAGACCCAGACCCGTTTGTTGACCGTCCAGCCAAGGCTAGCCAAGGTCTCGAGGTGCCAGCAAACTCTTCGAGGAGGCGGAGTTATAATGAGGACGATCGAGCGGAAAGGGAACTAACTGCTGAACGTGACGATGAGCGTGAGGCCAGACGAAAAGGACGAAGTCGAAAGTCTCCTGAGACTGATCAGCAAGATAGCTCTCCAAGCAGCACTCTGAAGGATCGAGAGACTCTTCTTGGTGTTGAGAACTCACCTACTTCTCCGGCCGGCCTGAAGAGGACTCTAGCTACTCGTAATACCGCATCTCCCAAGTCGGCCAGAAAGACCCCACTGAAAGAAGCAATTTTCGATGCCTTTAAGGGGGAGTCTGCAATGCGTCCCAACACGACTGCTCCCTCTCCGTTTGACTTCATTGGGCTGCGCGAACGGGATCTCAATCGTACTCCTCCGGAATCCCCAGCTCGTGATTTGGACCCAATTAATGAAGATACTCCTACGCAAAGCAGCTGCCGAGCATCAATGTCAAGCAGAACCAGGTTCGAGGAGCCAGTGAACGAACCCGACAAGCCGCTGCCTCCATTTCCACGCCGACAGGCTCCGACCACTGGCATACACAGGCTATCGACAATTGCTTCTGTTGAGACCTTTAGCACGTCCTCTTCTGCAACTGAATCCATGACTGAATCCACTGCAGACACCCGGTCCGAAGTCTCGCAAACAACAGTAACGCAGAACACAGTATTCACTGGCCCGACATCTTCGAGTCTCTCGAGGAAGAGCACCAAGACAGGACTGAAAAGAAGACTTACCAAGCATTCAGATCTTCTTTCTGTGCTTTCCTTGCCAGACACTCCACAAGTGGTGGAGAGATCAAAGAGTGTGGGGTCTATACGAAGTATCAGAACGACCAGGTGCCGCCTTGAGAGCGCTACCGTTCAAGATCTTATGCGAGAATTGGCTGAAGACGAGACAAAATACATGCGAGAACTGAATACGCTTGTTGCTGGTGTGGTTCCCGTTTTGCTCACGTCTGTCCTTACAAAAAGCGACTCAGCAATTGCAGCTGGCCTTCTAGATGTAGATTCGGCTACAAACTCGTCTTTTACCAAACCCATTGTTGATATGGGCATTGCTCTTGAACGCTTACGATCAATTCACAAACGTGTTCCGCTTGACAACTCAGACGATTTCCTACACTGGCTTCAATCTGCACAAAAGGTCTACGAAGATTATCTGTTTGCTTGGCGCGCTGGTTTTGAAGATGTGGTGGTCAATCTGGCTCCTTCCCATTCTAACGACACCTCAGGACTGGATGAATTACCTCGCAACGCCAAGGGCGATGTCATCAATGAGAATGGAGAAGTGGTTTATGTGGAATACCTGCTCAAGAGGCCTTTGGCTAGGGTCAAATACCTTTCGAGAGTAGTCCAGGTCAGATTTGCGTCCATTGTTACTTGGGTCCAAGCTAACTAGATTCAGGGTCTCTGCATGGGGCAGAAATCCGACCTTCTGACCAACATGTCAGAACAAATGCAAAAGCTCGAAGCACTTGCTCGACGACGTGCAAAGGAGGAGTCTGCTCGCCGCGTGGATCGCCGTGCGTACAGTACCGATTCAACTCGAGTTCGATGTCTCAGAACCCTCGCGCAAATGGACGACATCAAGATCAATCGAAGCCTTCAGGTCGCTGCCAAAGATACTTTCTCCTTCGAGTTACCTCACTCGAGTGGACAAAATATTGAATGTCAAGTGGATATGTTTCTCCGAGATAATCCTGAAGATCAGCGTGATGCAGACATCCTAATTGTTGAGGTCGGCCACGATGGGCGCTTCCTGCTGTTTCCACCACTTGACAAAGATCGCGTCTCAGCTCGTATGGGAGACCATGACCGCCAGCTTGTAGTCCAATTCCAAGGTATTACAAACGTAGGGGTAGACGTGGAGATTTGGAAGGAATGTTTCATTCTCGAAACAGACGACCCGGAGGCTACTAAAGATTGGCTTGAGATGCTGGGTACAGTCCCAGTTCCGCCTCCGATCGTTCGCAAGGACATGTCTCTGGATTCAGATCTTGAATCGGAAATCTCACTTGTTGATGCATCGAACTCCGACATTCCCATTGGTGAGCGTCGTCGACGAGCAGAAGAGAAGACTCCAGTATTGAACAAGCGCCAACGAGTACAGAAGAAAGGACCTACTACTCTGTTCCAATGCCTCGAAGAATATTCGTATCACAGCGAGCTTGGGGAACTGTGTATCTTGGATGTGGAGGTCCTCAACCAAGCTAGAGAATTGGCTGGTCTTCTGCCTCTTACGCTACAACGAAAGCGGGTTACCCCCGCGCGATACTCCAGTGCCAAGATTCCAGTTGCCATGTCTGGCGCCCTTGCACTTCCAGAGGAAACCAATGAACATTCAGTTGGTAGAGAGCAGGATGAAGCTGACGCTGGAGGTCATGATGATGCTTCGCTTGGCCCGAAAGGCAGAAGCACAAGCTCTCCTGTTTCCGAGAAGCACAGCACCCCCTTAAAGGACTCCATGCGGCCAGACCCTGAAGACCTGAACAAGAGGCAGGTATCTACACCCATTCGTCAAGATGGCGCTCCGCCACCTCCAGTTCACAGAAATCCGACAACACCAAATCCTCTGAAGACACCCATTATCGAGACCCCCACCCCGAAGGGTAAGCCTCGAACTTCGTCTCCGCTGAAGTATGAGTGGCAACCTGACAATGCGTCTCTTACTTCGCAGTCTGAGCGCTCTGATTCTGATTCCGAATCGGACTCATACTCTTCTTCATCCGAAGATGAGCTTGAAGCAGTCGACAGCCCAACCGTTGATACTCCTGCCTTAGTCTACCGCAAGCTGCCACCCCCTACGTCTCTCTACAATCTTCCCAATGCAAGCGTTGCTCCTTCAAACTCGGCTTCGCAAGCCCCGTATCGCGGTGCACCGGTTAGCAGAACAGAAGGGAATACTAGAAAGACAATCGCTCGTCTGTCGTACTGGAAGGACGACGGTCTTAGGAGTTGTTGGACGGACCTATGGCCACAAATTTGCTCGATTGTCATCACACCAGGTCGAATCGAAGCCTACGAAATCAGCGCAGCGCATTCTTCGTCCGAGCGCACCGAAGACTTGGCTTCCTCTGCCTCTGATCTCAACTCCGAAATCGATGCGGGTATCGACCGTCCTCTCGTCGCGCTCGATCTTACTCCTCTTGTCACACTAAGACAAAGCAACGCCGTCGACATCGAGATTAAATCTCCTACCCTTCCACAATCTCGACTCAAGTGCCGTGGCAACGTTCGATTCCGGACCCTCACTGCGCAAGACGGCGTCTTCCTGTACAGAGCAGTCCACTATGCTCGAATGAATAATGCGGTCTTCATCAAACTGGAAGAGGAACGCAGATACGCAAACTTTGGTTCCAACGCCTATCAGCAAGCCATCGCCGCAAATACCAGACGGCGCTTTTTTGGCCGACAACGTAGTTACCGTGCTTCCGCTCGCGCACCTCAGTCTGATGTCATGAGCGATCAGGGCGGCAGGAGTTCCGTCGCAATAGCACTCAAGCGTCTCAGTGGGGGAGGACTCTTCAACATCGCCAGGTCGTCCGTTGACAGAAGCGGGCCCATGAGCCAGTCCACCAGCTCCAGCGACTACAGCGGCGCCACTCCTCCAGGTACACCGGGCAGCCCCAGCCAAGCAGGAAGCAGTGCGTATAGTCAGATGCAAGACCTAGGCTGGGAGGATATTCCGATTATTTTCAGCAGGCTCGTCACACACAGCAAATGGGATGTCCTTGGCCCCGCCTTTTTGACCGTCTCTACCCCTCCTCCCGACATGCGTCCCGAGTCCTCTCAAAACTACGGCATCCTGAAGCGCATCACAGTCACTCGCAAGAAGCTGCACATGGGAAGCCCACAAGGTCCAAATCTTGAGCCGTTGACAATATGCGATATTGCAGTTGGGGTCGGCTGCTTCAACCTTGTTGCTCGGAAGGGTGTCGTGATGCACGATTGGCGCGATATCAGAGGAAATGATGGGCAGGTTGGCGTTATTGGTTCGACGGGTGGTGTGAGTGCTACGATGGGGAAATGGCTTTTTCAGACTCAGAAGGGGATGGCGAGGGATTGGATTTGGAGCTTGACCGGCGGGTTGTATGATCGTAGTCGGGGGAGCATACCGAGTGGGTACGGCGCATGATGGGACGATTTCATGAGCCACTATGGAGGTCTTGTATGATTACCTTTCGATCTTCTTTTTTGTCAGGGCTTTTTTTTTACTTTTCTATGTATGGATATGGGAGGACAGCAATTCTTTTCTGCATTTAGAGATGAGATGGATGATGGTACATGGGGCAGGGGCGTTCGTCCGATGCATTGGGGAGTTCCTAGGTGGAATGATTGAAGAGGTATAATTGTATAGATGAAATGCAGCACATTGAAAATAAAATGAATGATCTTTTTGTGATGTCGTTTGGGTCATTGGCGTGAGGTGTCGTCGTCTCGGGCGATTTCGGCATTGATCGCCCGGGCCCGGTACAATGGCTGGGCTTCCGGATCTTCCGTCGACGCCACTGCAGCGATTCTTGTTTAAATCCTCCAAGCCCATTTCTCTCTCATACTAAACCCCTTTTCCTTTCAATCGTTGAGCGGGAACGAAGTTGCATTGGATTTACTGCGTTGCACGTGATGCGGGGTCGTCCGTCAATCACCTCAGCCTTCTTCACGATCTGAAACCATCCATCTTCCCATCCTCGTCTTCGACCCAGAATCGCAGTTTCTCTTTCCTGGCGCTCCCGACCTTGAAACCTAGTTTCCTTTACAAAGATCTCCGCTTTTCAATAGTCTTGTCTCCGTCAAGAAGCCCATTACTCCTGGTTCAGGAGAGGGGGAGGGAGGGAGAGATGCCGATCATCGAGACGCTGGAGCCCCGGGCTCCGGAGGAGCTGCAGCTTAAGATCTTCGCGACGAAGACCGGGGAGGATTACCTCATTATCCAAGCTGTGTCAGAACATGTACTTCTCCCCTTGTCTCCTTTCTGCACACCCTCCTCCAGCCCGGCACTCTCATATCGCAGCCTCCCCTTCTTCACCCAGCACATACGACAACTTCACTTCGCATCACAGTGATTCAAAATCAGTGCAGGAGAGAAACGATAACCAATACCAATACAAAATAGTTGGATAGATATGGCTACGAATCCTTCGTCGTCCAGACGAAGACGAAACCACGTGACGTGCGCTTCGACGCCGATAAAGCGCTCGTCTTCCTTATTATGGGCTCGTTCATGCTCGCGGATGGGAAGGTGATTGGTGAGGACGGCGTCAAGATGGGGGATTTGATGGGCAAGGTGGGGGCTGGGAAGGGGTACCTTGTAGAGGGGGAGG
>Ga0307515_10013958_pt1 | contig 14949 bp, 12 predicted proteins | sample 17_EM_MG_FD_194513 | JGI IMG/M metagenome (GOLD analysis project Ga0307515, IMG submission 194513) | Populus trichocarpa ectomycorrhiza microbial communities from riparian zone in the Pacific Northwest, United States - 17_EM | ecosystem: Host-associated > Plants > Roots > Unclassified | place... | reverse complement strand
GACGCTGCGAAAGAGAGGCCTTGCCGGTCGTCGTTGCGAGCTGCCAACAGCTTTTTATAAGCAACAGGGATTTATGGCAGCGAAGGAAACTGAAGGTGGTATATCCCGCGGGTTGCGGATGATAAATCATCTTGCATGGTCAATGGCCCGCTGCCATTGTAAGAGTAGTTTGCTTCGCCGCAGGAGTTCAATGTAATTAATAAATGCTAAAAGCGGCTCGCAATGACGCTGCGAAAGAGAAGGCTTGCCGGTCGTCGCCATCGTTCGCAACAGCCGCAAAATTATACAAAGAATACCCAAAGTATTGTAACAACCATCCTGCGTTCAGCAACTAGCTTTGTATCATTAAATAACAATAAAAAAATACATTTTATGAAACATTCAACAACAGAAAACCAAACAATCCAGATGGCGAAATGCAGCAATCCCAATTGCACCTGTGCAGATTGTAATTGTGGCGAATCATGTTCCTGCGCAAACTGCCGCTAAAAACATACTGGCGCTGTAACAGCAAAGCCGTTTCCGGGGGAGACGGCTTTTGCCGTCAGTTGATAGAATTGCATTGTATTGCAAACACGATACAACGGGGTGAAGTAATCTATAGTATTTTTTTCCGCCGGCAAAAGTTCACTTCGGATACTTAACGACGGTATGCCGCCTCCACCGGTTTTTGCAACCCCTGTAAGAATTGCTGCAGTAAAACGGCGTGGTTGTGTGTCTCATCTTTCGAAGCATACAACAGGGTTATTTTTTTATGTGCTTTACAGAAAGCGCGCATTTCATCCCGCTGGCCATATAACTTTAATTCAATTAAATACGAATTGGAGAACGATTCCCATTTCTCGGGATGGTGTTTAAACCAAATCCGCAGCGAAGGCGAAGGTGCCCATTCTTTCTTCCAGTCGTCTGCATGCAACGCTGCAGTGGTTACTCCCCTTGGCCATAAACGATCTACCAGCACGCGAAACCCATCTGTTTTTGCAACGGGCCCGTACACCCGTTTTACCTGGATAATTGCCATAAAATTATTTTTTAAATGGTTTATCAATGATAAAAAAACCTGTTACTGTTTCCGCATTTTGTTAATCAGCTTCCTGCCCTGCACCATTAACCGCCTGGTGCGGTTGGGCGAATCATACTGGTGATCTTTTTGTTTTTGCCTGCTGTAAAATTCCAGGATAGAAGCCGTTGTAATGATGCCCACGGGTTTTCGGCTTTTTTTGTTATCCAGCACCAGTAAACTGGCCTGTCCATATTTACCCATCATTTCGGCTGCCAGTCCTGCATCATCGGTTGTATATACATAAGGCATGGTTTCATTTTCAACCTTCATGGGGGTAACCAGCAATGCCACGTTGGTGGTTTGCAGAATATCGGGCTCATAAGAATCGGGTGTCTGCACACCCCTGCGCTGTATCTTTTCAGTCATTATACTTCCTTTCATTAAAAAGAAGGAGACCAAATACGCTGCTGCGCAAGCGCCCATGAGTGGTAATAATCCGTTTAATTGCCCGGTAGTTTCCAATGCAAACACAACAGATGTAAGAAAAGCCCTTGATGCGCCGGCAAACATGGCCGCCATACCAATGAGTGCAGCAGTGGCGATATTAATCTGCAGGGAAGGAAAATAATGCAATGCGGCCATACCCAGCAGTGCTCCCAGCGCCCCGCCAATGGTAAACAAAGGTGCCAGTGTGCCGCCGGATGTACCGCTGCCGAGCGCAATCACCCACGAAATATATTTCAGGAAGCAAAGCGCCAACAGCATGGATAACGGCAATGAACCGGTTAAAAGCTGCTGAATATTATCGTAGCCCACACCCATGGTAAAAGGCGCAAAATAGCCTGTTACACCAACCGCTATTGCCCCGATAGCGGGCCACCACATCCAGTGCACCGGCAATTTTTCAAAAAGATCTTCAACCGCGTAAACTGATTTCGACACCAGTGCGGCAATGATGCCAATCAGAAAACCAAGCAGTATATATATTCCCAGTGCGCCAATGCCCGGTACAGGAATACTGGCCATCATAAATACCGGCGCAGATTCAAAAAAAAGCAGGTGCATACCGGCACCGGTTATGGAAGCAAGCGCAACTGGTATAATGGAACGGGGCGAAAACTCAAACAACAATAGTTCAATAGCCAGCAATACCGCCGCAAGCGGACTGCCGAATATTGCCGACATGCCCGCACATGCCCCGGCAGTTAAAATTATTTTTCTTTCAGCGGGCGATATATGCATGAGTTGCCCTGTCAGCGAACCGAATGCACCCCCTGTTGCGATGATAGGACCTTCAGCGCCAAACGGACCGCCGGTGCCTATGGAGATTGCCGCCGACAATGGTTTTAAAAAAGTAATGGCAGGCGGAATTTTGCTGTCTTCCATAATAATTTTTTCCATTGCTTCCGGAATACCATGCCCCCTGATGGCCTTGGAACCAAAACGCGCCATAACTCCCACCACCAGGCTGCCCGCAACCGGAATAATTACCACCAACCAGCCCAGCTGATTTGCAACTGGAGATGCTGGTTGAAAAGACAAACGGCCAAAAAAAGCAATATTGGTAACTAACATGATCAGTGCTACCAGTACTTTGGCAAGCAATCCGATAATAACTGCATTGAACACTGCCTGTATGCTGAGGTAAACAATTCTTTTATTTACGGGTATTTTCCTGAATTCTCCATTGCGGTTGTACAACTGGTCGAAACTGGGCGATAATGGCGTAATCTCATCTAACCTGGACATCTTGTGCTGATTTAACCACAAAAATATTGCATAAACCATGTTTTTCGTACCTTTATCTATATTATTTTATATAAAACATGGTTGTGGAAATGTTTTAAAGCTGAAATTGTAAAAAAATAAGGCCGGGAATGAAAAAAGAAACCTGTAATACCAGCAGCTGCTTCTTATGCAGCCACTGTACAGCCGAATGGAGCGAACTGATTGCTGTAAAAAAGACCACCCTCTTTTTTAAAAAAGGAACGCAGCTCTTTAAAGAAGGCGATAAAGTGACCGGCGTTTATTTTATCTATTCCGGGGCCGTAAAAGTGCATAAGCACTGGACAGACCAGCGTGAATTGATTGTACGTTTTACAAAAACGGGTGATATGCTGGGCCACCGTGCACTGGCCGCAGGCAATACTTACCCAGTATCTGCCACCGCGCTGGAAGATACCAGGGCTTGTTTTATTACCAGCCCGTTCCTGGAAGCAACGCTAAAAACAGACCATGCTTTTACATACCGGCTCATGCAGTTGTATTCCGCTGATCTGCATAAAGCGGAGTTGAGGATGCGCAACCTGGCGCTGATGGAAGTAAAAGGAAGAATTGCCGACACCCTTTTTGAACTGATGGAGGTATTTGGAACCCTCAAAAACAAATACATAGCCGTTGCAGTCACCCGCCAGGACATAGCCGCATATGCGGGCACTACATATGAAACTGTTTTTAAATTTTTGAAAATGCTTACGGCTGCAAAAATTATAAGCGTATCCGGCAAAAACATCCGGATAAACAACAAAGAAAAGCTGATGAGCTTTATTAAAAATGTGGGATAAATATTTTTTACACACTACAAAATAAAAATTATGGAAAAAGATTTCGGTAAAACAATGTTTTACAGGGCTTTTATGACCTGCGTATTTGCCGGACTGCTGGGTACCGTGCTTTGTATGATCTATGACCTGGCCTTTGTGGAATGGATGCATTTTCCATTTTCCTCCATCATCAATGTATCCACGCTTATTTTTGCCATCAATATTATCTTTTTAGTTATTGGCGCTTTGTACTACTGGTCAGTAAAATATATACGGCGTGGCGAAACCATCTATACAGTAACGTTGCTGGTACTAACTGCAGTTCTCATTTGGAGATTGCAAGGTGTTGAACGCAGCAGCAATGCCGTAATCAATGGTCAGTTCCGGTGGTTGTCTTCCGGTATAGTTATTATACTTGGTTTGCTGGCTTCAGTGGCCGTACCGGCTATGTACCACAACAAAAAATTTGATGAGTATGTTTTATAATTATCGGCCATGCCGGGCAAAATAATTTTTTGTACTACAAAAAAGGCAGCCCTAATTAAAAACAATAGTCCATTACGTATATCCTTTGACGCTATTTACATTTTTCCCGTTTTTATCCGGCACATACCTTTCAAATCATACCTGGTCAGGAAACACAAACCCGGCAGCGTAAAAAGCTGCCGGGTTTTTATTTTAAAAAATGTCTTATTGCCATAGCACGAACCGTATTGGCATTCATACCAACAACATTTGAAACTATTGTATCTTTTCAAAAGTTTTGGTGTAAATTAATCAACCAAAAAAATCGTGGGATACAGTTTGTGGCACAACTTTGCATATATCATGTTATAAACAATACACCGGGCAGGTTATTTGCGGGGCTTGGTTCAGAGAAACGTTTTATTAAAGCATTGGATCATGCGTTATGAAGAAAACAATTTAACAAAAGAGGAGGCGGATAATATTTTACGACTTATTGGCCAGCGCATAAAAGCCAAACGTGTAGCCAGCGGCATCCCCCAAATGGAACTGGCAAAAAAATTGTCCTTCCAAAAGGCCAGCCTTTCGCGTATAGAATCTGGTAAAACCAATCTTAAGGTCTATTCAGTGCATAAAATTGCAGCGGTTCTCCGTGTAAACGAACATGAATTGCTGGCCGAAATAGACCATGACAAAAAACATTCGTACGAGTCCATGGTATTGCTACAGGCAAAATTCAGGCGGTTGGGCAACCGCCTGCTCGATTTAAATGCATCAATGAGCCAGCTGCTTGCCGCAATTGCCGCTTCCACCGACTACCGCGAACGCATACGCCTGCATGCAATGGCTGCTGAAATATTAGCAGCAAGGGGAAAAATGCTGGAAGATCAAAAAAAAATTACCGAAGCCATGCACCGCAAAGAAGTACATTAAAGCAATCTTCCTGAAATACCATCGCACACAGGCAAAAAACACCGGCTGCCGGCCGAACCAACAGCATTCCGAATAATATTTAGTATATCCCGGCCTGTTACAACAACCACCATTTTTTTGCTGTATTTTGTGACATCCATTTTGCTGTATGAAGAGATACTTATTTTTGCTCCTTTGCTTCTGTTGCATTTTAATGGCAAGAGCAGAAACCGGCTATGAACTCTGGCTGCGCTACCATGCAATAGAAAATAAACCATTGCTGAATGCCTACCGGGCAGATATCGCCCATCTGTATATTGCCGGAAGTTCTGCCACCATGAAAATTGTACAGGATGAACTCATAACCGGGCTTTCCGGTTTATTACAGATCACTATCTCCCAAAAAACAACCATCGCACACAATGGTACCGTTGTTGCCGGCACACCCGCCGGCGCCGCAATAATTGCGCAGGCGGGGCTTGACAATGATCTAAAAAAAGCAGGCGGGGAAGGTTTTGTAATTGTATCAAAAATTACGGCGGGCAAACGCTGTATTATTATTACCGCCAATACTGAAACCGGTGTATTGTATGGCTGCTTTCATTTTCTACGCCTTTTGCAAACCGGGCAACCCATTCACGCGCTCCACATCATATCGGCACCTTCGGTCAGCCTTCGTATGCTGAACCACTGGGATAACCTGAACAGGACTGTTGAACGCGGATATGCCGGTCTCTCCCTATGGAACTGGCATACGCTGCCGGGCTATATAGATAAACGGTATATTGATTATGCCAGGGCAAATGCCTCGATAGGTATCAATGCCACAGTGCTTACTAATGTAAACGCAAATGCTGTTATACTCAGTCCGGCTTACCTGGAGAAAGTAAAAGCACTGGCAAATGTGTTCAGGCCTTACGGCATTAAAGTATTTCTTGCCGCCAGGTTTAGTGCGCCGATAGAAATGGGTGGACTGAAAACGGCCGATCCGCTGGATGAAGAAGTAAAAAACTGGTGGAAAGAAAAAGCGAAAGAGATATATAAGTATGTTCCCGACTTTGGTGGTTTTTTGGTAAAAGCAAACAGTGAAGGGCAACCTGGTCCGCAGGATTATCACCGTACCCATGCCGACGGCGCCAATATGCTGGCGGACGCGGTTGCTCCCTTTAGAGGAATTATTATCTGGCGTGCATTTGTGTATAGCAATGATAACCCGGAAGACAGGCACAAACAGGCTTATAATGATTTTGTACCGCTCGATGGAAAATTCAACAGCAATGTAATGGTACAGGTAAAAAATGGCGCCATCGATTTTATGCCCCGCGAACCTTTTCACCCGCTGTTTGGCGCCATGCCAAAAACACCCATCATGATGGAGTTCCAGGTAACACAGGAATACCTGGGACAGGCAACCAACCTGGTTTTCCTGGCACCGCTTTTCAGGGAAGTATTACAGAGCGATACTTATTATAATGGCAAAGGCAGTACCGTGGCCAGTATCATTAATGGGTCTGCCGATAACCATGCACTCACAGGCATTGCCGGAGTAGCCAATATTGGGAATGACATTAACTGGTGCGGACATCCGTTTGCCCAGGCCAACTGGTATGCGCTTGGCCGCCTGGCATGGGACAATGAACTCTCCAGTGAACAGATTGCCGGTGAATGGCTGCGCATGACATTTACCAATAACCTGCAATTCCTGAAAACTGCTTTGCCCATGATGCTCGAAAGCCGTGATATCATGGTGCAGTATTCAAATCCCATTGGTTTGCATCATATCATGAATACCGGTCATCATTACGGTCCTGCCCCCTGGGTGGATAACCTGAAGCGCCCGGAATGGAACCCGGTTTACTACCACAAGGCTGACAGCACCGGCATTGGCTTCAACAGAACGGCCACCGGCAGCAACGCACTTGCGCAGTATTTTCCGGAAGCAAGAAAACAATGGGAAGGCATGAACAATTGTGATGAAAAATTCCTTTTATGGTTTCATCATGTACCCTGGCGTTATACAATGAAAAGCGGCCGGAACCTGTGGGAAGAATTGTGTTACCAGTATTATACAGGGGCAGCAAGGGTTAAAAAGATGCAGGCAAACTGGAAAGAACTCGCCCCATATACAGACCGGCAAAGGTTTGAACAGGTTAACATGCTGTTACAGATACAATACGATGAAGCTGTTTGGTGGAGAAATGCCTGCCTGTTGTATTTCCGTGAATTCAGCAAAATGCCCATTCCCAGCCAGTATGAACAACCTGATAAGACATTGGAATATTATAAAAGCCTGCGGTTTCCGTATGCCCCGGGTAATTAAAGAACGCGCAATAAATTAATAAACAATAAAAAAATCAACAGTGACCCAAAAAAAAGTAGCCATTGTTACAGGAGGCGGCTCAGGACTTGGACTGGCCATTGCAGGCAAGTTTGTACAAAATGGTATTATAACCATCATTGCCGGCCGCAATAAAGAAAAGCTGGATGAAGCGCAGCAACAATTGGGCGAATTGTGCCATGCCATCAGTTGCGATTTATCTGATCTCTCTTCCATACCCGGTTTTGTACAGGGCGTTATAGATACCTTCGGACAGATTGATATATTGGTAAATAATGCAGGCATCAACATGAAAAAAGAATTTACCGAGGTCACCGACGAAGATTTTCAGCAGGTCATTATGACCAATCTTACCGCAGTTTTTGTAATAAGTCGTGAAGTAGTAAAACAGATGCTGCAACAGCAGTCCGGGTCTATCATCAATATCAGTTCCATGGCTGCCCAATATGGTTTGCCCAAGGTAATTGCTTACTCTGCCAGTAAAACAGCCATTGATGGCATGACCAGGGCCATGGCTGTTGAACTCTCACCCAAAGGTATACGCGTAAATGCCATAGCGCCTGGCTTTATCTATTCTGAGATGACCGCCAAAGCACTCAACAGCGACCCCGAAAGAAAAGCCAAAGTTTTTGGAAGAACACCTATGGGTATTATGGGCCAGCCCACCGATATTGGTGAAGCGGCATATTTCCTTGCAAGCGATGCGGCAAAATACATTACGGGTGTTGTTTTACCCGTTGATGGTGGTAACAGCATCGGTTTCTAAAATTGCCGCCTGTTAATGATCTTGAAAATAAAACCGGCCTTGTGTTCAGGCCGGTATTATCTATCTGTTTATTAACTGCATTACAAACGTCAAAGGATAACCGCTTTTTTATATCCTGATATCCTGACACTCCCCTTCCTGTTTGCTCTATTGCTGTGTCATTATTTTGCTTTTCTGCTGTAGTTCAGTTCACGGTTTGCCCAGGGAATAAAAAACTGGAAGTTCGGTGCGTCTGTATGTCCGCCATTGTGCTGTCGCCAGGCAAGTTCGCCATCCGTTAATCCGGTGAGTACAGGCGGCATCTTTTCAGTGTTATAGTCGTTGCTGATGCCCAGATCTTTTGCACCCAGCAATTTGAAAACCGTACCTGCTGCTACGGTTGCCTTAAAGCTGCCCATCTGGTCAAGCCAGTGTGCATCGCCTTTTTCAGGAATACCATAACTTATAAAAACAGGTCGTGGTGCGCAAAGGGCTATCAGTTCGTGCGAGTCAATTGGCAGGTCGCATCCGGTTTTACTTCCGGTAGTTGATTCGGCAGCGGCATATTTTAAATAGTTACCGGCCAGCCAGTGATAACCGCCGCTTCCCGCAAGACTTTCCACTGCTTCGCCAAAAAAACGGCGTTGCAATGTAACTCCGCCTTTGCCCGAAGAACCAATAAGGCCGGTTGCAAAGCGCTGATCAAATGCCAGTGTAACCAGGGCAGCCTTGCCATAACGCGAAACGCCTTCGATGCCTACTTTTTTTGCATCCACCAGTGTATCCGTTTCTAAAAAATCCAAAGCCCTTGAAGCACCCCAGCCCCATGCCCTTAATGCGCCCCAGTCATCGGGTTTACGTGGCTGGCCTTTATTTACCAAACCAATAATACCCCTGGTAAGCCCCGCGCCGTTATCGGCCTGCACACTGTTCGGTTCAAGCGTACAGTAACCCCAGCCGGCAGCCAGCAATTGTTCGGCAGGTGGTGAATCTCCGTTGGTGGCCGGCGCAAAAAAACCTGGCCCTGCCAACCGGGTAACAGGTGAATATGCAGGATAACGATCAAAGATTGCTTTCATGTCCGGGTTACTTTTGATCATCATCTCTTTAAATGCTGTATTCAGTTTTTCAAGATCTGCCGGAGAAGGCTGTGCCGGCGCAGGCAATGCCGGAAATCCAAACATCATCAGAACCGGAACGGGACCTTTTACGTTCAATGGAAGCACCAGCACCATATTGATGTTTACATCTATCAGCGGGTACTCACTGTTATCCACATGGCCAACCAATTGTCTGGCCAATGCGGGTGTGCGGCCAACAAATTCATAATCGGTGACTTTGGTTGTCCAGGTAACTTTTGGTGTAATTGCCGGAATACGGCCGTACATTTCTTTTTCAAAACTCTCTGCAATTTCAGGGCGGCGGATCTTCCACCACTGGTCGGGTGTGGTTACTTTTTTACCTGCCTTTGTTACCAGTGCATCCGGGAGCTGCGGGCAGGGGTTTGCGAACTGTTCATCTTCATTATCGTGATTGGGATCAGACTGATTGCTGCTGGGCCCCGGCCTCAATTTTTTGATACCCAGTTGCTGCATCATATCGGCCTGGTCCTGCTGTGCCGTAAATACGGTGAGGCGTGGATATTTACTGCTGTCTGCAGGCGTTTGTTGCGCCATTCCCAAACAGCCAAAACCAATAGCAATCAGCAAACCCATTAATTTTTTCATATCGGCTTTTATTTTTTATGTGATACCATTATCCATTGTTTGTACTGAACAATTACAGCCCTGTTTCACACGAACCGTTACACAAATTAAAAAAATGGGTTGGCGGCTGGAAAACCACCAACTCCAGATTTTATTGCTGCTTATAGAATAAACAGGTATACAGTCCGGACAGCAGAGGTGCTGCCATATGCGTCCGCACATTTATTAATCTTGATTCTTAAAAACAAATCCTTTGTCCACTAATGAACACCAATGGTTGTTTTTGCGCTTGTTAACCCCGCAGATTGCGCCGTTAATGTTAATACGCCTTTTGCACCCGCGTGGGCACGAACAATTACCAGAACCATCCCGCTATACGCGCGTCTCTCTCTGGCACCAAAAGATTCCAGGTCTGCCGGGTCGCCGTTATCGGTGGCAATTATTTCACCGGGGCCGGATAATTCAAAACGGATACGGTTAGCCGCTGTTGGCACGGGCAATCCCTGTTTATCGAAAACACGAACGGTTATGAAAGAAAGATCTTTTTGGTCTGCATGTATACTGTTGCGGTCTGGCGTTAACCGAAGGCTGGTGGCTTCGCCGGCTGTTTGTACGGTATCCGACGCCCATATTGCGCCATTGCGGTACGTTACAACCCTGAGCATTCCCGGCTGGTAAACAACACTGTCCCACCTGAAACGGTAATCATACAATGCTTTCTTTTTTCTACCAAGCGAAACATTGTTCAGGAACAGTTCTGCTTCATCGCCGGAACTGAAAACGTGTACCGGTGTAACAATGCCTTCACGGCCGGGCCAGGTCCAGTGCGGTAAAATATGCGCCATTTTAAGGGAAGGGCGCCAGCGTGCCTGGTAAAGATAAAACCGATCTTTTTTAAACCCTGCCAGGTCAATGATACCAGAATACGAACTCCGCGCAGAATAATACGGTGTTGGCTCACCCAGGTAATCAAATCCAGACCATACAAATTCGCCGGCTACATACGGATGCCTGTCCTGCGAACCAAACACTTTATCGGGTGATGCTCCGAAAGCAGCGGTATACAATTCATAAGCGCTTACCTGCTGTTGCTGTGCATTGCCGCCAATACCTTCACTAACGGGTGCGCTTATGTCTTTTACAACCGGAAACAAATAGGTACCCCTTGTGCTCAAAGCCGAAGACGTTTCACTGCTGAATATGAATTTATTTGGAAATTTCTGTCTGAATGAAGGATACAACGGTGTTGTTCTGATACCTTTCAGGTGTTCGTAAGCAGGTGCATCCCGTATACCTTCTCCCTGGTAATTCAGGCCGATGATGTCCATGACCGCCGGAAATGGCATATCCGGCCGCGCATAATTCATGGAAGCGGTTGCCGGCCTTGTACTGTCATCTTCTTTTACGATAGCAAGAATTTTCTTTGCCACCGCGGCGCCTTCCTCTGCTATATATTGTTCACCTACTTCATTGCCAAAACTCCAGGCGATGACCGAAGGATGATTTTTATCTCTTCTTATAAATGCCCTTGTATCCGGCTCATACCAGTCTGGGAATAACAAATGAAAGTCCAGCGGGGTCTTTCCCTTTTCCCAGCAGTCGAATATTTCATCAATTACCAGGAAGCCCATGCTATCTGTGAGGTTCAGCAATTCCGGTGCCGGTGGATTGTGCGCCATCCTGATGCCATTGCAACCCAGTTCATGCAAGATTTCCAGTTGGCGCTCAGCAGCCCTGGTATTAAAGGCTGCACCCAGCGCGCCAAGATCGTGGTGCTGGTTTACGCCCTGCATGCGAACCGGCTTTTCATTTACCAATAATCCTTTTTCAGCATCAAATTGTACCGAACGAATTCCGAAACGGGTTTCATATACATCAATCAATTTGCCCTGGTCGTACAATCGCGTTACAGCCCGGTAAAGGTTGGGCTTTTGTTCCGGTGGGGGTCCCCATAAGAGGGGATTTTTGATGATTACAGTATTGCGTACCTGGACAATTTTACCGGCCGGCACGCTGGTTACCTGTTTTTGGAAGCCGGCTTGTTTTTTTTCAACGCCTCCGGGTTTGTTCTGTAAAATATAAATATCGGTGACGGTTTCAATGGTATGATCGGAGTCTGTTTTGTTTTCAATGCTTACTGCCAGGTCGATGGTGGCGGCAGAAGCAGACACATTTTTTGTGCTGATAAAGCTGCCCCACTGGGCCACATGCACGGGATGCAATTTAGTAAGCCATACATTACGGTAAATGCCGCCGCCCGGGTACCAGCGGGATGAGTTGGCGGGGTTATCGATCCGGATGGCCAGCTGGTTATCACCTCCTGGTTTAATAAAAGGTGTACAATCCAGCCGGAAAGAATTATAACCATAAGGCCACCCCCCTACCAGGTAGCCATTCAGCCAAACCATTGCATAAGACATGGCACCATCAATATCCAGGTAGATTTGTTTACCCGCATCTGCAGCAGTAATATCCAGTTTTCTCCGGTACCAGGCAACCCCCTGAACGGGCAACCTGCCCATCCCGCCGCCAACAATTGCATTTGCTTCGGTATAGAACGGGCCTTTGACGGCCCAGTCGTGCGGCAGACTAACCTTCTCCCAGGCATTGTCGTTGAAATCATTTTTTACAAATGGGAAATCATTGCCAGGGTCACCTTCCGGACGTATATGCCGCGATGCCGGATCTTTTATAAAATCATTTGCAGAAGGCAATATCCATTTCTTTAAACTTTTTGCCGATGATTCCGCCAGTACAGAATCTGCCGGTTTTGTATCGGCTACAATGTTGTCATTGCGGTTCACTACTTTGGGCCTTTCGTCATAACTGAGTTTGTCGGGCTCACCGGTATAACGCATAAACAGCCAGCCATCATTGATACTGATCCTTTCTCCTGATAAAAGGGCCGGTTCTTTTTTTCCCTGTGCGTCAGCAATAAATGGCACACACGTTAAGGCACAAACGAAAATTCGTGTGACCAGGTTCCGAAAACACACCACCGGTAATTGCTTATGCATAGGTTGTGGCAACTGTTATTAAAGATTGCAATAACAGGGAGAAACCATTTCCTCCCTGTTATTGCCAATATCCAGGCAATATTAGCGCATCCGGTTAATACCCCGGATTCTGTTCAAGTTTTACGTCGCGGTTTCTTTCTATTTCATCGGCGGGTATTGGCCACAGGTTGTAGTTATCCAGCATTTGCGTACCATAAAACGGGTTAAACCTTTTTACCCTGTCCACCCATTTTCCCAACCGCATTAAAGTAAGCATTCTTTTTTCTTCAACGCCAAATTCCCTTAACCTTTCATCCAGGATATAATCCAGCGTAACCTGTGCAGGCAATACCGGATTGGCACTTACCCTTGCACGAACCACATTGATGTCTGCCGCAGCAAATGCCATGTTGTTTAAACCAAGATAAGCTTCTGCCCTTATCAGGTAAGTTTCTGCAAGCCTGAACATGTATTGATCAATATAAGTGCCCCCGGCGCCGGCAGTCAGGTAATTTCTGCTCAGCGAATCTATGTTGCGGATAGCAGCCGGCACACTTGCACTTGCTGTAACCAGTGTTTGCGGTGGTTCATACACCTGTGTACTCTTCGATTGGTAAGGATACAAGGCTCTGTCTGGTTTGTTGGCTACCAGGTTGCCATTGATACCGCTTGCACCGGCGGGTGGGTTTCGGGTAGATATTAATTTGCCAAAAAATGGACTTGCGGGGTTATTGCCATAAAAGTCCCTTACAAAATTATGATTGGCGTTGCGGATATCGTTATTGAAATCACTCTGCCATATATCAGTAATGAAATAAGAATCCGGGGCCAGGAATCCTACGCCCCTGCCACCGGTATAATTGGCGATGGGCCATAGAAAAGGTGCCACGCCGTTTATTTTTACATCGCGTGCCAGCGGCGCATGTACGCGCTCCAGTGCATACACACCAAGCTGCGCACCACCCGATGTACTTGCACCGCCACCTATTACATCGGTTTCAATCTGTATTACCCAAATGGCTTCCTTGTTGCCACTCTTCCTGTTTTGATTACCTCTTTGAAATAAATCCCAGTATACATCACCGGGAGTAACCGTACTGCGTCTTCCAAACCTGGTTGTCATCAGCCCCATTGCGCCATCACCAATTACAGCAGTTGCAGCCGTAACCGCATTCTGAAACTGGCCATCGGCCAGGTATACTTCTGCCAGCAAATGCTGGGCGGCCTGCGTGGAAACCTCACCATCCCTGATGGAACCGGCAGTCAGCGAAGGCAGGTTGGCGATCGCAAATTTCAGATCTTCTATTACCTGGGTATAAATCTGCTTTCTTGTTGCGCGGGTGAAATCGGTTTTGGGCGTAGTTACTTCTTCCAGTATCAGCGGCACCCCGCCATACAGGTAAGCCAGTGTACGATAACCGAATGCCCGGAAAAACCTTGCCCTCGCTTCAAACAATTTTTTCTGCGCATCCGTAAGCGATGAACCCGGGAGACGGCTGACGATGGTGTTTGCTTCGGACACAATTTTGTAATTAGGCGCCCACGCAAAATTGGTTAGCCCCCTGGCTGACATATCCGCCGCCATATTGGGTGTAGTTACTGTAATATCAAAAAAAGCGTCTGTCCGGTACTGGTAGTAAAACGGGGAAAAGTCATTGATGGTATAAAAATGTTGCCTTACCAGGCCATACAGGTTATTAACAGAGGCGTTAAAATCCGCTTCGGTTTTAAATGCATTGGAAGTGCTTAAAAAATCCAACGGCGTTTCATCTAAATAAGTTTTTTTGCAGGATGCACCGCTCAGAAAAAGCAAGAGCAATATAAATTTCTGAATATTTTTCATATATGAAAAGTTATGGTTAGTATGTAATATTGATACCTACTGTAAATGCCCGCATCACGGGTCTGGTGCCCAGCAGGCCGCCAGCCGCATTGTTCAGGCCATCGGTTGATACCGGTTCAGGATCCCAGCCTTCCCACTTGGTCCATGTAATTAAATTCTTACCGCTGATATAAATATTAATAGCCTGGGCTTTTACTTTTTTTAGCACGGTAGCGGCAAGGTTATAAGAGATGGAAGCATCCTGCAGGCGTACAAAACTCCTGTCCTGCCACCTGTTGAGCGATGTTTCATTGTATGATCTTGCGCCGGAAATATTACGCGGGTATTTGCCATTGGGGTTTGAAGGCGACCAATAGTCAATCCCATTCAGGTAATTGTTCCTGGTACCATTGTCGTCA
>Ga0307515_10013957_pt1 | contig 14952 bp, 10 predicted proteins | sample 17_EM_MG_FD_194513 | JGI IMG/M metagenome (GOLD analysis project Ga0307515, IMG submission 194513) | Populus trichocarpa ectomycorrhiza microbial communities from riparian zone in the Pacific Northwest, United States - 17_EM | ecosystem: Host-associated > Plants > Roots > Unclassified | place... | reverse complement strand
TATTGACTGCCTTCATAGGCAAAAATGAAAGTGAAACGCTTCCTGCCCCATCTTCAAAATGAGCGTCAACAGAGTGTCAACGATTGTTGGCCTTCCATCATGGTTAATCACAGTGTGATGTGGCGGTTATCGTCTATATATATCGTTTTGACTGTTATTATACTCTAAAAGGCTCAAGAGTACTTAGTGGTAGCTCTGTAAATGAAATAAGTTGTTACTGTCCCAGGGGATGTGGCTAGAATATCCCGTACATATATGCCTATAAAGGCTGTCATATCCTTCTTTATGGATGTTTGTGATCACGCACCGCTCATATTACCGAAGATGCAAGACCAAATATCGTTGACGCTCTGTTGACGCTCATTTTCAGGATGTAGTTGGGCGCTTGAGTATTCTTGTTTTGCACAGCAAGGCGGCTAATACGTCGAAAACGAACCGTGATGTACCATGGTCAATATTTTACGATTAACAGTCACATATCTGAATGCGACCATAAATGTGAAACCCAAAACACAGAACCGGAGATTGGAACCGACGGGTCTAGCCAAACCCGGCAAAACCCGCGGGTTGACGGGTACGGGTCCAGGTTTGGCCCGCCAAGGGTCTGTGGGTCGGGTTTTTGGCCGGTTCTGGAACCGAACCGACCCGTTTTTGCGGTCCAAACCCGGACCGCTGGCGTGTTACCTGGACCCGTTGCTAATGCTATACTTGGGTAAACTTAAGGGGTACGTGTTACTTGACTTATGGCATGTGACATGAAAAGCAACCTGCCCTGCGGAGCGTTCAAGTAGTCACTTGTACCTTTAGCGGGGTAAAAGTAGGGCACGTCTCGATTGAATAAGTCAAGGCTTAGCGGATTCATGAAAGCATATGCTGCAGCAGCTGATTGATGATGCGACAACACTGCCAGATTGAAGGGGATACAAGCCTGCCGAGTGTGTTGTTTTCAACCAGATTCATCCTTCAGATACTAGCGGGATTTGTCTGATTGGATAGAACAAAGGGGTTTGCCCCGCAGACTAGGCAGTCGTCAGCCAATATGCTAGTAAGTGGGACCTCAAGCCAATCTTGTGTTAGAGTGGAACAACTTGGGTCCTTCCCGGTCAAGGAGATTTGTCTCGGCCTTAGCATGGTGTGACTGCATCAGCAAAATGTAGTTTAGTCTCTGGAAGCCTCCAGAAGTGTCTGAGAGGATGTGGAGTGTAACTGAGATGAGTCAATTTCAGGAGAGTATCAGACTATAGGAGGGCATTCCGGCTGGCCTTCAGAGTAACTGAGATCTCCGATGACTGGTACAGGAGTACCATCGGAGTGATGGTGATAGATTTGGGAACTCCTCGGTGCGCCGGAGAGAGCTTTGGGTGCACCTGGGAGTGCTGGCTACAAGTCTGGGTGCGCTGGTGACAAGTCTGGGTGTGCCGGCAACAAGTCTGGGAGCACCTTGAAAGCTGTCAGGGAAAACCATCTTCTTTGGGAATGGTGCAGGTGCGCCTGGAGTGCTGCAGGTGTGCCTGGACTGCTACAGGCACGCCTGGAATGCTGCAGGTGCGCCTGGAATCCGGCAGGAGTGCCAGGAAATCATAGCTACTACTTATCGTTCAACGATTGTTAAAACTCAGGTATTCAGATTGTATTCTCCTCTATGTATCAATGTATCTATGTATCTATATAGCTACCCATCTACACACGGTATATCTGCACTAGCTATAGGCGGTGCTTGAGAGGAATTTCAGGTGCACCTGAAAATGACAATCCAGTAAACTCAGATATATAATCCTGGGCTGTGATCGAGTCAGTTTGGAGACACACATACAGCCCTTGATCGAGTAAACTTAGAGATGCACTCCGAGATCATGATTGAGCAAGATTGTAGATGCACTTGGAGGCCTTGATCGTGCGAACTTAGAGGCCGTAATCATGCAAGTTTGGAGATACATGTGGAGTCTGTGATTGATCGAGTTTTGAGGCAGTAATTGTGCGAGTTTGGAGATGCCCTTGGAAGCCATGATGGTGCGAACTTGTAGGCGGTAATGGAGCTAGTTTGGATAGGTATCTGTAGGTAATCGATGGACGGCGCGCCGGGTGCAGAGACTCATTTCTTCTGTTAGTATACTCGCGACCCTGGGAATGTGACAATGTGATGTATCCTTAGAGCTGTCCTGGCTGATGGTGGTCGATTGTGTAGGGAGGAGCGCCGGAAGCTGAAGCTACATTCAGGGGTCCACTCGTATTCATGAGAATGAAAGAAAGACAAACGATCTTGGGTGGATGCTTTACTCGGTGTATGCTGTACTTGGTGTATGCAGTACTCGGTGTATGCTGTACTCGGTGAATGCTGTACTCGGTGTATGCTGTGTTTGGTGTATACTGTACTCGCTGTATGCTGTACTTGGCGTATGCTGTACTCACTGCCAACTCATGATCATGACATACAGAGATAGAGAGGGATAACTTGACTGTGGGTTCTGCGATGATGGTAGAGTTGTGGACGAGAAAGAGCAAGATGGGGCATGAACATGAGAAAGATGTGGAGGATACGAGTGGATATGCGAAATCAGGGGTACGACTTGCCTAGTAGGGTTGGGAAGACTTCGTATCGGTGTAATTACACGCCGTATGGGAAGTCGTACCTGCCATATCGGGGATGGTAAATTGACTCGCGCACGAAATTCTCTTAAGTCCCAGTTTCTCATGTTGATTTCCCCAATATCCTCTCAGCTTTCTCATTCTCGTCGTCAACTCTACCATAACCTGAAAACACGAAGTTAAGTCATCGCTCTCTCTCTCTCCATGCCATGCTTGAGAGTTAACACCAAGTACACCATACACCCAGTACAGCATACCCCGAGTACAGCATACACACCGAGTACAGCATTCACTGAGTACAACATACACCAATTACTGCATACACTGAGTACTGCATACGCCGCGTACTGCGTCATCCCATGATCGACTGTCTCCTGCTCCCAGCCAGTCTCTCATCACGCTGCAGACCCTGTTGTGCTCAACTCTCTACATTTCCACAATTACAGGTTAACCAATGAATAGAGTCTCAGCTCCCGGTGCGCCTCCCTCCCAATCTACCGGCTCCAAATTCACCGCCTCGAAGTACTCCTCAATTCTTGCACGATCATGTCGTCCAAATGCATCTCTAAACCAGGTCGATCACAACGTCCAAGCGTATCTCTAAACTCGCACCATTACGGCCTCCAAGTTCGCATCATGACGGCACTCAAGTGCATCTCCAAACTGGCAGGATCACAGCCTCCAAGTGCATCTTCAAACTTGCACGATCACGGCCGCCAAGTGCATCATCAAACTCACTCAATCACAGCTGTTAAGGGTTCTCCCTTAACAGAGTATACGTAACTTGAGATAACCACAGATGGGTACTTGTCAGTGAAATAACCTTCGGGCCACCTGACATGCAAAACGACTACCCTAGGCATCCTCAAAACTTTCGGTCACGATTACCCTTAGCGGGGTATGAGTGGTACTCGTCTCGATTGGTTAAACTAAGGCTTAGCGTGATTCATTGACAGCATATGCTGAGGCAGCTGATTTGATGCTGCAATTACACTGCCAGATCGAAAGGGGCACAACCCTGCCGAGCGTGTAACTATCAACCAGATTTACTCTTGACGTTAGTGTGATTATGTTTGATCATACTGAGGAATACCTCGACCTGCAGACACGGCAATCGATAGTTGCAAGCTATTAAGAGGGATCTTAAGACTGTCGTCTTATGTGACTTCGGAGCACTGGGGACTCCCCGGCCAAAGGGAATAGTCCCGGCCCAAGCAGAGATGAAGATTGAAAGATGATGAGATGACTGTTGATATGAGGTCGAAGCATCCCCGCACATCGAATTGTGACGGAATGGCAACTGCAACGCTACATGCGTGTCATTTAATCTATATCGGCATAGTAGTGGTTGTCCGCCACATAAACCTATGAAGCAACCATACTACAGTATTGATTAAGTTAAAGAACGTATCCACTATGATGGCAGGCGTTCCCAATTACCGAACCATACGAGAGTGAGATGTCCAAGTTGAAGTTATGATCTGATATATGATATCTTGCGGGTGTGGCCTGATTCTTATCAGGAGCGTACCGCTTTAATACCGCACCGGCATGAACACGATAACCTTAGGGATTCGTGGCAATCTCTACTAGGCGCATTCTGAGCCGACTTGCCTTAGCATGCATGCAGACGATAATGAATGTAAGACGCAAAGCATGTTGCTATCAAAATCATAGAAAGAAAATATGGGTGCGCATGCGTAACAACCCGAGAACTTTCTATTAAGAGGTCACATTTTTCCGGCAATGAAAAGAACAATCGCAAGCAGCGAAACAGTCAGCAATACCTACCAGCGGAAGAGAACCGTTATTTATTATCAAGCTTTTATGATACCTATACCTACCTATTAGTATATATAAAATCTATTAGCTTGTGTAGCGGCAGCCCCGCACCTTTGAGAAGTATTATCCTATACGAATGACTATTAACTTCGAGAAAGAAATTGATATTATAGTTTATGCGCTAGAGAAGATCATCTGTTACACCAGAGATAATCATTATATCTTTGTGGCGCAAAGGGTTTGGTGGATAGCTACAGTTATAGGACTTTCAGAGGAGCTAGCTACGCATATTGATAATTTGCGAATTCGATTTGAGGTGAGTCAGATAATATCGGAAGAAGATCAATTATCCTCGGGACAAGCCTTGCCGAATTTATTATCGAAACATCTCAATATTACAACCCAAGAAAGTTGTATCCATACGGATAGGATACCTCAAATTAACAAGGATAGCGAAAGTCCAGAGGCTGAGAATAGTCAAGCCAAGTTGGACCCGGCCACTATTGTTATTCAAAGCACTAAGAGGTTTATTAAACAGTCCCGGAAGGAAAGGAAAGCTTTAAGGCAGAAACCTTGTGGGTTAACCAGAACGAGGTCAGGAAAGATTCCAGTAAAAACTTTAACCAAAAAACAAAGGAATCGGTTATAAGCTATATTCAAGGATACCCTTGAGGTATATATTAAAGTCAAGGAAACAGTAAAAAGGATTTAGGGAGATTACGCGTAGACGTAATATTGCCGATAGTATCTGAACTCCAGAATTATCAAGGAAAAGTTTAATAGGTTAATAGTTTAGATTAACTATAGGAGTTATATGTACTGTCAGTATTGCTTATCACCACGATACTATTTGGTGGCTATTCATCTGATAGCTTCCGATACGACCATACATATTTGTCCTTGTTGCGTATACGATCTTTACAGACTACCAATATACTTTGTCTGGGAATACGCTTAAGGAATTTTAATAGGATCTACGGCCGTGTACCTAGTATCTACTTATAAGTATCTTCGGATATAAGTAAGTATAGTTACTTAGGTGGAAGCACCCCCGTAACAACAGCCTTCAAGTGTATCGCCAAACTCGCCTGATTACGGCCTCCAAACGTGGTCCATCACGGCCTCCAGTGTGTATTTCGTATAATGAGATGATGTCTATCTGCCCCAGTCTCTCCCAAATATATACCGCCTGTCGCTGAATCCATCTCCGTTTTCCCTCCATCCCCGTATGTATATATAGAGCCACTTAGATAATACATGCCATAATATGCTGTAGCGAAGCTTGTGACTGTAGCAAAGACCAATATGATCGATGAAATGCCATGTGGTTATGGAACCCTAAAAACCACTGGTGTAAAAATATGGCACCAAGTCTTCCGCAGAGCTTGTGCAGGGGTCTCAGCAGCTCTCGAAGTCTCCTGCAGACCTATGCAGCGGTCTCAGCAGCTCCACAATTTGACTATTCTAATACTCAATCTCATAGCATCCTGAATGCACCGCCATCACTTCAGGTGCTTTGAGGAGCACATGACAATGCTCTTGCAGAGTGTGAGCGCACTTTGCAAAGCGCCAGGGTGGGCTGGGAGCATTGTTGTACGGTGGCGTGCGCTCGAGTAGTCGAGTGTGTGCGGGCGTATACGAAGGTGTCTATTGTATCGTGTAACGAAACATGTCGCATCGTCATATGGTCGATCGATGACTAACAGTGCTAACTACAAATGAGGCAAGTTACATCATAGTCCTTGGCATAGTGATATCCGTACTTCCAATCAGCTCAACACTCCTCCAGGACGGCTATCACGTCCATTTCAAACAAAACACAGTAAACAAAGGAGAAAAGGAGCCAATCAAACAATGTGGATGTCCTCGAAACAAACGTGCCCAATCAATTTACTTTCCGACGGCATTCCCGATGCCTTTTCCAATTCCGATACCATTCCCGCGACCATTTGTGAGTGTACTGAGGCCATTTCCGAGGCCAATTCCGATCATTCCCATCGCAGCATACTGCTTCAAGAAGGCGGGCTTCGGCAGTGGCTTTGTGAAGCAGTCGGCGAGCATCTCAGCAGTCGGTACATAGCTCAAGTCGATCTTTCCATCTCTAGCCATACCTTCAGCAAGATAGTACTTGGTCGCAATGTGTGCAACTGCAGTTCCGCGGTAGATTCTGTTCTTGATGCTCGCGATCAGTATCTGGGAATCGGAGAACATGTGACGGATAGTCGGGATGCCGAGCTCGTTCAAGATATGCGAGATCTGTGTGAGTGTCATGCAGCCTACTCCAAAGGCATAGAATTTGGCATCGGTCGTGGACGGGGCAGTCGACTTCTGTTTTCTTGATCTCCAGTCGACCGCTCCTGCAAAGGTGATGACCAGTCCACTTGTCGATTTATAGTCATCCGGGCATCCAGCATAGTCCGAATCGACATAGCATCTAAGTGCACCTTCTTCTTCTCCTCCAAAACGCAGTCGCCAGTCCTTCGTGACGTTGAGGTACCTAAACACACGTTTGAGAGCTATCATATGCTCATTGCTCTGATCGTGATTGTACTGGCTGAGAACTCCGATGGCATATGCAATATCGGGCCGAGTGGCGGTCATCGCATACATAAGGCTTCCGATCATCATTTGGTATATGGTCGGATCGCAGGCTTCTTCATCGGGCTTCCTCTTGTGAAGCTTCATTGCCATCGGCGTGGCAACTGGCCTGGACTCGTCCATTCTGAACTTCGCCAAGATCATCTGAATGAAGCTGTGCTGATGGATGTCAATCGTGTGATGCTCCCAATTGCGTTCGATGTTCATGCCGAGATAGAAGGAGACACTCCCGAGATCATGTATCCGGAACCTCTTCTTCATCTGGCCCTTGATCTGCCCAATCAAGCCCTCATTAGCAATGATAAGAAGATCATCAACGTACAGAACGACTGCGGCGACGACTATGCCTTGATCCTTATCATGGAGCACGAACAGTCCTCCGTCGACACGTGATGCCACTAACCCATTCGAGATCACGAATTCCTTAAAACTGCCGTACCAAACGTCCAAAGACTGTTTCAGGCCATAAAGAGACTTTCTCAAAAGGAGTACCATCTTCCGCGAAGTCTTTGACCTTGGATCGTAATATCGGCTCCCAGTTTGGACGAAACGAAAATATCCCTGCGGCGGGTGCATATAGATCTCTTCCTCCAAATCAACTCCCAAAAAAGCCCTGCAGACGTCCATTTGATGGATCTCGTAATCGTACTTGCCGGCAATGGCGAGTGCCAATCTGACATGGCCCAAGCGAGCAGTCGGTGTATACGTAGCCTGGTAGTCGATGCCTTCAATTTGGTGATTTCCTCCACAGACTAGCCTGGCCTTGTACCGCTGCACATTGCCTGCTCCATCGCGCTTGATCTTGTATACCCAGCGACTTGGCAAAACATTTCTCCCTTCCGGAAGCTCCACGAAATCTCCAAAGACTTGATGCTGACCAATTGCATCTAACTCTTCTTTCATCGCCGTATCCCATTTCTCGGCGAGCGGAGACTCGTTTGCTGCTTTGTAAGACTTTGGATCGTCGATGCCATCCTCGTGATCATGATTATTGGAGATTGCAGCTGGAGTGTATATGGGAATCATATCCTCGAATTCCTCATCTTCGAGAGCCAATAGGGTAGACTCTGCCAACGTATCCTTCCCAGAGCGGTTCTGGCGACTACCTTCAGCCGGCGGCTTCCATGCATCTCCAAGTGACGTCTCAAGGCCAGCCAATTCACGTGACTTCTTTGTCTTTGGCTTCGGAGGCTCCGGCGGTGGATTGTCGTCCAATGACTCCTCCGTTTGACGTTCCGTTGGTTGCTTCTCAATGGGTGTGGGTTTGGGTTTGGGTTCCTCGATGATATCTCTGTAGAAGTGCTCGTTCAAGATCGCTTCATCTGCAGCATTTGGTGCTGTGTACCGCTTCCCTTCCCTGAATACCACATCTTGGGAGAAGTGAAGCGTCTTGGCCAATGGATCGTATACGACGTACTGCTCAGTCGATATGCTGTACCCAACGAATATGCCGGGAGTGGCTCTGTAATCCAGCTTCTTTCATTTCTCTTTCGGAACGTGGACGAAAGCCAAGCATCCGAACACATGGAGATGCTTCAACGATGGCTTCCTCCCATGCCAGGCCTCGTACGGAGTCTTACCAACCACGGAGCATGTCGGAGTGCGGTTCTTGAGATAGACCGCCACTGAGACTGCAAATGCCCAGTATTTCTTCGAAAGTCTGGCATCGTCCAGCATGCATCGTACGCGCTCCATGATCGTGCGGTTCGCCCTTTCGACGACTCCATTAGACTGAGGTGAATAGGGTGTAGTCGTTTCCTTTATTATGCCCTCTGATTTTAGGTATTCTGCGAATTTCTTGGAGGTGTACTCACCGCCTCCATCTGTACGAAATCGCTTCACTTGCTTGCCCGACTCCTTTTCTCTAAGAGCCTTCCATTCGTTGAATTTCTCAAGGGCTTCCGACTTGTACTTCAATATGTACTCATCCATATGCCTCACGGCATCGTCGATGCAGAGCAGCATATATCGACCTCCTCTGATGGTTGTTTCCAGGGGACCGCATAGGTCCGAGTGCACGAGCTGCAGAGGCTCAGTGGCACGGGAAGTCGTGTTCGGAGTGAAGGGTTTTCTCGTCATTTTGCATTTAATGCAACTCGTGCAATCGCACTTCCCGGTCATCGTTGGAGCGTCGGCAACGACCTTCGGCAAGATCTCCAAAGCCTTGAGACCGACGTGGGCCAGGCGGCGGTGCCATAACATCCGCTTCTCTGCATCGTGCCGAGATGCATGCCCAGTCGTCGTAAGTACCAGCAGGCAGCTGTCGTTGTCGATATCGGCGTATTCGGTCGATCCCGGAGCTCGATCCAGAACGCGATCCAGAACGAAGAGCCCATCGACCTGAGGTGCAGTGGCAATCAACTTGGCATGGCGATTGTAGAGATTGAGACCGTAGTGATTCACCGGTTCGACTTTGACATCCTTGTCCATGATCTGAGATTGTGAGATGAGGTTGAACGACCCCGGCAAATGCACCACTTCTTGGAGTATGATCGTTTCTGTCTTTCCATCTGGCAGCTGGCAAGTCAACCTAACACTTCCAAATCCTGAGGCAAATGATGTGACCCCATTGTATCCCTTCGCCTTCTTCGTATTCGGAGGATATTCGGTGTAGGTGATGAACATTGATCGACGGCCGGAGATGGCAGTCGTGCATCCGCAATCGATGAACCAATCACTGGATGAAGCAGTTCAGCTGGCCACCATCCAATAGTTCTCGATCGACATGGTGAGAGTCAAAGTAGCCGATGCTTCGGTTGATGCTTTTGCTGCAGTATTGGCACCCTTGGGAGGATCGCCGCGCTGCTTGCTCAAGCAGTTCTCGGTGGTGTGCCCTCACCGCAGGCAATGAAAACACTTCTGGAAATCCTTCTCTTTCCTCTTGTCCTTAATATCTCTCTTATCATCTCTCTTGTCCCTCTTTGGACTTTTGCCGCCTTTACCAGCTTTACCGCCTTTGCCCCCCTTCTTTGCAAAGAGCAGAGCTTCTGGAGCGAGCCCATTCTCTCTCTTGATTGCAGCTTCCGTTTCGACGAGCTTGGTGACGATCTCATCGGGGGTGGCAGTCATCGTGGCGTTTTTGTCCATCATGAGCTCCAGGAAGACTTTCCACTCGTCGTTCCTTGGGATTCCGCGAAGGAGGTAAAAGATGTGCTCTTGCTCACTTATCTTGGCGATTGTCTTTGCAGTGTCCGCATCAGTGTCAGTGGTTGATGGCCCAGCACAGAGAGTGTAATCCTTGACTTTCCGATCGATCCACGATGCGTAATTGTCGACATCTCCGCAGTCCTGTCGCTTGATGCTCCAAAGGTCTTCCCTAATCTCGAGGATGTTGAGCTTCAGCTATGACTTGTAGGCTGATGCTAGCTTTCCCCAAAGCGTCTTCGCATCGTCGACGACCGTATATTCCGCCTGTATCCTCGGTTCCATGCCCAGCAGGATAGTCGATCTGGCAACACCATGGCGATTCATCCAGTCTTTGAAAGTGGCCTTCTCTGTAGGAGTCGCGTTTGCTGCTGGCTCTTCCGGCTTGTCGTCGTATCCTTTGATGATACCGTACACTTGCTTCCGCTCGAGAAGTATTGCCATCTCGGTTGCCCATTGTGCATAGTTTGTGCCATTGAACTTGGTGATGGTGATCGTAGTCGAACTCATCTTGTATCGCAATCGTCAGTTATAGTAGTCTCTCGGACTCCACGGGAGACGTCCAGCAGCCGCCGTCAGAAGTACGGCGGGGTGCGGGGTAATTGCTCAGCTTGCGGAGACGCTTCTCCTTGACGATGTTGACTTCCACTCCACAAACGAAAATGGAGGTGTTGATCGTCGGTTCCCTTTTAAACGCAAGGGCTCATACCCTGTTGTACGTTGGCATGCGCTCTAGTAGTCGAGTGTGTGCGGGCGTATGCGAAGGTGTCTATTGTATCGTGTAACGAGACATGTCGCATCGACATATGGTCGATCGATGACTAATGGTGCTAACTACAAAAGAGGCAAGTTACATCATAGTCCTTGGCATAGTGATATCCGTACTTCCAATCAGCTCAACAAGAAGCACATTCGCCAAAAAACTTGCTCACATGAAAACTGCTGCAGAAGAAGAGGTTTATGGAGTGGCAAACATGACAGCCGACAAGCATGTGGAATTTCAGGTCGACCTATCCGATGCTGAGACTGAACCCACCACCTTGAGTATCGCTGATACAGACCGCATTGTGAATCAGCTGGAGGGAGAGATTTATGGTGTCACTTCGAATGAGCAGAGGCATTTCAAGAAGGAATTCTCCATCTGGTTGATTGAATCTGAAGCTTGGTGGCAGGCAATTAGCGTTCAGGAGCTCAGGACAACAATTGAACAGCGTGTAATCCATTTCGGATATCCAAAGATGCATCATGTGAGCCATATATCAGAGTCAATTCGGCGAATGGGTTCTGGCAACAATTTCACCACTGATATTTCTGAATGGCTACATATCGCCAATGTGAAAGAGGCATATCGATCTACAAATACAGTCAATTACATTCGACAGATGCTCAAGCACAATGACCAGTGTACTGGTCTTGACTATATGGAGGAGACTCTGTCTCATCTTGCCTTCCAAGGCTGGTACGATATTGACTCTGCAAAAGTTTTCAACCTACAATCGGCTTCCGATAGACAGCGAAATACTCACAGAGCCCATCTTTTACGCATCCAGCATTGTCAGGAAGAGCCACTTTTCCACCCCGTATCACAACAGGTACATCAGTTGAGAGAAACCCATGTCCGCGGCGTGTGCAGAAGTACCAATTTAACCTCACTCAGGGATGCATCAGAAAATTTCGGAATTCCCAACTTTGGTCAGCTATTCCATGCACAAATTGATGAGGACTGGGGATATGAGGATTGCAGACTGGTGCTCAGATATGATCAGAATGTACTCATAGACAGTATATTCATAAAACTTCAGAATGGGCTGTTGTACTACCGTCAACCATTTCACTGCCCTACATCTGTTGAGTGTCTGGGACTTGATTGCAATGTAGAATATACCAATGCCAACCAAGGGATCATGCCTGAATCTCATAACATCTGGGCCCAAGATACGGAAAGTGACCTCGATAACACCTTCCAAGGCCGTGTTCCTCCTTTTCATGTATTATACTTTAGCTGGACTACACTGAATCAGATCCTCCAATTTTGGGAGTGCCTGCCCGCCGGAAAAACGATACCAACCTTTTCTAAGATGTGCCAGAAAACTGAACAATGGATATTACATCCTCAACCTCAAGAATATGTGGTGGTGATTCCAACAAAGTACAAAGATCCGCATGGTTGGGCTGATTGTGTTGATGGGTTCATCCAGGTTGTCAAACAGACTGACAAGATGCATATTGTACCTGTCAGAGCAATTGTTGGACTGGCACATTTGGTGCAAGCAAATGCTGCATCTGATAGAATCGATAGCATATGGCTTGTAAATAATCATGTGGATTTAGATACCTACTGAACTGTATATTAAACTTACATGCCTGGATCAAGGTGTGCAGGAGGAAGATTGTTAATCGAATTGTACTATTTGACTTAAACATTATGATAATCACTCCCTGGGAGTATGCCTCCAGGTTCGAGGTGCACCGGAATAGTCTTGGAGACATGGCCAATACACCCAATACTCCCAATAGCTCCGAAATTTGCACATTCAAATACTTTGATTTTGTAGCATTTTGAAGACAACTATACACTCTTCAGGATATTCTTGTATTATGTTCCACAACTTCCGGAGCATTGAGGAGCACCAGGGATGTAGTTTCGGAGTACCTGAGAGCACATCGCATTGCATTCAGCCTGTCTGGTAGCATCTGGGAGCATCTGGAAGGATCAGTGTGGCTGTTCAGAGTTGCTGAGTTGTTCAGTTATAACTTCCAAACCATTGTACATTTTGCTGATGCCCACACTGGTAGATAATAGAGACGGACTGGAACACCGCAATACAGCAAAACAACATTTGGCCCATAGCATTTGAGGCATGCACATAGGAGATGTTGAAAGAGGTATGCTGAAGCAACTGCCCATGTTGGATATCACATGCTCAAACCGGTAACAGGTTCGAGCACAAGTCGATAACGTTAAATCCCATTTTATTCAATCAGCAAGGGACAATATAGCAGAGCTTTATCATCTGCACCACTTTGAATCCAACGCAGAGCATTTGGAATTCATTGATTCCCTTCTGGCAGACAATCAGTATCGTTTTCCTGTAGCAGAGTGTGTGCAAGATGGTGTATGCGGTCCAAATCCAACGCAGAGAGAGTTGAAAACTGCTAACAAATGGCCAGAGTCCACTTTAGTTCCTGGCGGAAGCAATCCTGCTGTTTATCTACATCAAATTGTATCATTGGGCGAATAACCATGGTAAGTATGATGCTGATGGATTTCATAATTCCAAGGTTGATGACAAGGACAGTCATATACCCTCGCCACTGATCATGATTACCTGCACTGCGTTGCGCCGTGCTCTCCTGGAGTGGCAAAGAAGCAAAGGTGTTCATCAGAAAGCTTCCAAGTCAAAGCTGAAAGCGGATGGACCTGATGGCTCGAACTACTTCAATCACAAGAATGATGGTGGTAAGAACGCATCCTGCTGCACTGCAACAGGTCGCAAGTTGCTAACCTCACCTGGCGTTGCAGACATGTATACATTCTTGATGAATACCTGGAACACAATACCGGAGAGCTACGAACGAAGGGTGTATAGAAACACTCTTCCTACAGTCAAGCTTCAGATCCAACACGTGCAGAACCCAACACCTGCCATGGCCATCAGCATGGAACATCAGCAGAATGTAATTTACTCACTGGGAGCCTCCAGGCGTGTCAGAGAGGATGTGGAGTGTAAACTTAGATGCGTCAATTTCAGAAGACTGTCAGACCATAGGAGGGCATTCCGGCAGGCCTTCGGAGTAACTGGGATCTCTAATGACTGGTTGAGCTGTACCATGGCAGTGATTGTTATAAGTTTGAGAATACCTGGGGGCGCTGGCGACAAGTCTGGGAGCGCCGACGACATGCCTGGGAGCACCTAGGAGCATCAGCGACAAGCCTGGAAGCACCTTCAATCTCTGTAAAGCAGTCGGGGAAAAACGGCATCTTTGGGAATATTGCAGGTGTTCCTGGAAATCATAGCTACTACTCATCGTTCAACAATTTTTAAAACTCATGTATTCAGTTTGTATTCTCATCTATGTATCTATATACCTACCCATCTACACTCAGTATATCTGGACTGGCTGCAGGCAGAGCTTGAGAGCAATTCGAGGTGCGACTGAAAATGAGGATCAAGTGAACTCAGAGATACCGTCCGAGGCTGTGATCGAGTGAGTTTAGAGATGAACCTGGTGGTGGTAATCGAATGTATTTCGAGATACACTCTGAGGCCGTGATGGAGCAAGATTCGAGATGGACTTGGAGCCAGTAATCAAGCATATTTGGAGATACACTTGGAGGCCGTAAGCGAGCGAGTGTGGAGATGCACTTGGATGCCATGATCGTGCAAACTTGGAGTCCATATTCATGCGAATTTGGAGAAGCACTTGCAGGTGGTAATTGAGCGTATTTGGAGATTCACTTGGAGGCCGTGATCGAGTGAACTTGGAGATGCACACCGACAATATGATCGAGCGAGTTTGGAGATGCACTCGGAGGCCATGATCGTGCGAACTTGGAGCCCGGAATCATGCGAGTTTGGAGATACACTTCGGAGGCTGTGACCGAGCGAGATTGGACGAGTACTTGGCGGCGGTCAATGGACAGCCCGCCGGGTGCTGAGACTCCATTCATCAGTAAGTTGACTAGCAAACATGGGAATGTGACAAGGTGATTTTATCTTTAAGCTCCATCAGCAAAATGTATTTTAGTCTCTGGAAGACTCCAGGAGTGTCTGAGAGGATGTGGAGTGTAAACTTAGAAGCGTCAATTTCAGGAGAGTATCAGACCCTAGGAGGGCATTC
>Ga0307515_10013956_pt1 | contig 14952 bp, 6 predicted proteins | sample 17_EM_MG_FD_194513 | JGI IMG/M metagenome (GOLD analysis project Ga0307515, IMG submission 194513) | Populus trichocarpa ectomycorrhiza microbial communities from riparian zone in the Pacific Northwest, United States - 17_EM | ecosystem: Host-associated > Plants > Roots > Unclassified | place... | reverse complement strand
ATGATTCTTTCTCTTTATATATAAAATATTGATTTTATATTTTAAAATTAAAACCCTAGATTAAATTAATTATATAATTAATTTTTCTAATAGGATTAGGATTGAATAAAAATGTTTCATTTACAATTTTTATATTTTATAATATTCTAATAGGATTAGGATTTAATTAAATTGTTTAATTAAAAAAAATTTCTAAAATAAAATGAGATTTATTAAGTCATAAAATTTCATTTATTTGATCCTAAAATAGTTTGGGATGTTAATAAGAATTTTAATATAATTAAATTTCTTATTAGATTTTTTTAAAATATATTTTTAAAAGACAATATTTACTAAATAAAATTTATTATGTTTGGGAAATTATCAAATTGAATTTAATTAAATATTTCTAAATGTTAGAAATATTATTTAAAAAATTACTTATAAAGTCAATAATTAGAATCAAAGCATGCAATAATAAATGGACATTAAAAACCAATGCGATTGTGTTTTTATGATTGAATGGTTATAATAATAAATAGGACTTGTGTGTCCTGTCTTTTCTCTATTATTATTTTGGGTTGTAAAAATTTTTTCTCATATAATTCCCTTTGAATGTAACTCGAGGTTTCCTATACAATTATGTAAATGTTATATAATTTAGAAATATAAGAATTTATATTAGAAAATCTATTTTTTAATCTAAGAAGAAGAAAGAACGACGAAAAAAGATACAATCATGGTGCTCACAAAAAACTTATCAAGATTTGCAACAGTTACCTAGATTTTGACCACCTAATTCCCTTTGATGCCTAAAGAAAATTTGTTTAGATATATCCATAACCATACAAATAGAATGACATACTAGAGGTTTATGTTGATATATAATTGTTATGTATGAATTTGTCTTTCATCACAAACATCTTTTTATGTGTTTATGTGTGGGACACCTCATCATGGATCCCTAACACAACACCTTTGTACGGGTTACTCTATCTTGGACCCCACCAACAATATATCCAATAATAGCAACTAACATATAAGGAAATAACACATTAGTTCTTTAATGTCTTTTTTTCTAGGAGGAACCTTATAATTTTCTTTTACACGAGCACGTCATATTTTGCAATCACCTTTTTCAGCCATAGTTATTCAAAAGCACATAGCAACTAACTACAAGGAATTATTGGCATCTGATACCAACTAACACAAATAAAAACAAATAACAGCAAGGTTTGTTATAATTTAAAACACTTAGAAACCAATAATATTATAACTAAGAAGAGACATTCAAATACTTTATTTTTTATTTATCGAAAACTCATTTCCCCGAAAGGTTATTACAATTATATATATATAAACTAGATAAGAAAAATAATATAAAGTAGAAAAACAAAAACAAAAATAAATTAACTAATAAAAATATCTATTAAAAAAAAAAACCTCGTACATCAGCTTGCTATAAATATCATAATTGTTCTCCACATCATTGTCTACACCGGCTTCACCACCCCCACCTTCTCAGTCACTATCATCACCACTTTAGTGCAACTATCCTATTTTTTTATATTGTTACTTATCATTTGAACATTTTATATATTTTACGTAAAAATGACCCAAAATTCAACCACCCAAATAAAACTCACGCTCACCAAGTTCCCCGCCAAAGAAGCTGGTTTCCTGGATGCCTAGAAAATCTTGATTTAGTCACTAATCTAGAAACTAGCAGTACACTCTTTCGTGATAAATTAGGTAATTAGCATTGAAATTAAAAGGAAATGATGAGTTAACATAATAGTAAAAAAAACAAGAAGAAGCTTGGCATATAGGGCCAGTCTCACTTTGCAATAGAAATGATGAAGAAAAAGATCAAAGAGTAGAGCTACCAGACATTGATACTATGAGGGCATGAAATGGCTTGACCCCAAGAAATCCATAAAATGTATTTTCATAATTGTCATCATTTGTATATATTTTCGTTATTGTATGTTGGTAACATACAAAACGTTACCAACATATCCCAGTAAAAATAGATCATCAGAGGGACTGATATCAGCTAGTCGAAACAAAAACATCCTCGAACATTTGTTTTCTTTGTACGAAGAGAGATTTTGCAAATGGTGGACCGAAGACCCGAGCAAAAAAATCGATAAAAAAAATGTTAAATTTGTGTTTGAGAATAATATAAATTATATATTGAAATCTTACTTAATAGTTTATATTTTTGGGTTGAGATGGTTCTTTGACATGGTATTAGAGCTTTAATGACCAAGCGGTCACGAGTTTGAATCTCATTATTTCTATTTATTTGATAAAAATTAAGCATAAAGTAATGTGTGCTTGTGTAAGTTTTAAATTTAAAAGGTTTTTATTTAAAAAAGATGTATTAAAAAATAATATAAATTATATATTAAAATTTTAGTTTAAAATTTTAGGGAGATAATTCAGAATAAGAAGGAACCCAGTTTCTTTGGATGATTGAGCACATTGTATTTTCCCACTGCAGATCATTGAGGGAAAGTGTAAGTACAACAGAATCTGGTGTGTCAGTCTTTAGCATCAGTTTGATTTCCCTCTTTGTATCTATAGGATGACTTTCAACTCTTCAGTCAACAATTATTAATGAATATTATAATAATATAAATTACAAAAAATACAAGATTTAAGGTGGTTCAACCATGTAAATATATTTAAAAAAATAATAAATTTTATTTTTCATTATATTTAAATAGAATTACATTATATGTATTTATAATAGATTCTAAAATGTTTCAAAATAACTTAGTCAGCCAAAGAGTAATAATAACTTTTTTTAATATTTTTTTACTATATCGCAAGGGCGTTGCCCCGCAACCCCAACCTATTAATCATCCTCTAAAATAAAACAAGAAATAAATTTCAAAGAGACAGATATTGTTGTTCCGCTTCGCTCGATACGCTCTGTAAAACACAAACTACAACGGACTGTATTTCAGGTCATATCTATGATTCTAGTCCAGTGGATTTTACGAGTGATATGGGGAGACGATCTGTAATTCACCCATCTGTTCTTAAAATGTCTCATCCACCAAGAATACTATCCTGGATGGCAAATGGAATTGGTAGCGGTCTTGATGCTCTCTTCCTGTACAGGTTGAATCACGGCTTGCTGAGCATCGGCGGACTCTGTACTCCTCTGCTGTAAAGTACATAACATGTGCTCAGAGAATGATGATCTTGCTCCTTGTCTAGACATTTGCAATCTCGGAGTTTTTGCATTCATTTTCCTCTTTCCCGCCCCTTATCTTGGAGTTTTTGCTCTTTCTGTAAATTATTTCCTAGCTCGAAAAGGATTCTACTACTTGCTTGAAAATAATACTAATCAAATCAATTTAGAACTCAGAACTCCTCAAGTCAGAGACCACGTTCTTCGAGGTTGAGTTGTTGTCTCCAAGGCTATTTCTGTCACATATAAAGCCTTTTAAATCTCGACTTTTCTTCTCCTTTTCCTTATAGGAAACTCTCCTTGCCCAGTTGCCACGAGAACACTGCCTCTATTTTCCAACTTATAGTTGCTGAAATTCCTTCTCCCACAAGGACTCCTTGCACAGACCTAGCAGCTGCCGATTCTTGGATGTTGTTCCTTTGCTGCTGATTTGTGGTCTACCTGGATTCTCATTACCATAAGAACATTTGCTTGCTCTGTTGTTTATTGATTATTTCATATGCCTTTGAAATCTAATTATGAAGGTTTGTAATTTTAACATTTCTTTATTTCTCTTTCCTCCTCACTCTCTTGTTTTTCATAACAGACAAGAGAGAGCCGAATCTTCATACTGAGATTCCAATAAAAAAAAATTGATTTTAGTATCAATGATTTTATCATAGAAAATGGAGTTCATTGATGGCAGTTTTATCTTGAAAATACATCAGAAAAGATATGTTTTTTTATTCAAATTGACTTATAGTTTTTAAATAGAGTAGAAGATGTTTTAGAGTTAAAAATGGATTTATTAAGATTTTTATGATGTTTTAAAAATATTTTTAAATAAAAAATATATTAAAACTTAGGATTTTAAAATTGAAAAAAATTATTACAGTGAACATTATATATTACATGCTTATAGTACACTCTAAGACATAATTTACCTAGAATCTTACCTTAAAAAAAAGTCTTAGACATTAGGTTACTAAGTTAATTCATATGTTATCAAATTAATCTTCAATTATTTTTATTAAAACATTTTTTTATTTTAAAAAATAATTCTCCATGTTAATCCAATCATGTCTAGATTAGGATTGACAAGATAATTCCATTAAGGTAATATCTATTTATAATTGAACTTAAAATTTATTTTCAATCAAACTCTAAAATACAAATTTATCTAATTAACTTGTTAAATCAGGTTGTATCTAACACACACACGTATGTGTGTGTATATATATATATACTTTTAAAACATTCTATGAAAATAAAATATACAAACTAAGTTTCAATCTGTTTGATGTTTGGTAATGTAATAATAGTTATTTTTTAAAGTATTTTTTATTTAGAAATATATTAAAATAATATTATTTTTATTTTTAAAAAATTTATTTTTAATATCAGTAAATCAAAATAATTTTAAAAAATAAATAAAAATTAAATTTTAAGTAAACATCATATTAGCTGTAATGACAAACTCATTCTAAGTAAATAAACTATCATAGAAATCTCAAAATATATTCAGTAAATTAAGGGTGTGTTTCGTAGAGGTATCGTTTCACAAAATTTTTAATTTTTTTTAAATTAATTTTCTTAAATTTTTTTAAATTTTTTGATAACAAAAATAAATTTTAAAAAATAAAAAATATATATTATTTTAATATATTAAAAAAAAATTATTACGATATTAAACACAGTCGGAGACCCGAAATTAGTTTGGTTGCAATTTCAATGTCGTCGCAATGGAAATAAAAACGAGGCAAAAAATCACGTGCATCACACGTGACAAAAAGGCCAGTATGTAAGAACAGTGCTTGCAGCTAGCTGTGACAGAGAAAATGGAGAAAGACTGTGAGACAGCATAGGAGACCTGCTAAAATTCACTCTTGAATCCCAAGTTAACCAAACCCTAGAATTCAATCTCGGACTCTCCAAAGAGTTCTGCATTAATCTCCTAGAAGAAGACCCAAATGACATGTCATGTAACTGTCCTGCAACGGGTAATGAAAAACCGTATAAAAAACATTTCTGTGTTTTTTTTTTCAATTATTTGATTAAAGATTTGATTTTTATGCATAAAAAATTAAATGGACTGCAGATTCTTTTGATGGGGTCGCTCAATATCCTTTGTATAAGCGTTTCGCTTTGTATCATTCTGTAACGTGTGGTGCTTTATGGAGAACTTATGTGAAGATGATGTTTTGTGATGAAGATAGTAACTTGAAGTAGAAAGAAGAGAATTGGAATCAGTTGATTAAAGAAAAGGGACTTGAATTGATAAATGTAAGCATTTTCTAATTGTTATTGAGTGTTTTTAATTAATATTGATTGGTGATTTAAGGGTTTTTCTTTGTCGGGTTTTGGAGGGTGTATTTTGTGAAATTCATGTTCAAGAACCTTACTTTTCACTCTTGAAAGGGGTTGTTTTTGTTTCTTTGATATGTGGTTTTTCCATGTTTTTTAGTTTTCATTTTTTTAATATATTATCTGCTGTTTATGTGGTTCAAGACATTTTCTTTTGTAACCTGGGGTTGTGTGTGTAGATGGGAGCAAAACAGTCGAAGGAAGGTGTGCTACTGGTGATTACATAATGTAGATGGTTTGCCATATGCTTCAAGTACATCATCATGAATATTTGGAAGTTTATGATTGTGCAACCTTTGAAGAACTCTCTGCAAGAAAGTGGATGAATGTCTTTATTTTCTTATATATTTTTGTAGCTTATATTCAGTCTGTTTTGCTATAGAATTGGGCTGGGAGATGTGATACTCGTAAACAAAACTGTGGTGAGTTGAGCCCGCATTGTCGAGATATATTCATTCATTTATATTTTCAGTCTGGGCTATATACTTTTATCTGTTTCCTGAATGTTCACAGATATGCTTCATTTTTGAAGATGTTGCATGCTGAGAGTCTCGAGAAAGTCCTTCCTGGAGTTAAAACTGTTGAAGAAGGTAAACCTAGTTCTGTGTTGATGTTTATGCTTTGCTGTTGAAATGATGTTCTCAGTTGAGACATAGCGAGGATGACTTGCTAGAATAAGCTGTCATACCTCGTAACTGCCTATAATGCTGGGAAAATTCAAGATTTTAGTTTGACTAGTTAGGGATAAGGAGTAGGGTTTCTGTTATTTGTGCACAACAGTTACTGGATTGTAAACTTCTAAATATTTCGGTTTGCATTTGTGCAATAATCTTTACATTACACTCTTTGCTCCAAGAAATCATTTTAAATCTGTATTGTTTGAAATGAGAGACTTGTTGAAAAAATTGTTACTGGTGATTGCGTTCTTGAATTTATAAGGTCTGAATTGTATAACAGGGCAAACCGGGTGTCAAGATTTATAGGAAATTATATGCAGAAGAAAAGGAAGTGTCTAATGGTGTCCTGGCAATCTGTGTTTCAAAACTGGCTGCCCAGCCATACCTTTCTCTGGCTAGCATACTGTTTGTGAGTTCTTCCTGACCCTTTTGATTCCTATTTTCATGTGTGGGACTTAAGTTTAATTTTATAATGGAGATCTTTGGGATACAGATGTGACATAATATTTATCATGTGGATCATGTTTTGAAATAGTCATACCTGTAAAATGGCTTTTAGAGTTAAAAGTTCTGGTTATTTTGGTGTCTCTAATGCAGGGATTGAGTTATGGAGGTGTTCAAAGTCAACTGGGTACTGCAGGTACTGGTTGAACAGTTTCTAATGCCCTACCTATTCCAAGATCGACACTTCTCTCATCCTTCATTTTTCCATATAATCTGAATGTAAGATCATGGTACATAATGAATTGTTTCATGCCGTAAGCTATCTCAAGAGATTTTTTTTAGCTTTTTCTGGGCCCTATGATAAGAAATTGGGTTGCATTGAATTGATCTGTTCAAAATTTGGATTCAATAGAAAGTCATAGTAGAGAAAGCTCATAGCAGAATTTACTTATCTCTTAAAATGCAAACAATGACTATTCTAGGGAGAGCAATCATCTACCTTGTTTTTTCTTAATATCTGATATGTTAATCTATTTATCTTGTTCCAATTTAGTCATCCGTGAGAGAATTGTTTTGTACAAAGGGAACAATTTCTTGCTTGCTGGACTTAATATTCATGTTGCCTTTAGACCCCCCAAGTAGTGGCGACCAAGGTTGATTTTCAGCATTCTTTGTGGGTACATTTCCTAACTTTTTTTTCCTTTTTGTCAAACTGTCAAGGAAGCAGCTGTCTTCTCAGTTCATTATATGTTTGAGCAGGTTTATGCATGCCAATTGTAGAATTGTTTCAAGCTTGATTTTGTAAATATATTGTGGTTCATGATTCTGAGGTTTTTTATTTATTGGCTTGAGATCAAAGGCAGTGCCTTGGCGAAGCATGCTGAAAGGAGCAGCAATAGATTTCAGTCCACTAACCGCTTGGGGCGTTCTTGGTGGAAGTGGTGAGTACCTTTTAGGATTTCAGTCCTTGAACTAGATTTCTTACTTCATTATTCTGTATGGAAGTTATCTTACAACTAACCGCTTTGCAAGACTTGTCATTCATTTCTAGATTTGTCACATCGCCCACTCACACTTAACAACCACTGTCACATACTGTACTGCTCTTGAGCCATGCAGCCGGTGCGAAGACTACCCCCCCCCCCTCCCCATTTACTTTCCAATTCCATTTGCAGTACTATGGTTCAATATTACATAGGATGTTGTGTTTTAAAGCCAAAGCATAAGTTTCTCTTGAGGAAATGAAGACGAAACCTCTTTGATATGCATTTGAAAACTCTTTCTGCAAATTATAAGGTCAAAGGTTCAAACTTTTTCCAACAACCAAACATCCATAAAACTCTTACTAAATGCGTCACCTATTATAAGAAAATGGATGTGTCTTGCAAGTTACGTGGTTGTGCAGGGCTATGGTCCTTTGTTAAGGAATTGAGTTTCTCATGACCAAAAAGAACACATGGACTTTTCTTTTGTTGGCCTTACCATTGCATGCTTTGTGACTATCTAATATATTATCATCACTTTTATCTTACTAAATTCCACAAAAAAATAGGCTTGCAATGGATGTCATAAATCGCTTAATAGCTGCTTCTTGCTGGCAAAACATTCATGCTGTTCCACAACACGGGGCTGTCTTTGGGATAAGGGTAGTTGATGGTTATGGAGCACGTTGATCTAAGGATGGAACGAAGGTATATTTATGCTATTGTAGTGATCCTTGTAACTTCATGTATACTTGCATTGATGGATAACGTGCTAGGAAACAGAAAAACATGTACAGATTGAATAAGGGTTGGCTTAGGCTTAAAACATGCTAAATTTTCAAGAAAAACATGAAAGTTATGCTAATTGAGGCCTCCTTTTTCTTGTGGATAAAAGAACAAATTCCAAAAATCTGGAGAAGACATCCAAAAGAGAAGAATAAGAGAGAGAGCACCAAAGGCTATGTATAAGAGCACCTAAATCCCATTAAGACCCTATTCTATTCTATACTGTTCTCTGTACAATATCTTGGTACTCTGCTGAGTACTCCTAATCTGAGTGCATGTAACGATGGATTCCTCATGAAATCGATAGATTGGTGAATCCAATCAGCTATCAGAGTAGCTTATTGTGAGATTTGCATGGTTTGTACAAGAGAGTGGAATTAACAAGTGACTTTCAGTGTTCTTAAATTGACTACTCAAAAGTGCCCATATATTATTGAAAAGCATTTTCCATCGGATTATATTATTTGAGCTGAAAATTAAAAGAAGACATTCACAGAAATCAGTTGCTATAAGTCCCTCCACTCACTGACAAACAGTAAGGCAGGCAGTTCCACCATCTAGATTTTGAGGCACAGCCCTCCGTTCCCAACTCTCTCGCAACCGGTTTACTGGTGCTAATGGTAGTTTTAGGAAAGCATGCATATAACTGTTTCTTTTAGTGCTAAAACCTATTATTGGATTGTAAATTTTGTCCTAAAAAACGTGTCCTGTAACAATGCAAATTCCGTTGGCTTTTTGCTGACACTGAACCTGACCCTGTTATCAATGCCCAAGTTTCAACTCACCCATTGTTTTTGTTCATTTCAGTTCATTTCACTCAAAGAAATGGAAGCATTAGTTTGCTTGAGGGGGCATTTCGACTGGCATCCTTGAACTATATACTGTCTCATAGTAATGCCTTAGCCCTACCCTCGCTTTCCTTTTGTGTCATTTCAGTTAATAGGATTTCTTGAACTACTCATGGAAGATGGTCACTTAAAGGGATTGAAGCATAGTTTGTGTGAGGGGGCATTCCTAGTGGTGTCCTTGATCTGTAAAATTGTCATCATGATAGCAACTTGAATACAAAGTTTTCAAAGAAATGATATCTTAATAGCAGTGCTCAGTTCCATCTTATGATACTGACTGGGACTTTAGAGATCATTGATCTTTATTGATGTTCAATCTCTGCTTGATTTAAAACTTGAATACAAAGTATTTCTGAGCTTGGCTGGTCAGGGGCAATAATCGTTATGGCACTAGCATTGGTTTGGTGGTGTCTATGCACATCTTGATGTATCTTATGGGAAAGATATCATAGGTTTGCAATCATTCCTTAAGTAGCTATCACTCGGTAACATGTCCTGCCTCGTACTCACTTGTTCTTTGTTTATGTGACAGATGTATTTACATTAAGGTCGATAAGCAACCTATATAGAGTGTGACATGTCACAGTACAGGTTATTCAGGCAACCTGGAAGAATTTTTGAAAATTTTGATTGATGATGGCACCAAGATTGCATCAATATTATCTCAAGAGGGGCTGATCGCAGTCGGCAAGCGCTTGTGCATATTACAACTGTTAAATGAACCATCCTTGTCAACCCCTCCCTCCATTAACATTTAGTGTATGTAATTATCTTGGGGACAGTTGATGTTTTAAGGATTCTCAAAAGCATGCAACATACACCGGCTAAGGACAATTTATGTTTTCCCCTCACTTTGTTACTTCTCTCTAATTATCTGAATGGTCGTGCAGTTTGGATTTATTGCTTTAGTACTGTTGATATTTGAAGTTCTTCTATTGTCAATCTATTAGCCCCATATGTCTCCTGGTCTAGCATGAATGTCACTCAGTTTCTCATGAACACCGTTGGTGTCATGGTTCCATCAATTTCCTTTTGAACAAGGTTGATGTGGTTAAATCTCCTTGTGTTTGTAAGTGGTGTTCGTCCTCTTGTTTAAACTTAAATACGTAGTTGCTACGAGATTTCTAAAAGTTACAGAATGATGAGAGCTGCATGGAGAAGATTGCAAACACAAATACTAGGGTTTCATTGATCTGACACTGATGTTACCTGCTTTGCACTCCTCTTTTAGGTGCTTTAGGTAGTCTATCGTCGGTCAGTCTCTCCCGGGTCATTGTCGATGTTGAAGCAAATTACAGTTTACTTTTAGCAGCACTATCTCCAAATTGATCTGCTCTATCGTTTAGTTTCTGCAGACAAAAACGATTCAGAAAAAGAACTGATTGCTTTATCACAAAGCTTTTGATATTGTCCAGAGAACTTTCTGCATTTGCAGATGATAAATAACTGGACAGCTTTCGGCAATGCTTTTGTAGTTACCTCTTTGCACGTTAAGCTCCTTTTCTTCTTTTTCAGTGGGAAGGCTAGAAATGCTGCAAGAGCTGTGGAAATCTGATGCTTGTCAAGATAGAATCAGCTGGTAGGGCTTTGTGGTGGCTTTTTTTTTCCTCTTGAAATAAGATAACATGGGCAGACCAGACCATCTTCTTCCCAGTTACCTCATTTTGCACTGTTATTATAACCTTTAATCGCTTGTTTTTCTTTTGATTCAGGCGGGAGGCTTGATGAGTCTTAGCAATACAATGGGATGGCTATCTCCTATGATCATCAAGACGAAGTAAACAAGCTAAATCTACATAATAAAATTGAAATTGATGAATTAATGGAGGCATGTAACATCCTCCTACCAAAACTCTACTTTTCCTACTTTATAAATTATTAGAACATGCCCCCTGTTGGCTCATCAGTTTTCCCATCTAACATCATAATCACTATTATTAATGGTGGTGGTGGTGGTCGTCGTCGTCATCTGTCTAGATTTTGTTCCTTGAGAATCAAAATCCAAGAAGATAATTAAATAGTAATGAACGTAAGCAAAACACTAAACTCCCATCAGCACTTTATCCCTGGAGGAGATTAATGCCTGTATGTTTGAGCTCATATGAGATTGAACTTTATAAAGGTTCCCTCGTACGTTTGAGGTCAGCTTTTGACTTTTGAGGACTTCTTTCTTATTTTTTTCCCTCACTTTTTTTCTTTCTTTTTTCAGTTAGACAGGGAGGGATACAAATCTACAAATTGTTAGATATGTAGAGTTCATCTTTGTGGATAAGTCAGTCAGTCAATCTGAGCCTTTATCATCATCTACTAATCGCACAACCATGAAGTCTACTGCTTAATTGAATCAACGAGAAATATTTACCAAAAATATAAAATTTACTGCAGCACCAGAGAGAGTTTAATGTGTATTGCCTTGCCCTTCACCAAATTAGCTAAGAATATTAAACTCGGGGTAAATTGGTTTTTTCCATGTAATTCATTTATTATTTTTGTTTTGAATGGAGGTATAAAGGTTTTTTTTTTGTTTTTTAGAAATGTAAAATACTTTTATTATCCTTAAAAGAAAAAAAAATTTCATAACATTAAGCGTTATCTAGTGGTCGATAACTGGAAACGTGTGTTGACCTGTTTTGAATGGATTATCATCAGAGTGTTTTTTTTTTTCCTCCTTTCTTTTTCTTCCCTAAAAATTCATGCTTGGCAATGAAAATTTTTGGTTGTCCCATTGGTAGTGAATATTTGAGTACCATTTCTCATTATTTTGAATTTTTAATTTGTGGCTTTGGTATTTTTATAATTGTTTTTTTAATTACATCATTCAATCTAAATTTTTTATTGTTTATTTTTAACCGATTTTTTTTCTTGCCTCTTTTGTAAACTTTCAATTGTTTTTAATTTTATCCTTCAACTGAAAATTTAAATTTGTTATTTTTTTTACTTTTGATCCACATTCTCTTGGTGGTTTTTTCTTTAATTATTTTGTAAAATTGATTTTTCTTTTTAATTTATCCCTTCATTACAAAATTAATCATCGTCCAATTTTTTTTTTTAAATTGGATCCTTGTTACTTTAATTGCTATATTTTCTTTGGAATCCTCTTTTTGTGATTATTTTTTTAATTCCAACCTTGATATTTGATTTATTGAAATTTAGGCTTCGTGGTTTTTTCAGGTTTGGTAGTTCCAATCAAATAGCATAGGTCACGGGCTCACATCGTTTTTTATTACTTATTTTTATTTTCAATCTCATTACTCGTCATTGATTTTTTAAAAAAAGAAATAGGCTTCATGGTTTTTTTTATTTTTATTTTTATAGGGTTTTCCTAATCTCATGATATGATTTATGGGTTCGGTAAGTTAATTCAAGTGGGCTCGTATTTTTTTTTTTTGCTTTTAATTATTGTTTTTCTATGATTGATTTTTTTATTTTATTTTTCAATATTTAATTTGTTATAGCATGGGTTAGCATTGGCTTTTTTTATTTTTATTATTTAATATTTGTTTTTTTAAAAAAAAAATAATATACCTACGTTGACTAAATATTTTTTTTCTCAAAAAAACATTTATCCAACTCAAGGCGGGCTGTTCTATAAAAAATTGCAAGATGAAAGTTCTGTGAGATACAATTGAAAAAATATTTTGCAGTATAAAAAATATGGAGCACGTCAAACTTGCTGTTTAATTTTATCAAAATTTCATTTTGTTGTGGCAGGCCAGCCAGCTTTACGTACCCCCCTGCAATGAACACTATGCTACTACAAACTTTTCTTATCTTTTTTTTTTTTTTTTTTTTTTTTTTTTTAAAAGATAATTTTCTATTAAAATATTGTTTTTGCAAGGTTGATCATTTCACACTCTATTTCTTTTTTTTCCTTTTTTTTTCTTTATATTTGAGATGGCATGTTTGAAATTGTAATTGAGGTTATTTTTTAAAGTATTTTTTATTTAAAAATATATCAATAATATTTTTTTATTTTTAAAAAATTATTTTTGACATCAGCGCATCAAAACGATCTAAAAACTTCAAAAAATATTAATTAGAAATAAAAAAAATTAAAAAAAACGTTTTTGAAACGCAAAAACAAATAGGACCATCTTAAAATAAACTTACACGACAATTGAAAGTAAATCTTCCTTCCCGAGTAAGGACACTCTCTATTGAATTTGTATGAATATTAATTATAAAATTCAATTAAAAAAAAACCTTGATAGGTCGATGTAAAACCTAGCATGGATCAGTTTTATTTCAAATTATTTTAGAGATTAATTTAATTAAATTTAAATTAATCCAATTAAATTTAGATAATAATATTGTTAATTTCACTTAAAAAAACAAAACAATATCTTTTAACAAACTCAGGTCTAATAACTATACTCCAACCCTCAAATTAAATTGAAGTGTAGTTTTTAATTTACATAAAATTCTTTGCAAATTGAACTTTATGTAAGCTATGAAAAACACTTGCAGACAATGTGGGCTAGAATATATCGTGGACCACATGAATGGAATCACCATAAAATTAAATCATATATTTTTTAAAGAAAAATAAAATAATAAAAAAAAAAGACTTGAGGCAAAGGCATATGTACAGTTCTCCAATGATTGGATGGAGAAACAGCAGCCTCACCGCTGTCCTCTTGTTTAATCATTTGTATGGAATAATATGCTTTTAGATACCATTTAATTTTGGTTTTATATGTGCACCATTAAAACCTTCTTTTTTTATATCCATAAATGGCTTGTCAATAGTAATTTAAGAAATATGTGTGATAGTTATGTTCTCTAAACAAGTCATTAATTAAATGTTTCCTTTTTAATTTAAATTCTTCAAGAAAAAAAATCAAATTAAACTAGTATGCTAGTGGTATCTGAAGATAACACCGAGCTTAGATTAACGAAAATGGATAAAGACATAGGCTTGTTTGGTTTTGTGTTAGCTTGTGTATTTTTTAAAGTGTTTTTCAAATTAGTTTTTATCTGAAAATATATTAATTTAATGATTTTAGATGTTTTTTTATTAACGTGGGTGTCCGAGCCAGCTTGCGCGTACCTCAACTAATCCCACGAGCCCTAAAGTTAACAATCATGTAGGCCTCCAGTGGTCATCATATTAGCAACCACAGGGTTCGAACTTGAGACCACAAGAGGAGCAAAGCCCTTGGTAATGATTTTAGATGTTATTTGATAGTTTTAATGTGTTAATATCAAAATAAATAAAATATTATTTTAATATATTTATTCCACCGCATTACTAAAAACAGACTGACTTTAATTCGAATATTTCCTTGTTCCAAGCTTCCATATTATTGACATCTCAAACATGATGTATTAACATTTGTTTATAAAAATAATTTAACTAGTATAAATTTTTTATAAATATATTTTTTACTATTGTAAAATAAAAGGAGAACATGATTTATTCATATATTAAGTTCATTTATTATATTTTATGCTGAGTTTTCATGTCAGTCGTCCTCTCTCTATCTCTCTTTTGCTATGTTTCTTTCTTTTTGCTTTATTTCATGCCTTTTTTTTCTGACGTACAGTGATGCAAAAATGTTCTTGACAGCTTTAATAACACTTCATCAAACTTTAATGGGGCTTGCAAGCTTTAACCTATAGTCGGGTCTAATTTATTTTTTTAAGTCTCTGCTACCTAACAATATATATTCCTGTGTGCTGACATG
>Ga0307515_10013955_pt1 | contig 14952 bp, 7 predicted proteins | sample 17_EM_MG_FD_194513 | JGI IMG/M metagenome (GOLD analysis project Ga0307515, IMG submission 194513) | Populus trichocarpa ectomycorrhiza microbial communities from riparian zone in the Pacific Northwest, United States - 17_EM | ecosystem: Host-associated > Plants > Roots > Unclassified | place... | reverse complement strand
AAGTGGACTTCACAAGAACAAGAAGTATAACATCATATATGGATTTTTCCCTATCATACGCGCACCATAAATTAAATTTTAAAGTTCACGAGTCAAAAACATGTTACTTTGTGAATAAGTTAGGTACAATATTATAATTAAAGTATTTGTTTCTTTGAAGTATAAGAGGTCGGTTTTTGACAGATAACTTGAGGGTGAGTTTTTCTCAAGTAGGGGAGACAAATGTAGAACAAATAGCTCAGGAGTTTATGGACCAAATTTAGAAAGCCGAGCATGAAAAGAAGTTCGAGGAGAAACCCAGAACCATCTGATGTGAAGCTTGAAGTTATTTTTTTTATTTTAATTATTTTCATAGTTAAGTGTAAGAGGTCAATTTCTAACATATAACTCGAGGATGAGTTTTTTTCAAGTGGGGGAGACTAAGTAGAAAAATTATCCAAGGAGTTTATGGACCAGATTTATAAGCCCAAGCATTAAAAAAAGCCCGTGAAGAAACCCAAAACCATTTGATATGAAGCTTGAAGTTATTGTTTTTTTATTTTAATTATTTTTCTAGTTAATTTTGAATTTTAATTATTTATTTTCTTTTTAGTATAGGAATTTTAATTTAATTAGTATTTTACAATTTAGAAATTTTAAAGTTATATGGATTCTATTAAGGAAAGTTTTAATTAGGAATTGTTTTCTATAAAGAATTAAAATTATTATAAATAAGGGATGTCTGCGTCACTTAATTATAAGATATTTCTGAATCCCATTAATGCGATCAAGTAAGCATCTCTTCCTCTTAAAGTACACATCAATATTGCTAGAAATCTTCTCAAGGAGATCTTTAGTTGCATCAGTAATAGAATCAATAGCGTCAACAATTGAACTATCATTAGCACGCCAAGCATCATTAATGATTTGTTTGAAGTCTGCATGCTGCATCCATGCAGCTAGGATATCAAAGGGCCAGATTTCTCTAGCAGGGATACTTCTAGACAGAGATGACAGAATACGACTACGATCCGAGTTGTGTCTTGGTAAATGATGAACTGAGGCTTCGGGGTAAGGAAGACCATAGCTGATCAAGTCTGACCATTGCATTTTTTAGCATATGTAAAACTGCCATCCTTGAACCCAAAGTCAATGAGACTACACAGCTATCCGCCTGTCTCTTGAATTTGTCAGCCCTGCTACAAGAGAGAAAGTGCCATCACGTTTCTCATGAATACTCAAGTAATAACCATTAAAATCTCCGATTAGCTTCGAGGGGGCAATATTGATGTAGCCAAATTGAACAGGCCGTTCCACAAATTATCCCTAGCCGCCATAGAAGGACTAGCATAAACAGCCCACAAACCCACGCCTTGCCATCGAAGAAAGCCCTGAACATAGAGAGAAAGACACCATTGACGCTAATGCAGCACACAGATAGTAACATGCTGAGATTTCCATAATGCCCAATGCCACAAGAAAGAGCAGCAGCATCAACCTTGACAAAGCCTAAAGAAGATGACACCTCAGCAGCCCTTTTGTAGGCAATATGAGTTTCAAGAACGAAATTATTAATGGAGAAAAGGAGGAGCATAAGAAAAAATAAATCATGAAAGAAGTAATTGCACAGTGTCTCCCATAATGGAAACATCACCATTATCAGTATCCATACCAGTCGCAGCTGGAACAAAATCAGTATCATCCTGACTGGGGCCCAATTCAAGCAATTCACCGTCAGTGATGATGATAAAGTTCAAAGGATTCTTTACACCATGATTTCGCGCCTTTACTGCTAGTATCTTTGAAATTCTATGAACCATGCATGCTGGTTAGCATTATTATCAAATACCCAAAGAGAAAGCAACAGGTGGGTTAGCCAGAAACAGCCTCTTTAATATGAAGAGATTCAAACCAGTTGCTTATAAGATTTCCCAGAATCTGTGGCTTTTAGCTCTAGAATTACGTTGCTGCTTACGCGTAGCCACCATGCACTGCCCGTATTTCGATAGAAATATCATTTTGCAAACTCTTTCCACAATTGTTCGCTGGAACAGTATCTGCAGCTGAGTTGCTAGAGACCGGAGCAGTAACAGCACCAACCATCTTAGCCTTGTCAATAATATATAAAAGTCTATAATAGTCATCACCTTCGACGCGAGAAGATATGCAGTTTCTTTCAGTGGTAGTTTATTCGTCCCTCTGTTCTATTTATCCCAAAAGTTTTGCTTTGAAAGACGCAACATCTACATATCCTCTATTCCCAACATTTGGTGAAGAAGCAGCTGGCTTAAATGGATTTGAACTTTGAACTATTCATCATGAAATAATCATTCAAAACATAATTTGGTGGTCGTTTTTTTGTAGTTTCTAAAGTTTTCAGGATGAAGGGAATCCCATGCACGGTTTTCTTTTGTATATGTTGTTTGGAATTCAGAAAAGTTTGATTTATACTAGTTAGGTCTAAGCAAGAAGGAGCAAGGAATTTTTTCTATCCTAAGCTAAGTAAATATATAAAATTATTTTTTCAAAATCAATTATTAACTCATTTACATGAATTTATGAAATTAATAATAAAGTCTTAATTCAAATACATTATATAAAATATCAATCTCATATGAAACATTTATATGTGATACGTTAATCTCATATTGTGTGCAAGCAGATTGTATATGTGCAAGAAGAAGATCAAATTTAGCATCTTTTAAAATTTAAATCAATGCTTTAGTAGTTCCGACAAAATTAAGTTGAATTTGTGTGATGTATAGTACCATACAATAAATGAAAAAAAAAAGTGTGTTGCTTTTGTTAAATTTTATGAGTTGAATTTATAGGGAAATAAGAAGTAATCTAGCATGAGGGGGGATACGATTTTCGACTTTGGCTCTCTTAACTCAAAAAAATATAGATTTTAATTAAAAAAGGATGGGTGATTTGATGGATAAAAAATATATTTTTTTAGCTAATTTAGTTAAATATAACTTGGACTGATTTAATATGAAGCCCGGTTTGTTCACTAGAAAGTAGTTTTTAAAAAAAAAAATAGTTTTCTTTTGGAAAGTGAATTATTTTCCGATGTTTGGTAATGTCATAGAAATAAGTTGGAAAACACTTTTCAGTTGAAAATGAACTGGAAAATAACTTATTAATATTTTATTTTTAAGTTTATTAAAATAATGAGGAACAAATCTTACAAATTAAAAAGTTGAATGAGAATGAAATTGAAAAAAAATCTAATTTTATAAATTATCTCCAATAAAATAATAACAAACAAAATAATGGAGATCAATTTCAATAGATAAAAAAATTGAAAGATGATGAAATTAAAATAATAATAATTACAATTTCATAAATTATTTCAAATAAAATAAGTATCAATCAAAAGAATGTACATCAAATAAATTTTAAATAAAACAAAGGCAACAAAGAGCCAAGCAAGTGGGTTTGGGAAGGCTAGGCGTGTGGGCTTGAAAGACCCAACATGCTTGGGCCTGATTTTTTTTTATTATTTGAATGGGCAAATGATGCATCATTCATCCTTTTTTTAGAAGAAAAGAAGAAGAAGAAGAAACCAGATGACACATTATTTGCAGTGGTGGGTGATGTGTTGTCTACAGTGTCAAATAACTTCGTCAAATTGTTTAATTGGTGATCAAGAATCACTAGAAAATCTCCTCTCCCCTCTTTGGACACAAACACCATTTTTCAAGGTATTTTTTCATCTAAAAACACTTGAGAAACACAGTTGTAAACATAAATGAATCCGTTTCTAAGTTCAAAACAATGTTTAATTGGTCAAAAAACACAAAATTTATCTTAAGTCAAAAAGTATTCTCAATGTCAATTTACCTGTCCCCCGAGTTAAGGGGCAAAAACACCCCAATGACATTCCTATCATGAAATGAAACCATTGACACCAAGAATGATGTTTTTGATTTCTAGGGTGTGGTCAACGATAACTTTTTTTTTTTTTTCAGCGTAATTCAGTAACCTCTCATCTCACTTAAACTCAAAAACTTAAATATGAATAAAATAAAATCCAAAACCAAATCATATAATTCTCAAATTAAAAGGATCAAAAATGATTTTGGACAGAATCCTAAGCTTAAAAGCACTAATACAATTTGTTTTTAAAGAGCTTCCATTTCACCAAGCTTTTAATTTTAGTCCCCTCATTTTTTTATTTTTCTCAAACAATAAAATTAAATTATTATTTTTTTGAAAAATTGAGAACCAATGTCGAGATATTTTTAAAATAATAATAACTAGAAAGAAAGAAATATAAACTAAATAATGAAACCGAATCACCGATCGCTAAAAGGATGAATGTGGGGGAAAAAAGTTCAATAGCCAAACTAAAAAAAAAAAAGAGAAACTAAGGACTAAAAAATAAAAATATCATCCTTTAAAAAAAAATACCACTTCACTTAACTTTCAATTTGTGTCCCATCATTTATAACTCATTGCAAATAATTAAATTGATTTATTCTCTCTATAAAATCAAGAACCAACTTAATACCAATATAATTTTTTAAATCATGAAAATCTAGAAAAAAAAAATACATGAATCTCAATTCTAAATTAATAAAACATGCAGGGATTAAACTGGAAAAAAAATTAAAAAAAAAATGAAATAACTATGCAAATCCAAAGTGGTCACAATCTTTTACTAATCCCCTTTCCAGTTTTTTTTTTTAATATCATACAAAAGAATCCTTGATCTTCGAACTATTTAAGTTCAATATTTGTATTTTTAATTTATATATTTATATCCAATGATATTATTTATCATCAAGAAATCATAAAACGTTGTATAGAATAACCATTTTAACCACAAAGAAAAAGAAAAAAAAAACTTGCTGCAGCCTCTTTAACCGACAGATCACACGCATGCTGGGATTGAGCTCTTTAGACATCTCTTTTCTTGTCCTTTCCTTTCCCTCGTTTTAAATGGTTACAACCTAAAATGTGAAAATTGTATCCTTTGAGAGAGGAAGGTGCTGCTACTTATTACAGGCATGCAGAAATCTTTAAGAAATTGCTTGAAATTTGTTTGAATCGAATTTTATAAGATCACTGGTAATCATTGGTAAATTGCATAATCTTGGAACTGCACACACTGATCTGAATTTAGTCATGCCTTCAATTTTACTAAGACTCTTCGTTCCTGATTCTAGGACAGGAGAAGAGCTAAGAATTCTATCACAAGATCAACAAACAAAACTCAGCATTGGGAATAATAGGTAGGCCATAGCACATAGGGGAACGAAAGAAGAAACTGGTACACGGACAATGCTGATCATGCATGTTAAAACACTCCATTATTCTAATCCTCTAACTAACCACCACGTAGATGAGCTCAGCGAAAAGATGTCTTTTGCCAAATTCTATCCTCAAAAAACAACACCTCGTCAGCATAGAAACACAGCAAACATCCATTCATGTTTTTAAATTATCATGAAACTATAAGCAGATTTTTCATTCATATGGATGGGGAGAAAAAAATTAACGGGCTTTTGGAAGAGAATGTACTTTGTAACAATTGTTATGTAGACCAATCGTTCATTTACAATATAGACAGCAAACACTTGCGGTATTCACAAAGAACTCTATACAGTCTTCTTTTACCTTCTTCTCGTGCTGTAGCTTGTTTCATCCACGACACTAACCTTTGAAGCAAGATCAAGTCGTTTCATCGAATACCATCACCTAGAGGATCAAACCAAAAGACTTGGTTAAGTCAACATAGAAAAGATTCAGGAAAAACATGATATCAAACTTCATTCTACTTTTTTCATGTTAATAACAGCAGAAAACAATGATTTGCATATTTGAATGTTGAAGTAGCAAGCAAGTAGTTATGCTGAATGTGTCAGAAGAATGCTTTCAAAATGGAACATACGAGAGTGCAAATTATATTGCTGTTTCCGACTAATCTTGAGATAAAATCAATGTAAACCAGCTTTTACCATCCAGAAACCTGTGCATTCCAAGTATAAACAAAAACAAGAAGTAACCAAGATGGACATTTCATCCAAACTATCAAGACTTGCATGGCATCAGCAGATTTGATATGGGATCACTGAAAGTAAAATCATGTGAGAAATGAATTTTCTGCAATTGTGGTTTCTCAATGCCCCGTAGCTGGCAAACTAACTTGAGGCACAGCTACCTTTCATATGCACCAGGTAAGCAATTTGTAAGCCTCTTCAGTTCACTAAGGTGTGCGCTAGAATACATCACATCCTAAGTATCAATTTTATTAATTACTTTTTTGGCTGTTAAGCAACAAAATGCTGGCTAACCCGTCACCTCACAATTTCTTCCCACATGTTGCTGCTCATGACACTTGAGCAAAAGGCCAGAATAGCCGAAAGTCTTTTTCAATACTTCATGAGCCAACAGGGGACAAAAAAGTAGGTTTTCTGTAAACCTCTCAAATCTCAACTGCATAAAAAAGTTTTTAACACCCAGAAGGCGAGGTAAGGCAATATCTGACCCTCTAAATTGAGTGCAAAATGGAGTGCAATTAAGTAATATAAAATTGGAGTCATCAGAGACAAAAGAAAATCATGCAATAGAGCCAGCTCCTACAGCATTCAAAAGCACCCAATTCATCATTTAATATAGCTAACAAGACATGTCATTGCTATCCACAACAACAAAAGAAACTAGATTTACTCATGCAAGAAATGAGCATCCCTACGTTAAACCAAAAGAAGAATTTAATCAAATGCACAGGAGCAGGAAAAGTCTTGAAAAGAATTAAGTTTTTGGCAGCACAGAAAAGAAAAATAAAAATCTGTTGAACATTAAACTCATTGTGCTCCTCAGGTAGCAAAGGTACTGATTAATATAATTCCAGAATGAAAATTGCAAATTGAATGAGCAAGTTTAAACAAAATAAAGCAAAACAAGTTACCTTGCCACAGACTGGGCAGCTATCACTTCTTTCCATCCACTCATAAATGCAACCAAGGTGGAAATGGTGAGTGCATTTTGTCATTATCTTTGGGTTCTCTTGAGTATATTCTGCATAGGTAAGAGGGTAAAAAAATAACTTAATTGTCAACACACCAAGTCCATAAGAGCAAATTTTAAGCATCTTTAAAACAATGACAACAAGGAGGGTCACTATCCATCAGAAAACTGGTCTAGACTCCAAGATTTCACTTTTTTGCCATTGTGATGGCTATGGTTGCACTCTTCATAGAAACAGCTTCTTAATTACTGGAATTGGGCTTCTAAGGTTGGATCCAATTATTTGACAGGGTAGGATTAGAAGGAAATCCATGGCCTGTTGAAAAATAACCGTGACATGCTCATAGCTTCCACTTTTTTCAAGTTCATAACGTCTTCCAATATAGTTTTAACAAATTCCCAACTTCAAATTATCAGAGTTTTGTTTCTAAGGTTGGAACCAATGAACATGGAAGGAAAACATGGAGTGGAAGAACAACTGCAATATGGTGAAACAAATCTGACAAACTCAAAGCTTCCATCCTCTTCTGTTCTGTTCATAGTCATACCATCTCCCACTATAGTTTTGATAAAATCAAATGATTGTGCCAGTAGCTAGCTTAGCATTCCAACCAAAAAGACTAGATCAATGTCTCTTATAACTAAAAGTAGAATAATCTTTCTTGTTTTTTTTACATAAGTGTTGGGGCTTCTCAATATGCCTATAAAGTGAAAGTTTATTGAAATATCACTATTTGAATGATGGGTGCTATTCCCACCTAACATAGAGATATCAAAAGACAAACAAGTAAAAGAGTCCAAGGTGGCTTGGCTCATGCCAGGAGATGTAAGAGATTCTTAAACAACAAGCTAGCAAGGAAAGTGAAAAACAAAATTGTGTTCAAGACATGTTGGACTAACAATATCAGCAGAAACACAGTTACCATAGAATATCTTAATGGACACAACACCTATTAAAGCTATATCAAGAATTTTACCATCAAGACATGTTGGACAGACATCCTCTTCTTCTGAGGATGAATAAACATGTCCATTTGCAACTGTTGCTTTTGCAGATGAGAGCTTTAGTGAGGATCTAGAACGCTGTTCCTTGCCTCCATCTTCACAAGCAGACACATTCCATTTGTCTCCTGTGCTGAAGGATTCAGAATCAACATCACTATCACTTCTTAAGGGTTCTGATTCCTCATGTGAATGACTTGAACCCTTATCACGTCTTGAAACCAGACCATCACGCTGAAAGCGGATGCATCTGGGGTCAGCATCATAGGGCAAGGGCCGTGGAGGAGATTGGTACATGTCAGCAAGAGAGTTGTCAAGAGATGAAGAAGAAGTCAGAGATGCTGCCCCTTGAATGGATGAAGGGACAGAATGCAATTGCCCTCTTTGAAATATTGAGGTATACTACAAATATTGGAGGGAAAGAAAGAAAAAATTAAATAGTTAGAACTCCATCAGAAGGAATATTAACTAATATTGAATTACAATTCCAATTCCATTCAAATCAACTTGGAAATTCTGAAACAGTACTTTTTCGGTTTTTCCATACAAATGAGCTGCTCATTCAAATAAAATCAAATAAATGCATTGCACTCAAAAATACACTTTAGCTAAAACTAAGAATCTGGATGATTCTCCACATTAAGCAGCACACCAACTAATATGCTTTAATTTTTTCCAACAACTTTTACCACCCGTTTGATTACCTTGGTGGAAGACACCGATAGAAATATAGAATCGTCAGCTTAAAAGTGGTAGCAACAATGTTACATATAAAAACAAACATTGGTAACTTGTTGGGTATTTAGCTCATCCTTTAGAGCTCTAATATATTTCCTCCTTTTAACAATCAATAAATTGTCAACTTGTAAGAACCAACATCCAAGAGTAAAACAACACAGATGCCTTTCATCTTTAGGCATCAATGTTTCCCTGATACATTTTCTTATTCCTGATCTACATGAGGCAAGAAAGAATTGGAAATAATGAAAATGTCTTATGTAGCATTAGCAGCAAATATTCCTGACAGGTTATTACTCACAGGTTAAATAACAAACCTAATAATATATTAGATGCCATGAAAAAATAGTAATATATTAGAAGCTGCATATAACTTCTAGTCCTATTGCTATGACAGTGAAAGACAAACTTAAATTTCAAGAGTAACAGAAAAAGGAGGTAAGGCAAGGGGGGAAGCATACCACATGTAGGAAATTCTGAACAAAGCAACCAAGGCACATGCAGTTTCTATATACAGAATTCTCAGGATTCATATAATCCTCAAAATCATCAGCATGCAAACAGCAACAAACAGAACCCATGGTGTTACTTATCTCACTCTCTAGCAAATCTCATAAGCATCAAGAAGTATTCTCGTGCACAATAAATTGAGAATGAGAGAGGACTCTAAGCTCGCAGAAGTTAAATTGCCTCCACGAACCAGTATCCTCCCTCTCTTAGTCACCAAATGCCAATTGCCTTTTTTTCTCTGTTTGTTTGTTTTTTTTTCTTGTTAAACAATTGGTGGACCTAAATACTTCTTGACCTGTAAATCAGGAGAATCATGTTAAAAAAATCATGTCACTAATAAAGATAAAATCAGAAAGATTCGCTAAAATGATATCACTAGAGCTAAATAAGCAAGTAAATTTCTTCAAAAATTTCAGCATTCACAAGCACATAGCCCATAGACATTAAAAAAAAAAAGGACTTCATTTGATTGATCAATACAAGTTGTGACAGCATGATCAGTACAGAGAATCTTCAATTAACTACCAAACTAACTAAAATCGGTAACTTTCAGAATAAAAAAACTGAGGATCGTCTGTAAAAAAAATCGTTCTTTTTTTCTAGGAAAATAACAATCCTTGCTTGCTCTTTATGGGATCCAATCAAAATCAGAGAAAGGGTTCTTTCTTTTAATACAAAGTAACATTTTTTAACAATCAAAAACTGAAATTGAGAAAAAGAGGGAGACTTCCACAATCATCCCATAAGCAAACCCCAAGCAAAAAAAAAATCCTTTATGAACACCCCCCCCCCAAAAAAAAAAAAAAAGAAGCAAACTTTATCAAGCATGTCCAAAACCCATCAAAAAACTCAGTGAAAACAAAAGGATCAACACCAAAACATACACGGATCATTAAAATGAAAGATACCCAGTTGAGATTTTCATGTGTTCATGCCAAATTTGAGGTTTTGAAGAAAAAGAATTTGAGGGAGATTAAAAAAAAGAAAGTACCTTGTAAGAGCTGGGACAAGTCGAGGAGAAGAAACAAGAGAGGATATTTGGGTTATCTGTTTTAGTTAATGCTTCGGCGAGAAAAGCTACGAAAGCGCGGAATTAAAGCAGTGTCTGAAGATGTTTGTAATAGATTTTCAATTTGTTAAAAAAAAAAAGTTTGTTTTAAATTAAATTGTTTTGGTATGATAATATTAAAATTAAATTTTAAAAAATAAAAATATATATATATTATTTTAATTTATTTTTAAATAAAAAAATACTTAAAAAATAATCTTTCCTATAATTTTAAATACCTCCTATCTGTCCTTTCTTTGGTGGAGGGTGGTAGAATAAATCCACTCCAAAAAAAAAAATTAAATCTAATATATGATTCTTATAATATATTAATTGATTATTAACGTATTCAAGGCCTTGGCAAATTTCATCATAGGAATAAAAAGGTTTTTTTAATTTTTATTCTCAAAATTTTTGAGGTTTCTTTGTAATTTAAATTTTTTTTAATTTTATTTTTTAATATTCAATTTATTAAGTATTGGAATTCATAATTTATTTTAATTTATTTTCTATAGTATTATCACAGTTTTATGATTCGTGTTGCAAGTTAAGCTAATTAACTTAGGTTTTTTTATTTTTTTTATAGTTTGATTTTTTTTCAATTTTATTATTTAATATTAAATTGATTGGGAATTAGATTTCATGACTTGTTTTGGTTTGTGTTCTATAAGATTATCTTGGTCTCATTATCTAGGTCACGGGTTTGGTCAGTTGACTCAGATGGTTTTTTGTGTCTTTTTTAATTGATTTTTTTTATTTTCTCCTTTAACATTGAGTTGATTGGAAATTGAGCCTCATAATTTGTTTTTATTTCCTTTTTACGAGGTTATTCTTGTCTCATGATCAAAGTTTGGCAGGTTAATTCAGGTTGATCTGACTTATTTTTTAGTTGAATTTTATTTTCAATTTCATCATTCAACATTGGATTGATTAAGAGTTAGGTTTAATAATTTTTTTTATTTTTTTCTATAGTGTTATCATGGTCTCATGATCTAGGTAGCGAATTCAATGAATCAACCTAACTTGATCTCAATTCATTTAATATATTGTCGTTTTAATTTTTTTTAATATAATCTTGATTTTTTTTAATCAAATATATTTTTATATGTCGTACATGTTGTCTTTGGATGTGTCAAATCGATCAATTCACATCATATCAATCATCATATGGTTTAAACTAGTGTATTGATCCACGCTCCGCGGTAGGTCAATAACAATTTTTTAAAAAATAAAAAATATATATTTTACATTTTAAAAAATATTTTTAAAAGAGACTTGGATCTGGCGGCCAAGGCACACTCAAGTCTCTTTGGTCTGGCGGCTTAGCCAGACCCAAGAGACATGGGTCTAGCAGCAATGTCAGACCCAAGATTTTTATTAATTATAGATTTATAAGAAAAACATGATTACTATAGCATTTTTGTTATTACATTTCAAAAATATTTTTGAAAAAAAATAATTTTTTTTATATGTTTGCTTTAAATTATTTTTTTATATTTTCAAATTATTTTAATATATTTTTTTAAAAAAATACTTTTGAACAAAAGTTATATTTGTAACAACCATAAAATCAAATTTCTATGGAAGGAATAACAAATTCATAAATATAAAAAATGAATTATTTCAATAGGAAAATATGACTTGAATTTTTAGATATAAAACATTAAATTAGATTTTTGTAATGGTTTGTTGTTTATAAATTATTTATATTTTATTTATAAATAATTTTTTGACCCACGTTACTTGGATCTGACAAACATGTCTAACTCAAGTTTATTTAAATAATAATAATAATAATCATACTAATAACACTAATAATAATCATATTAATAATAGAATTTCTATTGAATGAATAACAAATTTATAAACATAAAATATGAACCATTTCAATTGAAAAATATGATTTTAAATTTTAGATTTAAAACATTAAACTAGATTTTTGTGATGATTTGCTTACAATAATGAAGATATGTTTGCTTGGGTCTGGCAACCATGTGTGATGCCAGACCCAAGCACGAATTTGGCAGACCCAGGCGAGCGGGTCTGTTAGGCGCTCCGGTCAGATCCACGTTACTTGGGTTTGGCGCCCTTCATAGACCCAAGTTATTTGAGTCTGGTGTCCCTACGTGTTTAAGATTAGCGTGTCTAAAATAAATAAATAAATAAATAAAAAGCATGACGACTCCAATCAATTTCAGACGCAAAATCCATCCACCCGTAATCCCTTGAATCCAGCAAAATCCAAAAGAAAAAATTAGAATAAACAACCCAATGCAATTATAGAGTACTTGTACCAACTCAGCGCAAAGATACAACATTTATACATGCCCAAAACAAAGAGAAACAACAAAGAAACCACTGTTATCCCATGCAAAATCAATTAAAATCTCATCCAACACACCAGACCAGCACTCTCCCAAGAACTACCACGCAACCAGGTATATCACAGGTAAGGTCTATATCTAACCACCAGCCGCTCCATACCAAACAAATTATGAGAATGGCAGGCCACCAAATACTCACTGACAACAAACAACTCAGGAAACCATAGCACACTATATATACCATGAAAAATAGCAAAAAACAAACCGCTCACAACTTATCACGAGAACCAACCAACTCCTCCCCAATAAACACTACTCTAATCTACATTGAAAATACTTATAGTCCATGGTAAAAAACTGAGCATTTTTAGCTTTTGTTATAATGTTTTTTATGCTAAAATACATACTAACAATATCTAAATATTTTTTTATATTAAAAAAAATATATTTTAACCTGTAGCACGACCAATCATCTAGTTACTTGACTATACAATTTTGTGGCATATATTGTTATGCTTTTTTATTTTTGTATTTAATTTTATCTTTTATCTTTTTATGAGTTATTTATCATAAGCTCATTCGAGGATTTCTTTCATAGTTAAATAAAAAAATAAAAATTTTATGTTATTCAAAATAGGAGGAGTTTCTCCAATCTAATATAAAAAAATATTTAAGAAATACCAAGTAAATAATTAAAATTATTAAATATCAAATCTCTTTTATCTTTTAGTTTTTCATTTTTCATTATAAAGTTTCCATTATTAAATATTTAATTCCATCTATAGATGGCAGTATTGTTCCTTGCCATATGTTGGGTTAGAACTCATGCTATCTTGGGCAGCAAAAAAAAATTTTCTGGAGAAATTATGATCTATTCTTTTTTTCAAGTGTTAGCAGTTCTTTTTGGTTGCGTTCATTTGTCAATTGAAATTGAAATTCTATTTAAATTATCTAAAAGATATATCCTCATAAATATAGGTATTAATTCTACAATTTGAATTAAAAAGATTAAAAAAGGGAACGAGACCAATTCTAGTTAATTTTATGTACAAAAAGTTAAGGACTGGATATTTTTCAATTGAATTTTAAATAAATTATTCACTCATTAATTAAAAAAATTATAGACAAACCTTAAATTACCTTCCAACTATTAATATACTCTCAATTAAGAAACCAAAAAACCGATTAAATCAAGAAAATCAGAAAAAAATAACCGAAAAAATCAAACAGTGAAAAAAAATCGATTAAAATTTTGAAAAAACCGACCGGTTCGGTTCGGTTTCAGTTTTATAAGCCTGAAACTGAAAAAACCAGAAAAAAACCGAGTCAAACCGGAAAAAAAACTGAGCCAAAATCAAGCCAAACCGAAAAACCGAGCCAAACCGGAAAAACCGAGCCAAACCGGTTTTTGTCCAAAAAAACAAACCGAAACCAGTCGGTTTGAACCGGTTTCGGTTTTGTTTTTTAAAAAATTCGGTTTGGTTACTTGTTTTTGATAAAAACCGAATCGAACTAAAAATGATCATCTCTACTCTCAATGTTACCATTAAATAATTTTTTTATATTAGTTTTATCTTCAAATTTTAAAATCATCAATTAAGGATTTACATTCATTTTTAAAATTTCATGTTCATAATTTTATTCAGATTGTGTGTGTGTGTATAGTAATTCTAACAAATATTCTTATTTGACAAATCGAAATAATCTAATAGTAAAATTTATATAAAGAATAATAATTTAATGATATATTTAATGTTCATTTAAAAGTTGATTTTTTCGAATCCCCTTCTATTTCAAATCCTTAACAATAGTTTGGTAGTGCAAGGAAGCTATTTAAAAATCATCAATTAAGGATTTATATTCATTTAAAAAAAAATTATTGATATAAAAAAAAAATTCTTAATATACAAACTCAAGCACCCTCTAAAATTGCGCCTTGTGAGAGACCTGTCCATGCCGAGCATAGACCATAGTTTTAAAACCCGGTCAAGTGGTCGGCCCGGTCCAAAGCTCGGGTTTTGGGTTTTGACCGGGTCACCGGGTCGGCTGTGTTAGTTTTTTTTTAAATCAAAACAACGCCGTTTTAGTAAAAAAGACAAAAGTCAACGGGTTTACAACCGGGTCAACTCACCAGGTCAGCCGGGTCATACCGTGTTTTTTTTTTCCCTGTTTTTTTTTCAACCCGGCCTGGTTCTGGTCCCGAGTCAGCCGGATCCCGGATCGACCCGCCAGGCTGAGCCGGGTTTCAAAACTATAGCATGGACTGTCGCGTATAGGACACGTACAAGAATCTAATTAGGACGATATTTGTTATAAAATTATAAATAGATGGTGCTGCAGTTGTTAGTTAGATTATCATTGAGGTTAAGGTTC
>Ga0307515_10013954_pt1 | contig 14954 bp, 14 predicted proteins | sample 17_EM_MG_FD_194513 | JGI IMG/M metagenome (GOLD analysis project Ga0307515, IMG submission 194513) | Populus trichocarpa ectomycorrhiza microbial communities from riparian zone in the Pacific Northwest, United States - 17_EM | ecosystem: Host-associated > Plants > Roots > Unclassified | place... | reverse complement strand
AAAAGGCTCCGATAAACATGAGGCTATCCTCACAATGACAAATATGAGGGATGCCTCACAAAAATCAAGCCCCGAGCCGCAGACCCGTGTCCCGAAACGCCAGCGCGGCCATGAGCGCGTTGCTGTCCTGCTCGAAGCCGCGGCAAAGGTCTTCCTCGAAAAGGGCTATGATGCCGCGACGATGACCGAGATCGCCGCCGCCGCCAGTTCCTCGATCGGCTCACTCTATCAGTTCTTCCCGACGAAGCTGCTTCTTGCCGAGGCGCTGCATATCGACCGGATGCAGCATCTCGACGCAGCGCTTGCCGCGCTCGAGGATGAAGCCGCCGGAGGGAGCGCCGCCGAGATCGGTGACGCAATCTTTACGAGGCTCGGACGTTTCATTGAGGAATTCCCGGAATTTCCGGTGTTGGCGGCGCGGCGCGATATTCCGAAGGAACGAAAGGCGCGTTCGCGCGCCGAGATGCGGGCGAGGATCGTCGCTTTGCTGAAGAAGGCAGACCCTTCCGTCGAGCCGGATGTCGATCTGCTCGCGGCCCTGATAATGGAGCTTCTGCGCATTGTCGTTGCCGCAGCCTACGATCCCGATGGAGCGGGCGACCCGCGTCTTGTCGGCGAATTGCACCGTATGCTGCGAAAGCGACTGGAAGAGGCGACGCCTTGACGGGACCCGATAGGTCAAAATTTCGCGAGCCCGGCAAAAACCAAACTCTCACCTGTTTTTCGCCTGCATTTTTCGTATTGTCGAATCAATCAATAACCAGGGGAAAGCGTGAATGGCGGCTCTGTGGTCGAAGATCGGTGTGTTTCTGTCGCTTGCTGGCGCTCTGGCGCCATTGACGGCAACGGCTGAGGACCAGGAGTTCAAGATCGGAAGTTCTGTTGTCAGCGAGATGAAGTACAAACCGGGCTTTGCTCATTTCGACTACGCCAATCCCGATGCCCCAAAAGGTGGAGATTTGCGTCTTTCCGCAAGCGGCGCCTTCGACACCTTCAATCCTCTGCTGGCGAAAGGCCAGACGGCGGTAGGCTTGTCGCTTGTTTACGACACGTTGCTGAAGCCGGCCGATGACGAACTCCTGGTCTCCTACGGCCTGCTTGCCGAGGGGCTGTCCTATCCCAGCGACGTCTCCAGCGCGACCTTTCGCCTGCGCAAGGAGGCGAAATGGGCCGATGGTCGGCCGGTAACGCCCGAAGACGTGATCTTCAGTCTTGATAAGACCAAGGAATTAAACCCTCTTGCTGGGAACTATTACCACCACGTCGTCAAGGCGGAAAAGACCGGCGAACGCGACGTCACCTTCACCTTCGATGAGAAGAACAACCGCGAGCTGCCGAACATTCTCGGCCAGTTGATGATCGTGCCGAAACATTGGTGGGAAGCGCCCGGACCGGATGGCAAGCCGCGCGACATTTCCAAGACGACGCTGGAGCCCGTGATGGGTTCGGGGCCTTACAAGATTGCTTCCTTTTCGCCCGGCGCAACAATCCGCTATGAACTGCGGGACGACTATTGGGGCAAGGACCTCAATGTGAATGTCGGCCAGAACAATTTCCGCAACGTCATCTACACGTATTTCGGTGATCGGGATGTCGAGTTTGAAGCGTTTCGCGCCAGCAATAGTGACTACTGGCAGGAAACAACGGCGGCCCGCTGGGTGACGGGATATGATTTTCCCGCGGTGAAGGAAGGACGCGTCAAGAAGGAAGAGGTTGCAAACCCGCTACGCTCCACCGGCATTATGCAGGCTCTCGTGCCCAACATGCGGCGTGACCTCTTCAAGGACGAGCGGGTCCGCGAAGCACTGAACTACGGCTTCGATTTCGAGGAGTTGAACCGCACCGTTGCCTTTAATAGTTACAAACGCATTGACAGCTATTTCTGGAATACCGAACTTGCCTCGTCCGGTCTTCCGCAGGGCAGAGAACTGGAAATCCTGCAGAGCATGAAGGATAAGGTGCCGCCGGAAATTTTCACCACGCCCTATAGCAATCCCGTCGGTGGCGATCCGCAAAAGAGCCGTGACAACCTCCGCAAGGCGATTGCGCTTCTAAAAGATGCCGGCTGGGAGCTGAAGAGCAATCGCATGGTCAACACCAAGACCGGCCAGCCGATGAGTTTCGAGATCCTGTTGTCTAGCCCCGTGTTGGAGCGCTGGGCGGTGCCCTATGCCAACAATCTCAAGAAAATCGGCATAGATGCGCGCGTGCGGACAGTCGATGCCTCGCAATCTGTCAACCGCGAACGCAGTTTCGACTTCGATATGATCTGGAATGTCTGGGCGGAGACCATGAATCCGGGCAACGAACAAGCCGACTATTGGGGATCCGGGTCGGTCAACCAGCAGGGCTCCCGCAACTATGCCGGCATAGCCAACCCGGCGGTTGATGAGCTTATTCGCATGATTATCTTCGCTCCGAACCGCGATGAACAGGTTGCAGCGATCAAGGCCATGGACCGGGTGTTGCTTGCAAATCACTATGTCATCCCGCTGTTCTACCGCGATGCCTATTTGATCGCCTATTGGAACACGGTCACGCATTCAGCCGAATTTCCGGCCTACAGCCTTGGCTTCCCGGATGCCTGGTGGTCCACCTCGGCAAAATGAGCGGGCTTGCAATGCAGGGGGCCTCGGCTCCAAATGGCACGAGCGAATCACGACAAGCCGGCAGGGCCGGCAAGGGAAGGCTGGCGGATTGAGCGGCATTGGACTGGACGGCAGGCAGGCAAGAAAAACATTCCCGGAGGCTGAAGGCTGATGGGCGCCTATATCCTTCGCCGCTTGCTTTTGATGATCCCGACTATCGTCGGCATCATGGCCATCTCTTTCATCGTCATTCAATTTGCGCCCGGCGGCCCCGTCGAACAGGTGATTGCCCAATTGACCGGCCAGGCCGACAGTGCCGACCAGCGCCTGTCCGGCGGCGGCGATCTTCCCGGTGGCGGCGGTAACGACGAAGGCTCGAAATATCGCGGCGCCCAGGGGCTCGATCCGGAACTGATCGCCAAGCTCGAAAAGCAGTTCGGCTTCGACAAGCCGCCGCTGACGCGCTTCCTCGATATGATGTGGAATTATAGCCGCTTTGATTTCGGCGAGAGCTTCTTCCGCAATACGTCCGTGCTCGAACTCATCAAGGAGAAGCTGCCGGTATCGATCTCGCTCGGCATCTGGATCCTGATCTTCTCCTATGCGATCTCCATCCCGCTCGGCATCCGCAAGGCGGTGAAGGACGGATCGACCTTCGATGTCTGGACGTCGGGCGTCATCGTCATCGGTTATGCCGTGCCGAGCTTCCTCTTCGGCATCCTCTTGATCGTGCTTTTTGCCGGCGGCTCCTTCTATGACTGGTTTCCGCTGCGCGGCCTGGTCTCCGACAATTTCGATCAGCTGGCCTGGTGGCAGAAGCCGCTCGATTATTTCTGGCACCTGACCTTGCCGCTGATCTCGCTCTCGCTCTCCGCCTTCGCAACGACGACGCTGCTGACCAAGAATTCCTTCATCGAGGAGATCAAGAAGCAATATGTCGTCACCGCCCGGGCCAAGGGCCTGAACCAGCGGCAGGTGCTCTACGGCCATGTCTTCCGCAACGCCATGCTGATCATTATTGCCGGTTTTCCCGGCGCCTTCATCTCCGCCTTCTTCACCGGTTCTCTGCTGATCGAGAACATCTTCTCGCTGGATGGCCTCGGTCGCCTCGGTTATCTCTCGGTCGTCAACCGCGATTACCCGATCGTCTTTGCCACGCTCTACATCTTCTCGCTGCTCGGCCTCGTCGTCAGCCTGGTCTCCGACCTGATCTACACCTGGATCGATCCGCGCATCGATTTCGAGCGGAGGGATGTCTGATGGACGCCGCCGCAAATCCTGTCGTGACAACGCCGGTCAAGCCGCCGCGCAAGGGCCTGCTCGCGCCGACCAATATCCGCCGCTGGCAGAATTTCAGGGCGAACGGCCGCGGTTACTGGTCGCTGTGGCTGTTCATGGTGTTGTTTATCCTCAGCCTGTTTGCCGAGTTCATCGCCAACGACCGGCCGATCATCGCCTCCTACAAGGGCGAAATCCTGGTTCCCGTTCTGATCGACTACCCCGAGGAGAAGTTCGGCGGTTTCCTCGCCGAGACCGACTACCGCTCTTCGGTCATTGCGGATGAGATCAACGCCAATGGCTGGATGATCTGGCCGCCGATCCGCTATTCCTATCGCTCGGTCAATTCCAACATTCCGCATTCGGCGCCCACCGCCCCCTTCTGGCTGATGACGAAAGAGGAGCGCTGCTCCGGCTATCCGCAAGGCGTGAACGATCCGGATTGCACCTTCGGCAATCTCAACTGGCTCGGCACCGACGATCAGGCGCGCGACGTGCTGGCGCGCGTCATCTACGGTTTCCGCATATCGGTGCTTTTCGGCCTGGCGCTGACCATCTGCTCGGCGATCATCGGCGTGACGGCAGGCGCGGTGCAGGGCTATTTCGGCGGCTGGACCGATCTGCTGCTGCAGCGCTTCATCGAGATCTGGTCGTCCATGCCGGTGCTCTATATCCTGCTCATCATCGCCGCCATCCTGCCGCCCGGCTTCTTCGTGCTGCTCGGCATCATGCTGCTTTTCTCCTGGGTCGGCTTCGTTGGCATCGTGCGCGCCGAATTCCTGCGCGCCCGCAATTTCGAATATGTCCGCGCCGCCCGCGCGCTCGGCGTCAACAACCGCACCATCATGTGGCGCCACATGCTGCCGAACGCGATGGTCGCAACGCTCACCTTCCTGCCCTTCATCCTCTCCGGCTCGATCACCACGCTGACCTCACTCGATTTCCTCGGCTTCGGCATGCCGCCGGGCTCGCCGTCGCTCGGCGAAATGATCGCCCAGGGCAAGTCCAACCTGCAGGCGCCATGGCTCGGCCTGACGGCCTTCTTCACCATGTCGATCATGCTGTCCCTACTGATCTTCATCGGCGAATCCGTTCGCGATGCCTTCGATCCAAGGAAGACGTTCCAATGAGCGACATGACAGAACCGCTGCTTTCCGTCCGTGATCTCTCGGTTGCCTTTCACCAGGGCGGCCAGACCTCGCTTGCCGTCGACCACATCTCCTTCGATATCGCCAAGGGCGAGGTCGTAGCACTCGTCGGTGAATCCGGCTCCGGCAAGTCGGTTTCGGCCAACTCGATCCTGCGGCTTTTGCCCTACCCCTCCGCAAGCCATCCCTCTGGCGAAATCCTGTTCAAGGGCAAGGATCTCCTGAAAGCTTCGGAGCGGGACTTGCGGGAGGTGCGCGGCAACGACATCACCATGATCTTCCAGGAGCCGATGACCTCGCTCAATCCGCTTCACACGATCGAGAAGCAGATCGCCGAGATCCTTGCCCTGCATCAGGGCATCACCGGCCAGCCGGCCCGCCAGCGCGTCCTGGAATTGCTGAACCAGGTCGGCATCCGCGAGCCGGAGAAGCGGCTGAAGGCCTATCCGCACGAACTGTCAGGCGGCCAGCGCCAGCGCGTCATGATCGCCATGGCGCTCGCCAACCGGCCGGAGCTGCTGATCGCCGATGAGCCGACCACCGCGCTCGACGTCACCGTGCAGGCGCAGATCCTCGAGCTGCTGCGGCAATTGAAGGCCGTGCACGGCATGTCGTTGCTGTTCATCACCCATGATCTCGGCATCGTGCGCAAATTCGCCGATCGCGTCTGCGTCATGACCAAGGGCAAGATCGTCGAAACCGGAACGGTCGAGGAAGTTTTCGCCAATCCGAAGCACGGATATACCCGCCATCTCCTCGCCTCCGAACCGCGCGGCGAGCCGCCGCTCGCCGATCCGTTGAAGCCGATGGTGATGGAGGGGTCGGACATCCGTGTCTGGTTCCCGATCAAGGCGGGTCTCATGCGCCGCGTCGTCGATCATGTGAAGGCGGTCGACGGCATCGATCTTTCGCTGCGCGCAGGCCAGACGCTCGGCGTCGTCGGCGAGTCTGGTTCGGGCAAGACCACGCTCGGCCTGGCGCTCACCCGGCTGATTTCCTCGCAAGGTCGGATCGCCTTTGTCGGCAGGGATATAGCCGGCTATTCATTCAGCGAAATGCGGCCGTTGCGCAACCAGTTGCAGGTCGTCTTCCAGGATCCCTACGGCTCGCTCAGCCCCCGCATGTCGGTCGGCGATATCGTCGCCGAGGGACTGAAGGTGCATGAGCGATCGCTGACATCTGAAGAGCGCGACCAGCGCGTCTGCTGGGCGCTGGAGGAAGTGGGCCTCGATCCGCTGACCCGATGGCGCTATCCGCATGAATTCTCCGGCGGCCAGCGCCAGCGCATCGCCATCGCCCGCGCCATGGTGCTGAAGCCGCGTTTCGTCATGCTCGACGAGCCGACCTCCGCGCTCGACATGAGCGTGCAGGCGCAGGTGGTCGATCTCCTGCGCGATCTGCAGAAGAAGCACGACCTCGCCTATCTCTTCATCAGCCACGACCTGAAGGTGGTGAAGGCGCTCGCCAATGATGTCATCGTCATGCGTTTCGGCAAGGTGGTGGAGCAAGGCCCGTCGTCGGAAATCTTTCGCGCGCCGAAGGATGATTATACCAGGGCGCTGATGGCGGCCGCCTTCAACATCGAGGCGGTGCCGACGCCCGCCGTGCAGCAGTAAAAGAAGATCATGCCCGCAAATCCTCCCGTTCTCGTCGATATCAAGTTCAATTTCGAAGGCATCGCCCGCGCGCTGAAGACTGCCTTTGCGGACCGCGGCAGCATCAATCTCGCCGATCCGGCCGATCGGGCGCGCGATCTTAGCGAGGTCGAATACGCGCTTCTCTGGAAGCCGGATGCCGATCTTTTCGCGCGGGCGCCGAACCTCAAGGTGATCTTTTCGGGCGGCGCCGGCGTCGATCATATCATCGGCATGGCCGGCCTGCCCGAGATCCCGATCGTCCGCTTCGTCGACCGCAGCCTGACGACCCGCATGAGCGAATGGGTGGTCATGCAATGCCTGATGCATCTGCGCGGGCAATACGCCCATGACAGTCACCAGCAGCAGCGGCAATGGGCGAAACTGATCGCGCCCGAGGCGGCGGAGGTGACGGTCGGCGTCATGGGCCTCGGCGTTCTCGGCCAGGATGCGCTCGCCAAGCTGGGAGTGATGGGCTTCAACGTCATCGGCTGGTCGCGCACCTGCAAGCAGATCGACGGCGTCGAAACCTTCGATGCCAGTGAATTGGACAGCTTTCTCGCAAAGACCGACATTCTCGTCGGCCTGCTGCCGCTGACGCCTGAGACGACTGGATTCTATGACGCCGGATTGTTTGCGAAGCTCAGCCGCAATGGCGCGCTCGGGCGGCCGGTCTTCATCAATGCCGGCCGCGGTAAGAGCCAGGTCGAGGCCGATATCGTCTCCGCCATCCGGGATGGTGTGCTCGGCGGCGCATCCCTCGATGTCTTCGAGGTGGAGCCGCTTGCAGCCGACAGCCCGCTCTGGGAATTGGAAAACGTCTTCATCACCCCGCATGACGCGGCAGTATCGGAAGAAAACGCCTTGTTCCGTCATGTCGAAACGCAGATCGCCCGTTTCGAGTGCGGCGAGCCGCTGCAATTCGTGATCGACCGCGCTGCCGGCTATTGAGGCTCCGGGAACCTTCCGGACAGGCATCCGTTTCCTTTGCTGAATTCTTTACGGCCGGTTCGGCCCGTCGAGACAGCGGCCCAAGACAGCGGCCCAAGACAGCGGAAGGAACGATGATGGCGCATCAGATGGAAACACGCTGGGAAAAATCCAATGGCAAGCTTCACCGGGAGGAACAGATTCCACCGGTGAAGGCAAAACAGGGGCGCACGGGTTATCGCATCCTGATGGTGCTGGTTGCGGCACTCGCCCTTGCCTTTGTGGTCTGGATACCGGTTGAGATCTGGGGCCAGCGCGAGGCAAGCGAGGTAGCACCCCAGCAGCCCGGCCAGCAGCTTCAGTCGCAGCAGCAGCCTACTCCGGCACCCGCGACGCCGGCCCAATAATCCGTGAGCAAAAAATGACCGATCGCGTCCCGCTGCCATGCCGTGGCGGGACGTTTATTGTTTTGTCTGGACTTTGTCTGCCGATTTTTCGATAAGAAGGCGCACGAGCCGGTTTCGTGTGCCCGGCCCGGAACTTGGCAGCACCTGACCGGATGGGACAGGGGCAGGAGTTTCATGGCCAGGACCGATATCGCACGACGCGTCTACAATCACGCCTGGAAACTCGATCCGATCATCCGCAGTCTGATCGATACGGATTTCTACAAGCTTTTGATGCTGCAGATGATCTGGAAGCTCTATCCCGATGTGGACGCTTCCTTCACCCTCATCAACCGCACCAAGCGCGTGCGTCTTGCCGAGGAGATCGATGAAGGCGAACTGCGCGAGCAGCTCGACCACGCGCGCACGCTGAGACTCTCCAAGAAGGAGATGATCTGGCTTGCGGGTAACAGCTTCTACGGCCGTGCCCAGATCTTCGAACCGGAATTCCTCGCCTGGCTTTCCAACTTTCAGCTTCCCGAATACGAGCTGTCGAAGAAGGATGGTCAATATCTGCTGGATTTCCACGGATCGTGGAAAGAAACCACCATGTGGGAGATCCCGGCGCTCGCCATCATCAACGAGCTGCGTTCGCGCTCATCGATGAAGGCGCTCGGTCCCTTCACCCTCGATGTGCTCTATGCCCGCGCCAAGGCGAGGATGTGGTCGAAGGTCGAGCGGCTGAAGGAACTGCCGGGCCTGCGCATTTCCGATTTCGGCACCCGCCGCCGTCATAGCTTTTTATGGCAGCGCTGGTGCGTCGAGGCGCTGAAGGAAGGCATCGGCCCGGCCTTTGCCGGCACCAGCAACGTGCTGCTGGCGATGGATTCCGATCTCGAAGCCGTCGGCACCAATGCGCATGAGCTGCCGATGGTGGCCGCGGCCCTTGCCGAAACCGACGAGCAGCTGCGCAACGCGCCCTACAAGATCCTGCGCGACTGGAACAAGCTCTATGGCGGAAACCTATTAATCGTCCTGCCGGATGCTTTCGGCACCGCCGCCTTCCTGCGCGACGCGCCGGACTGGGTTGCGGACTGGACCGGTTTCCGCCCGGACAGCGCCCCGCCGATCGAAGGCGGCGAAAAGATCCTCGAGTGGTGGAAAAAGATGGGCCGCGATCCACGCCAGAAACTGCTGATCTTCTCCGACGGCCTCGATGTCGACGCTATCATCGATACCTACAAGCATTTCGAAGGCCGTGTCCGCATGAGCTTCGGCTGGGGCACGAACCTGACGAATGATTTTTCCGGCTGCGCGCCGATCGAGATCTCCGGCCTCAACCCGATCTCCGTCGTCTGCAAGGTCAGCGATGCCAACGGCCGCCCTGCGGTGAAGCTCTCCGACAACCCGCAGAAGGCGACCGGCGAACCTGCCGAAGTCGAACGCTACCTGAAATTCTTCGGCAGCGAAGACAGGGTCGATCAGACCGTTCTGGTCTGAAGGCCTCTCTCTTCGATGCAGGGCGCCATCAGTGCCATGGCGCCCGGATGACGGCAATCAGCTCGCGGGCTTCAGCGAGCTGATCATTTCGATCAATTCGTCCTGATGTTTTTCCTGTGTGCCCTTCGAACCCCAGTAGGTGACCAGAAGCAGCTTGCCGGCGCCCGGCGAAAGTATGGATACGCCGATATTGACGGGACCTTCACTGTCCGTGCCGTCCCAGTCGAGATTTTTCACGGGCATGCCGTTGAGTTCGGCATCGGATTCCTTCTGGGTCGACTCTTCGATTTTCACGCCGTTCTTCTCGAGGAAGGCGAAGACATCCTCGATCACCTTGTCGCTGCTCTTGTCATCGGCGACATCGATCGAGAGATAGACGGCGGAATCATCCGACGTGGCGTCGATGCCGGACGCGGTTTCCTTCGGCCCCCAGCTGTCGGGAATGGTGATGGAGGCAATGGGCTCATCGCTCGGAAATTCGAGCGTCGCAGCCTCGCAAACGGCTGGCAGGAATGCGGCCAGCGCAGCGGCCAGAAAAAGCTTTCTCATGTGTGGATCCCCCGGGTAGGTCTCGTCTTGGCGAGTGGCAATCAGCGCAACCCGCTTTTCATCAGGACGAGACGCACGGCATTGGTAGCCGATGTCTTTTGCGCGAGGCTTAAGAACGCAACCGGATAATAGTCAAACCGGTTTTCTTCAGCCTATCTTGAGGCGCGCGCCAGGTCATGAGGCGAAGGCGCCACCAGTCCGTGGCGCATCGGCAGGCCCCGCCATCGCATCCTCGATCGACCAGCCGAAGCGCCAGGCGTCAAACATCGAATACCATTCCTGGAGATCGGTGATCGGCAGGACATCCGGCTTCGACATCGGGTTGTCGGCCAGGCTGCGGCCAAGGGCACGGTCACGCGCCCCGCGCGCCTGCATTTCAAGCAGATTCTCGAACATCATGACCCCCGGCCTTTATCCGATGGATTTATGCAATCATGCTAATGAAGCCTTGTCCAGTCCGGATGCGGTTGTTCCGGTTTTTCACAGGATTAGCCCTAATTCGCTAATTTCAGGGAGGCCCGGCTTGCTGGCTGGGGTCCGCCACCGAGCCTCCCGGCTGGCCGAATCATGTGAAAGCGGCAGCGCCGACAAACTGCCGTCTTCCGGCCGGGTCAATCCAACCATGATGATACCAGGGGTTAACCGCGGGTTAATATCCACCGGTCTCGTCCCGATCCCGCACAGTTACGCAGCTTGGGCCGGCTGGCATTCCCTGGGATTTTACGCAGCCAACCTGCGAAACCGGGGCCTGATCCGGTCAAGATAATAATTACCGGGAGAGGGTGCTGCCGTCATCGCATGGGCTTCCGAGGAGGGAACGCCTTCGAACAGCCGTTCCTGACCATTCTTGAAACAAATCCGCAACCGGCCATCTTCCTGGTTGAAGTAGACGGATTTGATGATCTTCGATTTTACCGATAGTTCTTCCACCTGTTTTGCCTCTGTTTTTTTAATTTGGCAGAGCATAACGCGGCATATGCAAAGTTGCGGTGAAGCCGCATGGTAAAAATTCCGGAATCTTCCAATGCGCAAAACCTCGCCCGCGCCACTGCCGCGAGCATTCGTTTGGTGGTCTGGAGATCGTCCTTCGCCGCTTTTACTTGCTGAAGGCGGACGACAGCCAGTTCCTCAGTCAGCCTTTCCGAGGCGGCATGCTGCGACCCTGCACGGTGTTCACCGAAACACGCTCCACATTTGACAGCATCGTATTTTGATGACGATATCTTCGGCTCAGAGACGAGTGGCAGGTTGTGGGGGTTGCAGTGCTTGGTGAAACATTTTCTTTCGTAAGACGTAATCTAATTTTTTCTTGTTTCGTTGTCGCCCTGAGTTGCGCAATCATCATATTCGATGAGTACAGCGGCAGAACAGTCGGTGGTTCAACGAAGTATTTTATTGAGTTATATTTCGGATATTACGTTCAAAATGTAATACTGAACGGAGCAGGGCGCGGATCGCAACTCAACCGAGGCGGGATGGTTGGGTTTGGCGGCTACATTTGGAAAAATGTCCTTATCATTCTTGTGGTGATCGGCGTCGGAGTTGGCGTCCCTCTTGCGTTTGGTGGAGTTTCCTTTTCAAGGGAGGAATTAATATTCCTGTGCGGTACACTGATGGCAATTACTTATCCGTTGCTCCTCGCCCTTGTAGGAACCTGGCCGACTGCCGGAATTGTGGGTTCGGCGAGTGGCCTTGCCGATGCTTTTGGCAGGGGTCGACGAGATGTCGTCCCAACCTTTCTGCGCCTGTTTGCCGGGCTTATTCTTCCCCTTCTTGCTACGTTTGCATTGATGGACGCAGCGATGTTGCTATCGTCCGAAGCGGACGCTGTCTTTCAGGATGGCAAACTAAACCTGATCGCTCTGGTATCGCTTGTTATTTCCCAGTGCCTGGGGACGTTTGGAATATGCTATATTTCAATCGTTCTGGCTCGCAAATTTCAGATTTTCGAGGTTTCGCGGTTCACCAAGGGAGAAGGACCCCAAGGAGACGCGATCTTGGCGACGACCGAGATCTCGGACATCTTCCGATAGCAGCACCGCCGTTGGGGTGTTGTCATCCCCGGCCAGGCCGGGGATGACAAGCGAACAGCCTACGCTGCCTTGGCAACTTCGCCATGCGGATCGAGCACGAATTTCGTGGCTGCGCCCTCATCGAAGATCTTGTAGCCCTCGGCGGCCTCCTCGAGCGAGATCACCTTTGCATTGACCACGTCGGCGATCGGAAGGCGGTCGTGCAGGATCGCCTGCATGAGCTGACGGTTGTATTTCAGCACCGGCGTCTGGCCGGTGTGGAAGGATTGTGCCTTTGCCCAGCCGAGACCGAAGCGCAGCGACAGGTTGCCATGTTTTGCCGCATTGTCGACCGCTCCCGGATCTTCAGTCACGTAAAGGCCGGGGATGCCGATCGAACCCGCCGCCCGGGTGATCTCCATCATCTGGTTCAGCACGATCGCCGGCTGCTCGCCACCGCTATGGCCGCGCGCTTCGAAACCCACGGCATCGATTGCGCTGTCCACTTCGTTGGTGCCGACGATCTGGGCGATCATGTCTCCGAGCCGGTCGCTCTTCGAGAGATCGACGGGTTCGAACCCGACCTTCGCGGCATGCGCAAGTCGATCCTTGTTGAAATCGCCGATCATCACCACCGCCGCCCCAAGGATGCGCGCGGAAGCCGCTGCGGCAAGGCCGACGGGGCCGGCGCCTGCGACATAGACCGTCGAGCCGACGCCGACGCCGGCCCTGACGGCGCCGTGAAAGCCGGTCGGCAGGATATCGGAAAGCATTGTGAGATCGCGGATCTTCGCCATGGCCTGGTCACGATCCGGGAACTTCAGCAGGTTGAAATCGGCATAGGGCACGGTGACGTAGCGGGCCTGCCCGCCAATCCAGCCGCCCATGTCGACATAGCCATAGGCGCCGCCAGCGCGTGACGGATTGACCGTCAGGCAGACGCCCGTGTCCTGGGTTTTGCAGCAACGGCAACGGCCGCAGGCGACGTTGAAGGGAACGGAGACGATGTCGCCGATATCAAGCATCTCCACATCGACGCCTTTCTCGATGACCTCGCCGGTAATTTCATGGCCGAGAACGAGACCGGGCATGGCGGTGGTGCGCCCGCGCACCATGTGCTGGTCCGAACCGCAGATATTCGTCGAAATCACCTTCAGGATAACGCCATGCTCGATGCGGCGGCCGTCCGGGGCCTCAAGTTTGGGGTCATCGATATCGTGGATCTCGACCGTTCCCGGCCGCATGTAGACGACGCCTCGGTTCTTGCTCATTTTCATCTCCTCCGTTGAAAATGCCATCGACTGCGCACGGCTCCTCCCGTTGCGCAGTCATCGATGCAGCTTAGATCAGAATGAGATAGGCGCCGTTCCGTTTACGACTATTGGGTGCTCGAAACGGCCGCCGATCCGACGTCCTGCGGCGACGCTACCGGCCGGGTTCGGAGAGAGGTATATGCTTTCCATCGAAGATTTTCCGCGAGACGCGTGAATCCACCTGAGGGGTGTCGTGCATCAAAGGCTCTTCAAATCCTTGATCAGCGCGAAAAGATGCAGGGGATCGGCGGGGGATTCGACGAAATCGAAACGCTGATAAAACGAGCGGGCCTGTTCATCCTTGGCGTGAACGGCAAGCGCGCGGATTCCTGCGATGTCGGCGGCTTGCAGGGTGCGCAGCACGGCATCCCGCAATAGTCCGGCGCCTATGCCTTTGCCTTGCCAATTCGTGCCAACCGCCAGACGCGCCAGCAGCATGATCGGCACCGGATGGCGGGCCAGCCCTTTGATCAGGCGCTCCGGGGCGTCGTCGTAACGAACTTCCCCGACAACCAGCGTGTAGAATCCGATAACGGTCTCGTCCGCCCGACCGATATAGGTTTGGGAAGCATTGGCCTGCTGGTTGGCAAGGGCGAAACGGATAAGGAAGCGGTTCAAGGCTTCCTCGCCGCAATCGAAAACGTCCACCGCGTGGTGGCGCGTCAGTTTCTCGATACGGAATTGCGTCACGCGGATTCGTCGCCGGAAAAGATACCCCGTTCGTTCAGCAATTTGCGCAGGCGCGGCATATCACGTGGCGGCGCGTCGAGGGCCATCACGAAAGCCTCCCATTGTTCGGGTGAAAGATGGAAGGCGCGACGATCGGCCAGCACTTCGCCGGCCCGGCTCAAGGCGCTTTCGAGAACGAAATCGCTCACTGAACGGTCAAGGGCCTGCCCTGCGGCGACAAGAGTGCGCTTGGCTTCCCTGCTCAGGCGGAGATCGAGTTTTTCGGTTCTGTTGCTGCGCGCCATGATTCACCTCACAGAACCAAATTATCATATTTTGCCAGACAATGTCATGACAAATGTTACGGACAGCGCATCGCCCGCAAATCGGAAAGGGAGCCGCAACGCCTTATCGAATGGGATCGCAAAGGCGTTCCGACGGGAGGCCTCCGAATGGGCGCGATCCGGACAGCCAATTCGGGATTTCAAACCCCAAAACGACATTGCGGTTAAGATCTTAGGCGATTTTTCTGGACAGTAACATGGCGGACAGGGTGGGATTCGAACCCACGGTACGCTTTCACGTACACACGCGTTCCAGGCGTGCGCCTTAAACCACTCGGCCACCTGTCCTTTTTTGGCGTTCGCGCCCGGATAGGAGCAAATCGTCGGAACGGCGCGATATATACCGATGAATTTTTGTCGATCAACCTAAATCTAACAGTTTTTTGACTTCCTTCCGATAAAACTCCGCTCGCGCCATCCATTGTGCTTCCCCCGATCGATGACTATGTAATTCTTCAGGTGGAGAATGGCGCGGTCGGCCGGAATTGTCCGGCATATCGAGCGTCGGAGGAATTGATGCGTTTCCTGTTGCGTCTGGCGAGTCTTGTCGCGCTTGCGGCGGCCGTTATTGCCGGGACCATCGATTCGATCCAGTCGGTTGCG
>Ga0307515_10013953_pt1 | contig 14954 bp, 19 predicted proteins | sample 17_EM_MG_FD_194513 | JGI IMG/M metagenome (GOLD analysis project Ga0307515, IMG submission 194513) | Populus trichocarpa ectomycorrhiza microbial communities from riparian zone in the Pacific Northwest, United States - 17_EM | ecosystem: Host-associated > Plants > Roots > Unclassified | place... | reverse complement strand
CAGGATCCTCATGTCCCACGGGTTCAGTCTATGAGGCGTTTTATTAGATCTCGCCCGAAAGGAAAGGAGACAAAAGCAGACACCAACCCAGATACCGAGACCAGCACCGTGCTCACGTTTCAAAGTGCAAACCTTGGCGAGATCCAATGCAACTTTGTCCCAGATCTTGGCATTGATAGTGACCTCAACTTCGTCAGGCTTCAACGAATCGGAATCATCTTGGTAGAACTTGATTCCACCATAGGCGAATGGACCATGGGAGTAGAAGAGTAGAGAGCTATCGGAAAGCGGAAGCTTGAAGGTGGCACCGGAGGTGTATTTTGGACCACGAGGGCGTCTACCTGGCCAGTGTGGGTGGCCGTGTTTGTGGGGGTGATGCGGCCTATGCGGGTGGTCAGGTTTGTGTGGATGATCGGGACTGTGAGGGTGGTCAGGTTTGTGCGGATGATCAGGCCCGTGTGGGTGGTCGGGCTTGTGTGGATGATCAGGCCTCTGAGGGTGGTCAGGGTGGTGAGGATGCTTGGGCCCGTCGGGGCGGCGGTGATGGTGATGGTGACGGTGACGGTGGCAAGGAGGTTTGATCTCCTCCGGCTCAGACCATTCAGCGAGCTTGTCACATTCCAATTCCTCGTCGGAATCGAAACCAGCCTGTAATCCCTATCAGACTTCCGTGTTTGCCGGACGAAAGTGCTATGCATACCCATAAGAAATCCTTGGGGATGGTGCTAGGGATTGTATCGAGGTCCGTAAAATCGGAAAACTGTATGTCGTTCAAGTTGTGGTCTCCACGGTACAGCTTGATGGAGGGCCTCCAGAGCCAACACAAGAAAGCACTGAGAATGAGGAAATGACCGACGAGACGGATCGCCTTTCTGCCCCTGGTCCCCTTCGTGAAGCAGCAGCGTTTGCCACACTCGGGTTGCTGCGGCGGAGCATCGACGCCGAGTTCAGGATCGAGTCCCTTGCTGTCTTCCAAGAGTTTTTCGTCCTCAGAATCGACGGGCAGCGCAATGGGCTGCTTGGTCTTGTAAAAATCCATGGTGGACGGAGAAGGTGAAGGAGAGGGGGCAAGCGCGGGTTGGGAGGGGGGTTTTAATACGACGTTTGGCCCGCGGAAAAGGATCCACCCAGTGCACCCCTTTCGTGTCGGTGATGATATAGATAGGCGTCCTTACAGCATCTATGATGGCTGCGGGCTGCGCAAGGAGAACTGCGGAACATTTGATCATCGGGTGACCATTCTGGACCTGGTCGACAAGCCGTAGGGCGTACGTATCCTCCAAGCGGGATCAGCGCTAGCTGTATCCTCGATCTGACTGTGAGCAACCGTTAACCAGCGGTCACAAGGCGAACCTGGCTGGGGTGCACTTTTGCGAGACAGACCCTGGGAGAATGCGCTCACAGCCTACGTAGCAGGCGGAAAAACGGGATCCAGTTCACCTAGGCGTTCAACGTTCCCCAGCCAACTGCCAAGCACGAGTTAGCTTTGTTCTCAATCTCCGTTCACTAGCACTGTCTCGCTCTCCGATAGGTTATCGATTATCGATTACCATCCGAACTGGTCTCGAACACCATCGAGCACAGTCGATACTTTTGGAAACTCGGCGTCCCTGGACGCTCCCCGATAGGGACCATCGCAATCGCAAACCCCACTCTCGTCTGAATCAGACAGTCACCTCGGCTTGGACGTCGCGCGCCTCCACGTGGAACGTTCGGGGTCGTGTCCTATATCCCTCTCTTAATACCGCCACGGTTTGGATCAAAATCCCGTCAACAAGATCTTTGAACCGCACAAAAGATCGAGTTTTTCGATCCCCGAGGCATAAGAGGGCCATGGGCTACAACAGCGTTTTAACGCGCTCACCGTCCTTCGCGTTGGGTTGAAACCTGCAAGCTTTTTCGGAGCACGCAGCCACGCAAACCATGGCCAACAGTAAGAAAATGCAGGACTCAAATTACCTTCCCGTCTTCCGGCGCGAATGTCAGCGCTAACTTCACTGACCCACTTTCATCCTAGCCATAACGAAACACCTCCGTGGGCTCGTAACCTGATTTTTGGCTCTGTGATGTTGCATCGAGCGTATGTTTCGACCCGACCACGCCCGGAGAGGCCGGAGGTATCTTTGGCTACATGGCCCCAAAGCTCTCTGAAAACCGTTTCGGGCGAACCATTTGTTCACGGGCACGCTGATAATCCGCACAGGTTTCAACAACTTGATGCGTCTTTCTCTGCGCGTGTCCTTGTTGTCGAGGCCCGCAGGACACCCTTCGTTCAAATCAAGAATTGAGTTCGTATACTGCACTATAGCACGCTCGTTTGTCTCCCCATTCATCTCGCGTACGTGAACCATAAGTCGCGTGGCGTCATCCTCTCTGGGGTCGATTGGTGTTATGTACCACCGTGACGGTTATTTGCTTCGTCTGTTCCACCTCGGCGATGCGTCGTTTACTAGCAGCACAACTTGAACGTTGAACGTTGAACAATGACGTGATTATCTCAAGCTATCATCTCCATTTCATGGACGTGGTTCTGCGCGGAAGACATTCCGGGATTCAAATATTCAAATATTCACTTCCGACGCTAACTGCGGAAAAAAACGACCCACCACTACACGTCACTCCAAGCTACGTAACGAGAATGAGCGCTACGACACCCGAACAGGCTAAGGACACGCTATCTCCCTGCGGCGGGGTATATATACCGGAGCCCGGTGGATCAGCAACACACACACCAGCCACATTGCACCATCCCTCCACCAGGATGTACGTCGCAGGGATAATGGACCACTTCTCCGACGCCCCCAAGATGGAACTAATCGTCTGGAGTTCGACCGTGGGAATCTTTACCTCGTCTGTTTTCCTCACTCGCAGCCAACTCAAAAATGCAAGGTCAAAGGCGGGGGACATCAAGCCTGGTTCCACGGGCCCACGTATCTGGACCAACCTCGCGAAATTGGGACAGTTTGGATTGAGTCTCCCGCCGCTCGTTTATTGGGTGACAACTGCGCACAACAAGTTTCACCAGCCGGAATGGATGACAGAATACGCTCTCCCGTCGCCTCCCGACGTCTTTGGAGTTGACGGCGTGACAGTTGGAAGAGCGGCCGGATTGTTGGTTCTTCTCGCCGGGACGATTTTGACACGTACCGCGATGAGGGTTTTGGGAGACCAGCTCCAAGTAATTGGAGTGAGTCTTCTACCTTTCCGTGGCATACCGAACGGCGGGCTTACGTTTGCTTTGGACTATAGATCAGGGAGAAACCCAGACTCGTTGATGATGGGCCTTTTGCATACATCCGCCACCCGATTTACACGCAAGTTTCCCACCCACTATTTGCTGAACCGTGTCCCTTACGATCCCTATCCACAGCGGGAACCTTCTTGTTGGAGCCTCTCTCGCTCTTGCTCTCTGGTCGTATATTCCTCTCTACGTCTTTCCCATTGCCATCGGTGGGGTCCTACTCAAGGTTCCGATCGAGGTACGTAATCGTCATCAATATCCACGTCGAGGCCGTGAGCTCTGAATGACTGCTCCAGGAGAGAATGATCACGGAGGACCCGGAGCTTGGTAATGAATACAAGGCATACAAATTCAGGGTCCCGTATAGGATTATCCCTTACATCTGGTGAAAACCGGTTGGGAATGACCGATAGGAGTTGGATGGAGTTAAAAGTTTACAGAGATCGAGTCTTGCGAATGCCCAGACACAGGGAGCCATTGGCTACAACAGCATTCTATCGTGTTCACCGTTCTTCACGTCGGGTCGAAATCTGTCAGCTTTTTGGGAGTACGATGCCACGCCAATTGCGGTCGACGGTAGGGAAATGTAGGGTTGCATCGTTCACTCGATCAAGCTCAAGGACCAGTGCCCTCCGAGTCCCCTGAACTCAAAAGTTCCTAGAGAACCCTAGACGACTGTGGGCTGAATCCAGTCGTGCGAGCCGGGAACCTGCCACGCTTTCTTTCCCCTCTGATTTTGAGGCTGGACTCCAGCGTCTACGAAACCCGATTATTTGGGTCTGCGTCCACTCTCCGTTTGTCCATTCGAATGAAACTTCAGCTTTTTCGAGGTTCAAGTTCAGTGTCTCCATCTAATAGGAGTCTAACTTGAAGATATTGGGGTGTTCTGATGGTCGGAGCTTCACATTGCCTATGGACAACGCGGGGGCAGTGCGAAGGTCAAAATTGCTGCCAAGCCGAACAAACGCGCAATGGGCAAAGGTACGTATATGGACAACTGGCGCAGTTTCTGACATCTGGAAAGATCTACGTTACATAAAACCTCAACCGTTCGAGAGAAAGACCATCGGGGAGCAGAAGGGGTGAACGGGTGTCGAACGCAGTCGTTCGGTGAGCGGGCCTTCCTACTCTTGATGGGTGCCGTGACAAAAAGAAATATGTGCTTGACAGCGCATTTCACAGTGAGCCAGTGGGTGAGTGCAGCACGTGTCATGCGTTCAATGCTGACAATAACGTGACATCCACGGCGTTACGCACCCATAAAGTCAACCTCGATCTCGTCCTTTCATCCATACACGGCCACTCATTAGGATACTTATCCTGTGGGCAAATCACGTCGTCTTCCCGGATTTCCGAGAGTTCTTCGTGCGGTTGCACATCCGTTCGGCATCGCACCCGCCTTCGCATTCATGAATCACTTCTCCGTTGTGTAAGACCCATAGACGCCTACCGGTGAACTTTGCACCTTGCAGAATGTCACCGGCAGTTTACTTAATTTGGGAGGGGCGCCAGCGTTACGCGGTGTGAAGGGCGCGCCAACAGTTACATTTCGTACCCTTTATCTGGTCGGCCAGCACCTTACCCGTCGAACAAACGTGTTCGTCCTCTCCCCCTAGGTTATTTCCTATGTTTGACGAACCAGTGCATTTTTAGCTGGGGTTCGGTCCTGGTTTAACACCTGTCTCGCCAGGGCGCCCGAGCGCGTGTTCACCGTGAGGTGGGACCGTTTTATAATTGCCACAACCCCCCTCACGGCGGAGTCGTGGCTACAGCGCTTTACATATGAAACTGAGCATAGCCTCCAGTTTTTAGTCCGCTTGGATTTGCCCTAGATGCCCTATCAGGTCTGATTAATCGTGTCGTTGTGCTCATCGAACCAGCACTGAACTGTCCATCCAGTGTTGATGGATCGTGACAAGGTTTCTTAGTGTTATAAGGCCTTATAACTGGGCGGCTGGGTTGTAAGTGGTAAAACTTTCCCGGTGGTTTGGCCTGAGCCCGCACTCCGAATAGCGACTCATGTTAGTGAACAGCCTCGGCCCTGGGATATAAGTCACATATGCCCATTGCCCTTCGCGTGTTCACTGACTTTTATCTTCTTCTTCAACCTTCAAGGTCTCACCATGGCTTCCAAGCAAGCGGGATGGAGGATATATAAACAGTACGTCTTCCCAGTTTGTGGTGCCCTTTGAGGTCCTAACCACTTGTTCTTAGGCAGATGGGCTTGCTTGACCATGGGGATGCTTTGTGGTGCGCTTTCACTCTCATCGCCATGACCTCCATTCCCTGAAATGCCAAATATCTCAGGGAACCAGCACCAATTCACAGTTATAAACGCGTCAAGTTCGGCGATGTGGGGTACATCCGTCGTGGTCGCTTCCACTTGCTGTTCTCCGCAGGTTGTCCATTAGGACAGCGTCAACCGGGCGTCGATGTTCCTTCCACCTTCGAGCCGTTGGATATTGGACCTATTATATTAAGTCAACCTCGGTTGCCCGGTTGCCTTTGCACGAGTACGGTCAAGGAAACTGGGGCTGGCCTAGCCGCTTCAGTTTGCACAACTCCGTGAGGCCGTCAAACTTTATCCCTACCGCGTTTCTCACCGTCACCCTAGATTCTTGGAACCCGGTGTCGGATTCTCGTTTGAGCTCACCGAAAAACAAGGGGCGGCCTTAGTCACAAAGTACCGCACTTATCGGGAGGACATTGAGCTCGAATCCGCCTTTGAAGAATATACAAAGCGCCATTACGATTCCTGGGTAACCTTCGCTCGTAGTGCGCGACATGGTAACGATACCAAACCCGTCCTCGTCACTGGCCTCGACATGACAAGAGATTTCGCGATGATGGCTTACTCGAATAATAGCACCCAGCTTTCATCCGAGTTCACCACTTCGATCCCCCTCATAGCCTCTGCTTCCGCATCTGTTTGGGGAACATGGCGTACCCGGGGGTTGGTTCACACCAATTGTGGGCCCCAGCTGTGCAGCCCTCCACCATCTCCCGACACGCTAGAACTATATCCCCCTTATCCCACTCAAGCTGATGCCATTCCAAACGAATATAATCAATGCGTGTTTATCCGGTATTATACCATGCGTTGGAGGGCGTTGATGTTTCCCAAAGTCATTAGGGCGGCGTCTGGTCCGCACGATTGTGGTTCAGGGGATAACTATGATGAGACCCTCCCAGAGCTGACGGTGCAATCTGGCACGAATTCCGACACAGGGTCCGATACTGGCGGAGATTCCACAACAGACTATTCCAGCTCGGTCACCAGTTACGAACCCGAGCTCGAACTGTTCCACAACGCCTCCTCGGTATGTCGGTCTTCGTTCTTCCCCTCCCCGTTGCGAGTCCTTACCCTCTACCCAGGAGGATGAAGACGTTTTCGATATCGTCGCGGAATATATCTTCCACGTGAGTCCCGCTCACAGATCCTGATCGATTAAGGATCGCTAAACACCCTCGTTGGTAGAACTCAGAGGCCGAAGCTGCATTGATCCACCATCGTGAAATCGCCCAGATGCGAGAGGTGTGATCCACGGCCATCTCATGGACAACAGACACTCATTCACAAACAGGGAATGCCCCAAACCGAAATGTCAGAGCTTCTTTCTGAGCGTCAGCCAGACGTTCTGGTGGACAGTACTGGAGGTCAGTTTTCACCACGTCCTTCTTGTCCGGAGAACCCACGTTTATTGGGACAGTGGGAAGATTGGTGTACCGGAGCCGTCAAGTTCTTCCCGATATGAGTCCGATCGTCTCCCGGTGGCAACAGCTCACTTCAATGGACCTACAATCTCCTGATTTTCTTCCCTCGCTTTCATCCCTTACCGTTGAGGACAACCGATTCTCAACAACGAATCTCTGCGGCGACGATGCCAGGGTCACACTTCGTGCTATTGACGAGGTTAGTTGGCCGTTCACTCTGAAGGCCATAACTTAGGTTGCATCCTCCTCTCAGGTTTTCACGGATGGCAAAATCCCGAGCGAGTATGAGCGTGATACCCTCTGTGTGATGCGGACGCTTGCGTATAACTCGGGCCAGGTTACTCCTCGTTATCAAGTTGATCGAAACTCCCTTAGTGTGGAGGCGGGTGTGATTTCGAACGGTTCTTGCGGAGACGTCCGAAAGGGAAAGTTAGGGGACAAGACGGTAGCCGTTAAGACCCTGAGGATTGGCAAGCAGACCGATCACCACGAGGCCCAGAAGGTTTGTGTCTCGACCAACTCTTTGGCAGGCACTAACGAATGGTCCACCCAACTTAGCTCTTCTGCAAGGAGTGTATCATCCGGATGACCGTATCTCATCCCAACCTCTTAGAACTCATTGCTGTCGATATCAACCCTCTCACTGGCCAGTGCTCAATGATTTCGGAAATGATGGTAAATGGGAACGTTATGGAGTACATCCGCAAGAACCGAGCAAATAGGCACCGCCTGGTACGATAGCTTCCTTGAGTTACGTGATTGATGTTTATTCTACTCTCTGCTCAGCTCGAGGAAGCTGCCACCGGTTTGCGTTACCTCCATAAACGCGGCATTGTCCATGGAAATTTAAAAGGGGTACGTCAATCACCACTAACGCTGCTCCGTGCCCTGACAGGACCTACAGCACAACATCTTAATTACCAACGAAACACGAGCTTGTCTGGCCGACTTCGGACTTTCAACCCTCACTCCTAGCACGCGAGGAGGGACGACCACAATTTCTGCTGGCGGTACACCCATTTACATGGCCCCGGAACTACTGTCCTCCCTGAGGCTCAGTCAATCGAATGCCCGGCAGACACAGCCTGTGGATATCTACGCTTTGGGGGTGGTGATATACGAAGTACTTACCGGATCTCAACCATTTGAAGAGAAAAAGTGGGCGGTTTCAGAGCTCATGTCCCGTGTGGTAGATGGGGAACGACCAGCCAAACCGGGTAAAGCAGAACAGATCGGGTTCGGGGGCGGGACTTGGGAATTGGTGGAAGGATGTTGGACGGAAATTCCAGCGAGAAGGCCAACGATCGACCGGGTACTTACCCACCTGACACGCGTTGCCGAGTCCTCGCCGGTTGTTGACCCAACTCCTGAGAGACCCCGCGAGAGTGCTGACAACCCTCCGGAGCCCGATTTCTCCAGTAAGCTCTACTCTTTGGTCCGTGACAACCCCCACCTCGATGCCCAAGGTCAAACACGACTACTTGGACCCGCGGCGGCTATTACTCGACCCCGGACGCGGACGACTATTAGTCGACCCCGGGCACGGACGACCTACTCAGCCCCCCCAGTCGCCCCATCCACCGAAACCGGTAGATCTCGCGAAACTAGCAAATCAACCGGAACTGGCACCGTGATGTCCGCGGCCTCAACCAGCATGACATCGGTTAGTAGGAACAGTGGAGGCTCTCGCCGTAATGGTAGGAAGATGTTAACTCTTGTTGATCCCGCCTCGCAATTAACCTCCAAAATTCCAGTCAAATTGTTATTCAGGCTAAGAAAAAGACCTTCGCCCACGAGCCCAGCCAGGAAGTTACCCTTTCGACGCCCGATTTTAGCTACGAAACTTTCGGTCGATCCCGAGAAGGTGGTGAACTCCACAATCCCCATGCCCATACCTTTCGCAAGGGAGGCACCAAAGTCCGGCTTCTTGGGGTGGCGCAGATTCACCGACAAGCTCAAGCCGAAGCGCGCCGTCGGGTTTTCAACCCAACCTCCCCAGGCTTGACGATACTGATCTTTATTGGTTTGTACTCGTGCGTGTAGCAGAGCACGAGAAGCTTTGTGAACCCATTTATGTACCCGGATAGATGTAGCGGGGATTGTTCGTGACATGTAATCTGTACTTGATCCCATTAAATGATATGCCCAAGCTCGTGCCTCCGGGACATCTATAAGTTATTGAGCCAAATTTGGCGTCGCTGATTCGTTCCTAACGGCCCCTGTTATCGATTACTAGTAGTAAACCTGACCCGCTTAGCTGGAATCCCAGCCGACGTAGGGTGTTACATGTTACCTTTCAACGGTCTACCACATCAGGGCACATCACCCTCGGTTGAAGAACCACAAACACCGCGTTTGGGTACATGGCTACTCACACCGCTCAAGTCGAGGGTTAAGTATTCTCCTACTCTCTTGTTCAAGGAATCGCGTCACTGATATTCCAACGGTGGTATCGCCTGCAGGTTAGCATATGTGCACTTAATTATCTTACCCCGAAAACCTGGAACCTGGGGGGCCTGCGGTCTGTCGCCGGGGGTCAAGCATGACGAAGAAGCGGTGACAAAACGGCCTTCCGGTTGATCGCTTCTCAAAAATCTACAGAGTACAGAGCCCCGAATTCACAGGTGTTATACAGTTTCATGCAAAAACCAAGATTGAATGTCACGGGGGTTGACATGCGCAGACCGGCGTGTGCAGATTTAGGATCACAAGAGGGTCGCCACAAAATGCACAAAAAGTGGAGACGGCGAAGATCGAATTCGCGACCTCACGCAGACCGGGTTCAATGTTGCGAAGCGCGCGCTCTACCAACTGAGCTACGTCCCCTTGGTCAAAGTCTACCGCTTACCATACATAAAGTCCCCAGCAAGACACAACCTAGGTACGCTGGTAGAACTGAAATATTACAACCTCGTAATACACGCCTCTATTCATTAAAGTATTCCATCTGGCGGGAGGCTTCTCCCCGGGTTTTCGGCGCCTTCACGATCAGGTCCGCTTGTTGCCTGAATGACCGGGTCAAGTTGGGAAAGACTGATAACTGCCGGGGGACTCACAATCTCATTCTCAACAGCAGCTTCCGGTTAGTCGCTTGCATCTCCTTGCCAGATCGCAGCGCACGAGCAAATAGTTCCGATCGAGCATCCGTTTCCTTTGCTTTCAGAATCTGCATTGCACTCGATCAGATCGCGTGCCGGTATTGAGCGTTGACACCCACCTTGTTCTGACTGTCGACTCGTCCGCGAATCTCCCCAGCTTGGATTAGATTAACTACTTGCTCCTCTACTTGCTGGACAGTCCAACCAAAAGCGGTTGCCATTCGCTCAAGTTTGATTGACGAGAACGGCTGGAAATATAAGACCAGTGCGCGACTCTTGATAAGGTCGGTGAGGTTCTTAACGTGCTGACCGAAGTGAACATCGACGAGATGCCTCGTCTGTGGATTGGGTGAGTGGACGTTACGATCCAAAGTGGCAATAGTGCTACCCACCGAATATCTTTCGAGGAGTTCCAGAACAGTGCTGAATTTGCTCGCCATGTAGGCTTCCACAAGTTCTCTGACGTGTGGTTCGTACTCGATGTACACCGAGAAGGAATCGTTCTCTAACAATTGCGACTTGATCGCTGCACGCGAGAGGCTGGCAAGTGCACAGAGAGTCCCAGCGATACCAATATCGCCCGGAGCAATGAGCTGTTCAATCATGAGAATGGGTTAGGGGACAGAGATACGCCGGAGGGTCATACCTTCCCGACCCAGTCGCCCAGTTCCTTGACAGATCCCAGCTTTAGGAGGAGATTCGCTGCTTTCTCATAGCTTCCTTGTCCGAGATGAGCAAGGGCGCTTGCAAAGTCGAGTTTCGTTTGCCATTTAGCCCTTTCCTGAGTTTTCTTGGCTGTCCCTGCCCCAGGGGTGACGGGAGTGGTAGTTGCTGATGCAGCGTTTGACGCAGCATCAAGCGCGGTGTCGGCCTTGAAGACGTACGTTGAAATGTGAGAGTAGTTTCCTTGCAATATAAGAAGCTAGATCCGATTTCGTAAGAATCGCTTGAACCGAGAGTCGAACTGGGAAGATTCAACCTCCAAGATTGCAATGCACATGTCGACAACATGTTGACTGGTAGTACATGATTCCCGGATTTTTGTGAAGTGTTTGAGGGAATTGGTGAAATCCCCGACGGATAAGTAAAATTGACCAAGGTCTCGGTGGGCCATCTAGGACGATGCATCATCAGTGGATGTCAACCCTCCAATGGTGGTGGAACGCACTCGTATGCTCTCTTTAATCATATTGCTCGTGTATGTTTTCAGCTCCACCTCAAGCCTTGTCCTTTCGGCAAGGTTCTTCGACGCCCATTCGTCGTACCACGCTTGATTCAGGGGTGCGACTTCTGCCGCAGGGGGCAGTTGAGCGTTTGCCGCCACCACATCGTAGGCACCAGCGGTACTCCGGTACAGATCGACGTCCCTAGTCTTAAAGATGTGTTGCGCGGCGAGTTGCAGAGCTGGAACCGCCAGCGGAGGACATATGCTGATGATATACACGAGACGATCCACGGCCGTCCTGCCTGTTCTCCGTTATCAGCTGTTCGACGTCGGTGCTTGGAGATCGTCATACCAGTGTAACTCGACGAGTACGCCTCGATGTCAAATGGATGATTGTTATCGACCAGAACGACTGGTATCGGAACACCTCTGGTCGTCCCCCTCAGATTCTGGCTGTTATCTTCGTCGACGTCCATGGTGGGAAGGTTTGACGTCACGTGAGCAGAACGCGTCTTTCACTCGAACCGCGTGTCTGTGTTCAACATTCCCCCACGTCCCCCACCATGACTATGGACTTGAGCTATGTCGGCCGCTACGGCACACTCAGTCTTATGAAGAAGGACGATTCAAGTATTCCCATCGCACACTACCCTATTGACGAGGAAGAAGTCACTATTGGACGAGACCCAAACTGTAGTGTTCGGTTATACTACGACACAATCAGCAGGCTGCATTGCAAAGTAACATTCGAGGATGCCAAGGTGCGGGCTCGGAGCATAGTATCGTGGCACTCTGCTCAAACCATCTCAGGCATTCCTAACCGTCTACGGAACGTCTGGTCTCGTAGCGGACGGTTTTCCGCTTTTCCCGACCGCTGCCAGCCCAACAACCGTACCGCTTGGTAATAATACCGAGATTGAGATCCACCGCAAACGTTTCATCTTCACATACCCACCGAAAGACCTTCGAGCCATGATTCTGGCTACCCCAGAACCCGATCGAAATGGCAACAGGAGGAAGACTCTGCGGATGTCCATGATCGCTAGCGCAATGGTTTTTACCCCAAGACCTAGTCAAGATCCCCAGGAAAACCTGCGCACTCTTCAGAGCCCACTCAAACCAAATTACTCTAGTCCCCTCAAACCACCCCACAACGAAGAGCCAGAGGAGGAAGATATTGTCCTCGTCGAGAGCAACCATCCTAATGTGGTCCAAGACGATGAGGATAACCTCGTTATCCTTGAAAGTGTGCAGACACCGAAACCACTGGAGAGCCCCAGACGCCTCGTCCAGTTCACGCCGCAGCCACATCAATACCAAACCCCCCGCCGGAATCCACGGGATTCACTCCATCGAGCTGTTCTCATCCGGTCTGCCCAGAGGACTGCTATGAAGGTTGAAGTGGAACTGGAGGAGGAACAAGAAGAGATGGAAGTTGAGGATGTGGTCACGGAGTTGGAAGAAACAAACCTGGACGACAACTCCCCCGAAGAGGTACGAATACGGTAACTGTATCCTCATCCAACCTAACGTCAATTGTAGGGTGGCAATGCCGGTGACGCTATGGAAGAGGACGACCCAACGGAGGAGGTAGACGAACAGCCGGAAGGGCAAGAGGTGGATGAGGAACAAGAAGAGGACGATGTTCCTCGACCACTCGGTCCCTTCATGACTCCCCAACCTTCCGCCGTGCGCGCCTCGAGCGTCCTCAGTAACCAATCGGGTCTCTCTGTTCAGGGTCCTCAGCGCATTCGTGTAATGCAACCATGGAGGGTCAAAGATCTCGTGGTTCCCGCCCCTCCGGTGACCGGCGTGAAGAAGGAAGACCCAGAACCAAAGGAGCATGTTTCTGAGGAAGAGAAGAGCGTGAGCCAATTTTCCGTAGTCTGCTATTTGCAGTCAATTGAATTTCTGTCGAGCTAACAGGCCATACGAGCAAAACGGAAGTCAGCATTTATGATGCCAGATCCCGCCGACTCCCACATACCTGGTTCCCGGCGTATGTCGACAATTCTTCAGCCTCCTCCTACCACCGCTCCCTCCGTCCCTCCATCCTCCAAGAAAGCATTCATCAAACCAGACCCCAATCCGCCGGAAGAAGAGGAAGACACAGAGGTCCTCCTCGAAAAAGTCAAAGCAAAGATCAAGGATCTCAGGCGCCAACAAAGCATTGGACTTGGCCCCCCTCCCCTGGAACGCCAACGATCTCGCAGCCCAACCAAACAAGATGCGGAGTCTTTGTTCTGGGGATCTGATAGCGTCACTAGCGCGAGGATCGATCGAGTGGACGACAAGGGTGGTGTGGGTATGGTCCGTTCCCATCCACAAAACGGAGACGAGGACATGGATGACGATGAAACTGAGGAACGGGAAGTCGTCCGCAAGACAACCCCGGTCAAATCGTGGAATCCGTCTAAAGCGAAGCTTCCTCCGAAAACCCCGAAGATGGACGGAATGAAGGGGTTGTTTGCAGATCCGAAAGCGGTACCGTCTACACCTGCTATGGGCGGCATCAAGCAACTGTTCAGCGAACCTGTTGAGCCTCAGACCCTGGCCTACAATGGAATCAGGGACATCTTCAAGACCACCGCCCCGGTTGTACCAGGGACTCCGGTTCTCGAAGGCGTAAGAGACTTGCTAAATACCCCCGTTGCTTATCGTAAGCAGCAGCAGCCGCCGGAAGCAACAGACGTGCCGGTCGATACCGTCACAGCCGATTCAGAAGTGATGATACCTGGAACCAAAGCGGCTGCGGCAGTGCGGAGAAGAAAGGTTGCGGCTGAGGCAAAGAAACCGGTCGAGGATTCCGCGTCACAAACAATTGGTGTCACGCAACCATTGAAAATAGGGAGACCCAAGAAGACACTCAAAGTGAATAACTTCCATAATTCCGCTTTTTTCGCCTGTGCTAATAAGCCACCCCCAGGAAGCGGTTTCGTTGCCAAGACCCACTCGAGCCAAGAAGAGTGCTGATGAGGCCGTACGTTCTTCAGCTCTAAATGTTTAGAAACCCCACCCTGACCGATTTTTGCGGATGCATAGGGCCCTAGCAAGCCTGTTCCTGGTTCCGAACCGGCTCGAAGCACGCGAGCCGCTACGGCCGAGGCGGAGGTTGAGGAGCAATCTCAACCATCACAAACCACCGACACTACTGGCAGTAAAGTTGCGCGCCGGACCCGCAGAACACCGGATGTCTCCTCGAATCCTCCTCCCGCCCGGGTGACCCGTGGTCGAACCACGCCCACGCCTACGGAAGTGGTTGAGACCGCTGCGACGACGACAAAGAAACCGAATTCCTCGTCTAACTCGAGGGTAGCCCCCAGGAGGGGAACCCGAAACACACCCGTCCCTGATGAGGATCAGCCTGACCCCGCTCCAGTTCCCAAGAGATCTACTCGAGGGAAACGTGTCGAGACTATCAAAGAGGAGGAAGACGATGCCACCGTTCCATCCCAGACTACCGCACAGAAGGGGACGCTGACGAAGAAGTCCCAGCTTCCATCCCGCTCACGAACCACCGTGACCGAGAAAGACACCCCTACCGAGAAGGAGAACGAACCAAGTGATTCCGGTGAAAATTCTCAGAGTCAAGGCGCACCTCCGACAAGGACGAGGAGGATGGTTACCAAGGCTCCTCCGACCAAGGTAGATGCCAAGGAACCAAAGGCAACGACTGTCAGACAAACGAGAACCACGAGGGGTAAGAAATGAAAACGGTGCACAAGGAACCATGAAG
>Ga0307515_10013952_pt1 | contig 14955 bp, 16 predicted proteins | sample 17_EM_MG_FD_194513 | JGI IMG/M metagenome (GOLD analysis project Ga0307515, IMG submission 194513) | Populus trichocarpa ectomycorrhiza microbial communities from riparian zone in the Pacific Northwest, United States - 17_EM | ecosystem: Host-associated > Plants > Roots > Unclassified | place... | reverse complement strand
GCACCTGCAGATCGGCATCCTGACTTGCAAGCTGCTGCTGGAAGAGGGGCCGAATTTGCACTCGCGCAAGCTCAGGGCGTTCGACGAGCCGCCGTTCCGGTGATTTCAAGCCTCCCCCTGTGGGGGAGGTGTCGCCCGAAGGGCGACGGAGGGGGGAGTGATCGGCAGCCGGCCTGGTCCTGGATCCAAGATCCTAAAACTCCCCCCACCGATCGCTGCGCGATCGCCTCCCCCACAGGGGGAGGCTTTTAGGCTGCGGCCTCGCCGAGAAACCCCACGATCGCCTCCGCCAACCCCGGCTCCATCACCGCGCTCAGGTGATCCCCCGGCACCCGCGCCCCGCGCGCGTCCGGCATCATCCCCGCCAGCCCCTCGACCGAGCCGTTGTCGTCATCCCGCGCCCCCGCCACCACCAGCGTCGGCACGTCGATCCCCGCGATCTCCTCGGCGCCGGTCGCCACGAACGAGGTCAGCACCCCCAGCATCGCCTCGGGCTTGAGTCCGCCCGCCGCCATCATCGCCCGCACCCGGCGACCCGCCCTCGGATCCCGGGCCGCGTCGCCATGCCGGATGCTGTCCTCGAACATCGCCGCCCGGGCGCCGGCCGCCATCAGGCCGCTGTCGCCCATGCCGCCCAGGACCAGCTTGCGAGGCCTCGCCCCGCGCACCAGCATCCGCACCGCCGTCCGCGCGCCCAGCGAATAGCCGACCAGGTCGTAGTCGCTGAGATGCAGGTGGGCGATCAGCGCCTCCTGGTCCTGGGCCAGCACGTCGCGCGGCCAGGCGGCGGGGTCGGCCGGGGCGTCCGAGCGGCCGTGGCCGCGCAGGTCCGGCGCGATGACCTTGCGACCGGTCGCGGCGATGGCGGCGGCGATCCCGGGCAGGAACCAGTTGCTCTCGGCGCTGGCCAGGAAGCCGTGCAGCAGCAAGGTCGGCCAGCCGCTTCCGAGCGTGCGGTAGCCGATGGAGACGCCGTCGAAGCTCTGGAAGCGGTGCAGGTCGGCCATGGGCTCACACTACACTCCGTTCATCCCGGCGAAAGCCGGGACCCAAGCCGACTCTGCAACTTGGACTGCTGGCTTCACAAGCGCGCCGTGCGCCTCGCGGAACGTCAGCTTGGGTCCCGGCTTTCGCCGGGATGAGCGGTGTTTTACAGGTCTCGCTTTCGTCACCCTCCGGCGCTAACAAGCCCGCCATGACCCGTCACATTCCGCTGCAAGGCGTCGAGAACTTCCGCGATTTCGGTGACTACGCCGCAGGGCAAGGCCGGCTCAAGAAGGGCGTGCTGTTCCGCGCCGCCCACCAGGCCGGGGCCACCGACGAGGACCTCGTCGCCATGGCCGGCCTGGGCATCGTCACCGTCGTCGACCTGCGCCGGCCCAACGAGCGCGCGCGCGATCCGTCGCGACGCTGGGAGGGCTTCGCCGCCGAGGTGATCGACAACGACCTGGGCGTGACCGGCGAGGATCCCTGGCACACCTTTCTGCGCGGCTCGGACCTCTCCGTGCAGTCGATCCGCGACTACCTGGTCGAGTATTATCGCCGCGCGCCGTTCAAGGAACGGCACCTGGACCTGTTCCGGCGCTACTTCCAGGCCCTGGCCACCGCGCGCGGCCCGGTGCTTATCCACTGCGCGGCGGGCAAGGACCGCACGGGCCTGCTGGCCGCCCTGACCCATCACGTGGCCGGGGTGGGCGACGACGACGTCATCGACGACTACCTGCTGACCAACAATGAGGAACGCTTCGTGCGGCGCGGTCCGAAGTTCGCCACGGTGATCGAGGAGGCCACCGGCCGCCGCCCGTCCGACGCGGCCGTGCGTCAGGCCATGGGCGTCGAGGCCGACTACCTGGCCACCGCGATCGCGCAGATGAAGGGCCAATACGGCTCGCTTGACGGCTATCTGGAGCAGGCGGTGGGTCTGGACGCGGTCGGGCGCGAGGCCGTGCGGGCGCATATCTTGTTGTAGGGCGGGCCCCTCCCTCTCTCTTTGAGAGAGGGAGGGGCCCGCCGCGCAGCGGTGGGAGGGTGAGAGGTTACACCCTGTCCGACCTGAGCACCGCCAGAAGGTCGTCGGCGACCCCGCCAGGATCGGCCAAGACCCGTTCATTGCGGAATCTCAGAACTACGTACCCGAAGAGCTCCAGGATCTCGGTCCGGCGAGCGTCGTAATCCTCTCGCCCGTCATGGACCGGGCCATCCAGCTCGACGATCACCTTGGCCGCCTCGCAAACGAAATCGGCGAAGTAGCGGTCGATCGCCACCTGCCGAAGGAACTTGAACCCGCCCAAGTGGCGATTGCGCACGAGAGCCCAGAGCGTCTTCTCGGCGAGGGTCTGGTCACGGCGCAGGCGCCGGGCGTTGGCGGTCTTGTCCATGGGGGGAGCTTGGCCGGGCCTCAGGGGCCGATCAACGACAGGAATCGGGATTTTCCGGCCAGCGTTGAAACCTCTCACCCTCCCACCGCCTGCGGCGGCGGGCCCCTCCCTCTCTCACAGAGAGAGGGGTTTCGCGCGCGCATGTCTTTGACCAGCACTACGCGGCAAAGCCCGTGACAAACACCCGTTTCACCGCCACGCTGGCCGCCCGAGGGATCGCGCCAGACGAGCCCCGCACTGGGTGAAGAGCGCGTATGAGCAAGATCACGAACGCCGAGGCGGCCCTCGCCGATCCGCTGGCCGAGAGCTTGGCGGAAGACGGCCCCAAGGGCGCCCGGCTGTCGCGCGGGGCGGTCAGCTGGGCCGCCTATCAGGGGTTTCGCGACCCCTTCGTGATCCTGATCAGCATCTACATCTTCGCCCCCTATTTCGCGACCACGGTGGTCGGCGATCCGGTGGCCGGCCAGGCGCTGATCGCCCGGATCGGCACGATCTACGGCCTGATCGCCATGGTCCTGGCCCCGCTGATCGGCAGCTCGATCGACCAGTTCGGCCATCGCAAGCCGATGCTGGCGGCGCTCACGGCCCTGATCATCCCGCTGACCTTCGCGCTGTGGTGGGCCAAGCCGGGCGGCGCGGGCCTGTCGATCCTGGCCGTCTCGTTCCTCTATGGCGGAGCCTGCCTGCTGATCGCCATCATCGAGGTGCTGCATAATTCGCTGCTGAACCGGGCGGCGGGACGGCGGCTGGCCCCGGCCGCCTCGGGCCTGGCCCTGTCGCTGGGCAACGGCGTCTCGGTGCTGATGCTGGTCTTCGTGCTGTGGGCCTTCGCCCTGCCGGGTCATGTGGACTGGGGCTTCATCCCCGCCGCCCCGCTGTTTGGCCTGGACCCCGTCCAGCACGAGCCCGACCGCATCGTCGGGCCGATCGTCGCGGCGGCCTTCGCGCTGGGTTGCCTGCCGCTGTTCCTGTTCACGCCGGACGCGCCGGCCACCGGCGTGGGCTTGATCGAGGGCGTCAAGCGCGGCGCGATCGGCCTGTGGGACACCATCAAGAGCCTGCGTGAGCACCGCGACGCCGGCGTCTATCTGCTGACCCGGATGTTCTTCAACGACGGCATGACCGCCCTGCTGCTGTTCGGCGGGGTGTTCGCGGCCGGGGTGATGGGCTGGGGGGTGATGGAGATGCTGGTCTACGGCATCGGCCTCAGCGTGTTCGCGGTGGGCGGCGGGTTCCTGGCCGCCTTCCTGGACAATCGCGTGGGACCGCGCCAGGCGGTGCAGATCGAGATCACCGGCGTTCTGGCTTGCCTGGTCACCTGGCTGGGCATGTCGCGCGACAGGATCCTCTACGTCTTTCCCTATGACCCCGCCGCCCACGCGCCGCTGTGGGGCGGGCCGATCTTCCGCACCGCGCCGGAGGTGATCTTTCTGACGGTGGGCTTTGGGGTCGCGGTGTTCGTCACCGCCTCCTACGCCTCCAGCCGCACCCTGCTCAGCCGCCTGGCCCCGCCCGACAAGCTGGCCTCGTTCTTCGGGCTCTACGGCCTGTCGGGCACGGTGACCATGTGGCTGGGCTCGCTGCTGGTCACCACCGCGACGGCGATCTTCAAGACCCAGGCGGCCGGCTTCGCGCCGATCGCCGGCCTGCTGCTGGTCGGCCTGCTGGGCATGTTCCTGGTCAAGGGCGGCGGCCGGGAGGCCTAGCGCCCAATCCTGGCTTCTGGACGCGAGCGGCGGTATCACCCGCCGATGCGTCACGTCGTCCTCATCAGCGCCCCCTGGCGCGACCCGGTCTGGGCCGCCGCCCCGTGGCGGGACGAGCCGTTCGCCTGCGCCATGATCTCCGGCGGCCAGGCGGGGCGGTGGTCCTATCTGCTGCGCCAGCCGGACGAGACGCTGGTGGTCGCCCCCCCTTCACTCTCGGGTGACGATTCGCGCGATCCCTTCGCCGCCCTGGCCGCGCTGATCGGCCCGCCCCAGGCGATCGAGCCGGACGGTCCGCCGTTCCAGGGCGGGGTCGTCGGCCTGGCCGCCTATGAGCTGGGCGACCGGGTCGAGCCCCTGGGCCTGGCGCGCACCGGCTGGCCGGACCTGGCCTGCGCCCGCTATCCGGCCCTGCTGGCCTTCGACCACCTGCAGCGCCGGGTGCTGGCGATCGGGCGCGGCGGCTCGCAAGGCTTCGCCCGGGCCCGCGCCGAGGCGGCCCTGGCCTGGCTCGACGCCCCGGCGCCCCCGCTCAATGACGGCGTGCTTTGCGACGCGCTCGAGGCCAGCGACGGCGAGGCCTACGAGGCCGCGGTGGCGCAGGTGGTCGAGCGCATCGTCGGCGGCGAGATCTTCCAGGCCAATATCGCCCGCGCCTGGACCGGACGGCTGAACCCCGGCGCCCACCCCTTCGACCTGTTCGCCCGCCTGCGCGCCGACAGCCCCGCGCCGTTCTCGGCCTATCTGCGCCTGCCGGGCCGGGCCCTGGTGTCCAACTCGCCCGAGCGGTTCCTGAAGGTGGACGGGGCGGACCTGACCATCGAGACCCAGCCGATCAAGGGCACCCGTCCGCGCGGCGTCGACCGGGCCGAGGACGCGCGGCTGATCGCCGAACTGTCGGCCAGCGCCAAGGACCGGGCCGAGAACCTGATGATCGTCGACCTGATGCGCAACGACCTGGCGCGGGTCAGCCCGCCCGGCAGCGTCGCCGTGCCCGAGCTGTTCCGGGTCGAGACCTTCGCCAATGTCCACCACCTGGTCTCGACGGTGACGGGCAAGCTGGCGCCCGGCCTGGCGGCCGCCGACCTGCTGCGCGCGGCCTTCCCGCCCGGCTCGATCACCGGCGCGCCCAAGGTCCAGGCCATGAAGGTCATTTCCGAGCTGGAGACCCCGCGCGGACCCTATTGCGGCTCGCTGTTCTGGGCCGGGGTCGACGGGGCCTTCGAGTCCAGCGTGCTGATCCGCACCGTCGGCCTTGAACAAGACGACGCCGAACAGAAAGATGGGGGCTGGCGTTTGGAAGCCAGGGCCGGGGCGGGCATCGTCGCCGACAGCGATCCCCACGCCGAGCGCCTGGAGGCCGAGGCCAAGTTCGCCGCCCTGCGCCGGGGCCTGATGGAGGAACCCCGCGGATGATCCCTCTAGACGACCGTGGACTGCTCCTGGGCGACGGCCTGTTCGAGACGATGCTGTGGACCGGTGGGGCCCTGCCGCATCTGGACGTCCATCTGGCCCGCATGGCCGCCGGCTGCCAGACCTTGGGCCTGCCGCCGCTGGACGTCGAGGCGGCCCGGGCCCTGTGCCTGGCGGCGCCGGCCGAGGCGGGGCTGCAAAGCGTCCGCGCCGCCGTGCGCCTGACCCTGACGGCGGGCTCCGGCGGCCGGGGCCTGGACCGTCCGCCCGCGCCAACGCTCCGCCTGGCGGCCACCGCCGCCGCGTCCTCCGCGCCCACCACCCCGGTCGACCTGATGCTGGCCAAGACCCGCCGCAACGAGGGCTCGCCCGCCGCGCGGCTCAAGACCCTGTCCTATCTCGACAACGTCCTGGCCCGGGCCGAGGCCAAGGCGGCGGGGGCGGACGAGGCGGTGATGCGCAACAATCACGGCGACCTGACCTGCGCGGCGGCCGCCAACCTGTTCTGGGTCGCGAACGACATCCTGTTCACCCCGGCCCTGCACTGCGGCGTGCTCGAGGGCGTCGCCCGGGGCCGGGTGCTGGACCTGGCGCGCCGCCTGGAGGTCGAGGTCCACGAGGTGGCGACCGGCGCCGAGGCCCTGGACGAGGCGCAGGCGGTGTTCCTGACCAACAGCCTGATCGGCGTGCGCCCGGCCCGGCGCTTCGAGGGCGAGGCGTTCGGGCCGCATGCCTTGGTCGAACGCCTGCGCGAGGACCTGGCCGAGGGGTAGGGCCTGTCGGCCGCCGCGCGCCGGAAGGGCGGCTAGAACCAACCGGCCTCCTTCAGCACCGGCGCATAGGTCCGGCTCACCGGCGCGGTGAGGCCGCCGGAAAGGCGCATCTCGCCCACGCCGCGCCGCCAGCGCACATCCTCCACCGCGTCGGCCGCCACCCACCAGGAACGGTGGACCCGCCAGCCGTGGGCCCGCGCCAGCTCCTCCAGCGCATCGGCGAACCGCAAGGTGATCAGCTCGGCGCCGGCGTCGGTATGGACCTTCAGATAGTGGTCGTGCGCCTCGATCGCGATCAGCCGCGCGGCGCGACGTTTCGCCGAGAGCCGTCGCCTGAAGGTCGCCTCGGCCTCGGGCAGGGGCGGGGCGACGACGGTTCGGGTCTCGACCCGCGCGGGCGGTCGCCGCCAGACCAGGGTCCGGACCACCAGCACCGCCAGCAAGATCGGCCACACCTGCCAGAGGAGCAATCGCAGGTAGCCCGGCCAGCCGAACCCGCCGCCCATCAGGAGGTGCTCGGTGGTCAACACCAGCAGCGACACCAGCGGCGTCATCGCCACCGAGACGACCAACACCCGCCGCCAGGTCGAGGCCATGCGCCGGCTCAACGCCTCGTCCGCCACGACCCCGATCAGCCCGCCGCCGACCATGCAGATCATCCAGTAGACATAGCGCCCGACGAGCGGCGCGCGCTCCGAGGCGAACGGGCCCAGGAAACCCATCAGCAGGCCGATCGCGACCAGCATGGCGAGGTCGATCGCCCACCGTCGCGCCGTCCCGGTTCCGCCCTGCTTGTTGGCCTCGACTTCCATGCCGTCCCGTTCACGCAACCCTGGCGCCGTTCGCGCAGCAAGGCCTAGCGAGCCGCCGCCCGACCGGCAACGAGGTTTGACGAAACCGCTAACGGGGACCTCCACTTGACCGCCACCGTCGCCACGCTTCCATCCAGGAACACGTCCTGGCCCGCCCGCATCGCCTGGGTGATCCTGGCCGTCCTCTGCCTGGGGATCGCCGCCTATTCCGCGCGCTACCTGCTGCATCCGCCCCGGACGCCGGCCCAGGCGCTGGGCAACCCGCTGGGCGTTCCGTGGCTGTTCATCCATGTCGCCGGCGCGGTCACCGCGCTGGTGCTGGGCGCGCTGCAATTCCTGCCCGCCTGGCGCCGGGGCTCCGGCCCGCCGCACCGCTGGATCGGGCGGGTCTATGTCGTGGGATGCCTGGTCGGCGGCGCGGCGGGTTTGATTCTGGCGCCCGGCTCCCACGCGGGACCGATCGCCTCGGCGGGCTTTGGAGGCCTCGCCGTCATCTGGATCGCCGTGAACCTCCTGGGCTGGCGCGCGGCCGCGCGGGGCCGGTTCGCCGAGCATCGCCGCTGGATGATCCGTTCCTGGGCGCTCACCCTGGCCGCCATCACCCTGCGGCTCTACCTGCCGCTGGTCATGGCCTTGGATCTGCCGTTCCTGCCCTGGTACCGCGCCATCTCGTTTCTGGCCTGGGTCCCGAACCTGATCGCGGCGGAGTTTTGGCTGCGCCGTCCGGCGCCGCCGACCGCCGCCCTCAGCTCTTGACGCGCAGCACCTTGTCCGAGAGCCGGGGCCGCAAATAGAAGGTGCGGCGGAAGGTGAAGTTGGTCTTGGTGATCAGCTTGAGCGGCGGGGTGTAGTCATAGCTGGCCTTGCTCATGATCACGCTGCCGCTGGCCGGCAGCACGCTGGCGGGAATATCGACCACGGCGCCGGCCGCGGGACAGTTGACCGGCGAATTGCTGGGCTCCGACCAGTCGACCGTGTCGACGGTCCCCGCGGCGTTGGACGAGATGCTGACGATGCACATCCGCAGCGTGGAGGTGGGGAAGGGCGCCATCAGCACCGAGCCGACCTGGAAGACGTCGGTGCGGCGGGCGTCGGTCAGCTGGGTGTCGCGCGCCACGATGTCGCCGATCGACGAGGCGATGTGGCTGAGCCGGCGCTGGGCCATCATCGTCTCGGTCAGCTCGGCCATGCCGAAATAGAAGAACACCAGCACGGGGGCGATGAAGGCGAACTCGACGGCCGAAACGCCGCGGCGGTCCCGCCAGAACTGGGAAAGGGGGCGGCGGATCACGGGCATGTCACGCTCGGGGCCGGAGTGTCGGAATAGGGTTCGTTGGCGAACACGGCCGAGAAGTTGACCTGGCGGTTGCCCGGCGCGCCGCCCACGGCGTTCTGCATCAGCGGGGTGATCAGCGGCCATTTGTAGTAGCCGCGCACCAGGACGATCGAGTTGGGACCGCCCGGATCCCAGCAGGTCTTGGCCGCCCTGGGCGTGGCGAGGCCGCTGCCGGTGCTGAAGGAGGGCAGGGTGCGCACGTCGACGATCAGCGCCGAAGAGCAGCCCGTTCCCAGCCATACCATCTGCTGGCAGATGGCGGTGCGGTAGGTGGAGGCCGATGCGCTGGCGTTCTGGAACTCGCCGGTCCGGATCCTGCGATCGACGACCATGATCGCGTTTTCCAGGGTCATAGACACCAGGAAGGTCAGACCCAGTTCGATGATCCCGAAGATCAGGACGAAGAACGGGATGGCGACAAAGGCGAACTCGATCGCCACCGCGCCGTCCTGGGTGCGGGCGAAGCGGGTCAGCAGGCGGGAACGGGTCCTGCCGGAAGCCGCGTTTTCTAGAGATCGATCGGCCATGGAGGCGTCCGCGTCATCGCCTTGTGGAGCGTCAGGCGGCGCAGTCTAGGCGCAACGTCCCTAATCACTGGTTTAGGCGCGGGCAGTTCGCGCGCTCATGCCTGCTCTATATAGGCGGGCTCTATTTGGCGGGTTCGGCGGCCGGGGCGGCGGCCATCTGCGAGCAGCTGGCGCTGCAGGCGTAGGTCGCGGACATGCCGCCGCGTTGCACGACGACGCCGCCGGCCGGGACGTCGGAGACCACGATCTGGCGGTCGGCCAGGGCCTGGCCGCGGGCGTCGAACGCCAGGATGGTGGTGGAGCCGACCTTCTTGGCCAGGATCACCAGGGTGCGGTCATTGACCAGGCTGACGTCGGCCACGGCGGGGTCGCCCACCACCAGGTCGCGCACGGGCGCGCTCAGGGAGATGCGGGCGGCCTGGCCGGCGCTGACCATGAGCGGGGCGGTCGCCGATTGGGCGCCGGCGGTGGTCGCGGCGAGGCCCAGGGCGGCGCTCAGAGCGGCGCAAAGGGTGAGGGGCAGGCGGCGCATGGGCGTTCTTCCTAGAGAGCGTGCAGCGCCAGAATGACTCGGAATGGTCAATAAAGACCTAAGCTGATCTCTTGTGTAGTCTTTCCGACTCTTCAGAAACCGTTGCCGCATAAGGGGTTTCTGCCCCTTGTGGTGTGGCATAGTTAAGAGTTGATAATGGTAAATTCAAATAAACCAAAAAGAAATTTGGCGTCACTATCCGATGTTTACTGGACATTAAGCGAGGTGGCGCAATTTGATCGTGTTTTCGGGGGTGAGCAAGTCGACACGGCTTGAGAGCCCAATCAACTTACTGACCAGGAGATCCACCATGTCGAAGTTCGTCACCCGCTTCCTGAACGATGAATCCGGCGCGACCGCCATTGAATATGGCCTGATCGTTGCTCTGATCGCCGTCGTCATCGCCACGATCGTCACCACCCTGGGCGGCAGCCTGAAGGCGACGTTCACGAAGACCAACACCGCCGTGACCGCCGCCAACGCCGTCACCTAAGGCGCGGTCATCCCGAAAAAGAGGGCCCCGGCGGAAACGCCGGGGCCTTTTTTTACGTCCAAAGGTCCGTCGTCCGCGCCTCGCGACACGGGTCGCATCAACGATTGCTTCACGCGATTGACCCAGGATGGGTCGACTCATCAGGCAAGGCCGCCATGCAGACCTTTCAATTCGCCCTGCTGCTCGTCTTCCCCGCGCTGGTCGTCGTCGCCGCGCTGAAGGACGCCACCAGCTTCACGATCCCCAACTGGATTTCCCTGGCCCTGATCGCCGCCTTCGTGCCGGTGGCCCTGGTCAGCGGCGCGTCGTGGGGCGCGATCGGCCTGTGCCTGGCCACCGGCGCGGGCGCTCTCCTGCTGGGCATGGGCATGTTCGCGGCAGGCTGGATCGGCGGCGGCGACGCCAAGCTCTTCGCGGCGGCCAGCCTGTGGCTGGGCTGGCCCGCGACCCTGACCTTCATGCTGACCACCGGCCTGGCCGGCGGCGCCCTGACCCTGGGCCTGCTCAGCCTGCGCTCGGGCTGGTTCGAGCCCGTCCTGGCCGGCAGCCCGGCCTGGGTGCGCAAGCTGGGCGCCGAGGGCGGCGACATTCCCTACGGCGTGGCCATCGCGGTCGGCGCCCTGGCGGCCTTTCCGCAAGGCGCCCTGACCCTGGCGGTCGGCGCCTGAAACCTGCCTGGCTTTTGAGCCGCGTCAGCCTGTCGCGGCGAGAAACGGCCATCGGGCGCGGCGCCTTTAGTCGCTGTTAACCATGGCCGCGCGAGCATGGGATGTGGCCAGAAAGGCTTTCCGACGATTCGTGCGTGATCGCCTGAAGGCGCCTCGCCCCGACCAGTAGTCCCGTCGCTAGGCCGCCTGCATGAACCCTCTTCGCGTCATGATCGTCCTGATTGCCGCTGTCTCGGCCATCGGCTTGGCCGTGGTCATGCAGAAGGCGATCGGCGGCAAGCCCGCGCCGGCTCCGGTCATGCAGGCCGCGGCCCCGGTCGGCAAGCCCATGACCCAGGTCCTGGTGGCCAAGCGAGACCTGGCCATCGGCGAGCGCCTGACCGCCGCCGACGTCACCTGGCAGGCCTGGCCGTCCGACACCGTCAACGCCGCCTTCATCACCAACGGCGCGGCCGATCCCGTCCCCACCAAGACCACCGCCAAGGCCGCCAAGGCCGTCGGCGACGCGGCCGAGGGCATGATCGGCGGCGTCACCCCCGAAAAGGCCGTCGAGGGCGCGATCGTGCGCGACCCGATCCTGGCCGGCGAACCCATCACGCCCCGCAAAATCGTCCGCGGCGGCGAAGGCGGCTACCTGTCGGTGGTCCTGGGCCCCGGCAAGCGCGCCATGGCCGTGCCGGTCACCTCCGAGACGGCGGTCGGCGGCTTCATCCTGCCCGGCGACCGCGTCGACGTGATCCAGACCCGCGACGCCCAGGCCGTCGGCGAGGGCGAGGGCGGCGGCGCCAAGAAGACCATCGCCGAGACCATCATCCAGAACGTCCGCGTGCTGGCCCTGGACCAGAGCACGGCGGCCGAGAAGGACGCCAAGACCATCGTCGCCTCCACCGCCACCCTCGAGGTCGGCCCGGCCGAGGCCGAGGCCCTGGCCAAGGCCAAGACCGCCGGTCCGGTCACCCTGACCCTGCGCGCCTACACCGATCTCGGCGGGCCCTCGGGCCTGGCCGTCGCCTCGCAAGAGACCAACGTCGTTCGCATCAATCGTGGCGGAACGACCTCCAACATCTCGGTTCGCCCATGATCCGCCGGCTTCTCTCCGCCTCCCTCGCGGCCGCCTTGGTCCTGGCGCCGTCGACCGCCGTCCTCGCCGACGGACCGGTGGGCGGCACCCACACCTACCGGCCCGCCCGCGTCGCGCCCCGCCTGGCGGATGCCCCGACCATGGCCCCGCCCGCCGACCAGGTGCTGCGGGTCAGCCTGACCGACTCCGGCGCCCAGAGCCTGACCCTGGCGCGCGGCAAGTCGGCGATCGTCGAGCTGCCGGTCGATGTGCGCGACATGCTGGTGACCAATCCGGCCGTGGCCGACGCGGTCCTGCGCGGCCCGCGCCGCATCTATGTGCTGGGCATGGGCCAGGGCGTGACCGACGCGGTGTTCTTCGACGCCGCCGGCCGCAAGATCCTCAGCCTGGCGATCCGCGTCGACCAGGACTCCAGCGCGCTGCAGGACACCCTGCGCCGCGTGCTGCCCAGCGCCAATATCCAGGTCCAGTCGATCCGCGACAGCGTGATCCTGACCGGCATGGTCGCCAATGCCGGCGAGTCCAACAGCGCCTCGCAGATCGCCGCGCGCTTCGTGGACAAGCCGGAAAACGTGCTGAACATGCTCAGCATCGCCGGCAAGGACCAGGTGATGCTGAAGGTCCGCATCGTCGAGGTCCAACGCAACATCATCAAGCAGCTGGGCGTCGATTCCAGCGCCGTGCTGGGCCAGCTGGGCGAGACCCAGTACGCGTTCGGCCTGTCGCCGACCTACGGCATCAACGGCAAGCTGCTGGGCGGCATCACCGGCGGCTACAAGGCCGACACCACCAAGCAGCCCACCCTGCAGGTGCCCTGTAACGCGGCCCTGCCCGACGGCGCCAAGTGCCTGGCGGTGGTCCGCGACAACACCGCCTACAGCAACGGCAACACCGCCACCATCACCGACACCGCCGGCAGCGCGGGCCTGAACTCGGCCAAGGGCATGATCCAGGCGTTCGAGCGGGTGGGCCTGGTGCGCACCCTGGCCGAACCCAACCTGACCGTGGTGTCGGGCGAGGCCGGCAAGTTCCTGGTCGGCGGCGAGTTTCCGGTCCCGACGGGCCAGGACACCACCGGCAAGGTGACCATCGAATTCAAGCCCTACGGCGTCGGTCTGGGCTATACGCCGATCGTGCTGTCGGGCGGCCGCATCTCGCTGAAGCTGTCGACCGAGGTTTCGGAGCTGAGCAGCCTGGGCGCCTTCACCCTGACCACCTCGACCGGGACCTCGACCAGCTCGAACCTGACCGTGCCGGGCCTGACCGTCCGCCGGGCCGAGACCACCGTCGAACTGCCCTCGGGCGGCTCGCTGATGATCGCCGGCCTGCTGCAGCAGCAGACCAAGCAGAACATCGACGCCCTGCCGGGCATGACCAGCCTGCCGATCCTGGGCGCCCTGTTCCGGTCGCGCGACTATCTGAACGGCGAGACCGAACTGGTGGTGATCATCACCCCCTACATCGTCGACCCGACCCGGCCGCAGAACCTGCAGACCCCCGCCGACGGCCTGCAAACGGCCAGCGACATGAGCACGGCCCTGCTGGGCCGGCTGAACAAGGTGGTCAAGGCGCCGAGCGGCGCGAACAGCGGACGCGGCTACCAGGGCCCCGTCGGCTACGTGATCGAGTGAGTGCGGACATGACGCGAACCAACCTCCCCAAGCTCGCCGCCGCCGGCCTGGCCCTGGCGCTGCTCAGCGCCTGCGCCTCCTCGTCCGATCCCGCCGCCCAGGCGGCCCTGCCGCCGCGCACCGACAGCGAGCAGTGGATGAACCGCGTCCAGATCGACGCCCATCCGGACGAGGTGGCGCTGGTCCTGCACGCCGAGTTGTCGGCCGCCCAGGCCCAGGCCCTGGACGACCTGCTGGACCGCTGGATGGCCGAAGAGGGTCGCGAGATCGTGGTCAGCGCCCCGACGGGCGGCGCGGACTCGGAACTGGCCGGCCGCATGGCCGTGGCCGTGCGCCAGCGCCTGGTCGCCATGGGCGCTCCGGCGGCCCATGTCCGCGTCGTCGGCTACCGGGCCGGCGCGCCTAACGCGCCCCTGAAGGTCGGCTTCGTGCGCTTCAAGGCCAAGGTTCCCCAGTGCGGCGGCTGGGAGAATGTCGCCGCCACCCGCAACAACACGGCCTACGAGAATTTCGGTTGCGCCGTGACCGCCAACATCGCCGCCCAGGTGGCCAATCCCGAGGACCTGCTGGGTCCGCGCGGGACGACCCCGGCCGACGCCGGCCGTCGTGACACCGTGATCGGCAAATATCGCAGCGGCGCCTCCTCGGCCTCGGCCAAGGAAGAGCAGGCCACCGGCGCTGTTTCCAAGGCGGTCAACTGATGACCAAGCGCAGCGATCACGATCCCTTCGACCTGGGCTTCGAGGCCGACGACGACTTCGCCGCGCCGGGCGCCGATCCGTGGCGCGCCGCGCCGGTCCCGCCTTCGGGCGCCGCCGACCCGTTCGCCGACTTTCCGCCCGCGCGCCCCAGCGACACCGTGTCGGCCCCGTTCACCGACCTGCCGCCGCCCGCGCCGCCCTATGTCCCGAAGGTCCAGCCGGACGCGTCGGCCGTTGTCGCCACGACGCCCCGGCCCGTGCTGGACGTACCGATCGAGGCCACCGCCCCGGTCGCGTCCGTGATCCATCCGGTCGGCAGCACCCAGGCCATGGTCCAGGAAGTGCTCGCCGCCGCCGAGGCCGACATGGGCGAGGCGGCCGTGCCGCGCATCACCATCCACGCCTTCTGCGCGCGCCCCGAGACCATCGCCCTGGTCGAGGCCGCCTCGGCCGACCGCCGCATGGCCAGGGCGTCGACCTCGGCCCGGCCCGGCGGCCTGGCGGCCGCCGTCGACTATTATCAGAACCAGTCGACCCCCTCGCTGGTGCTGGTCGAGAGCCTGGATTCGGCGCCGCAGATGCTGGCGCTGCTGGACGGCCTGGCCCAGGTCTGCGACCCGGGCACCAAGGTCGTGGTCATCGGCCAGACCAACGACATCGCCCTCTATCGCGAGCTGATGCGGCGCGGGGTCAGCGAGTACATCACCCAGCCCCAGGGCCCGCTGCAGATCATCCGCGCGGTCTCGGGCCTCTATGCCGACCCCTCCGCGCCGTTCGTCGGCCGGCAGATCGCCTTCGTCGGCGCCAAGGGCGGCGTCGGCTCCTCGACCCTGGCCCACAACTTCGCCTGGTCGATGGCCGAGCGCGTCCAGGCCGCCACGGTGATGGTCGACCTGGACCTGCC
>Ga0307515_10013951_pt1 | contig 14956 bp, 12 predicted proteins | sample 17_EM_MG_FD_194513 | JGI IMG/M metagenome (GOLD analysis project Ga0307515, IMG submission 194513) | Populus trichocarpa ectomycorrhiza microbial communities from riparian zone in the Pacific Northwest, United States - 17_EM | ecosystem: Host-associated > Plants > Roots > Unclassified | place... | reverse complement strand
GGTGGTCGGGGTCGTGCTGCCGCCGCCCGTGAAGATCTTGGTGAAGTCCAGGGTGGCGCCGCCGAGGCCCGAGCAGTTGGGCGAGACGCCGCCGCCGGCGCAGGGCTGGTCGCGGCCGATCGACCAGAACGCCAGCCGGCCGATCCCGTTGCTGCGCGCCCAGTTCACGATGGTCTGCGCGTTCGCCTGGGTGACGACCTCGCCGGCGCTGTCGTTGTTGCCGATCATCGGGGTGATGCCGATGTTGGCGTACGTGGCGTTCAGGCCGGCGGCCTTCGCGGCGGCCAGCGTGCCGGCCGCGGCGGTCTGCGCGGCGGCGGCCATGTCCGCGACCGGGTGCCCGTAGTCCATGGTCATCGCGTTGATGATGTCCAGCCGGACGCCGTTGCTGGCGGCGTTCGTGAGGAACGCCTTGCCGTTGCCGTCCGGGCCGGACTCGAGCACCGGGATGGTGACCGAGACGTTCAGGCCGGGGTTGGCGGTCTCCAGGCCCTTGATCGCCTTGAACCGGCGGTCGACCGAGGCGGTGTCCGCGATCGCCGCGCCCTCGATGTCGAAGTCGATGTGGTCCACCCCGTACTTGGTGATGACACTCTGGTAGGCGGCCTGCAGCGACGCTTGGCTGGTGCAGGACTGGCCGAGTTCGACGCCGCCGGCGCCGCCGAACGAGATGATCACCTTCGCGCCGGCCGCCTGGGCCCGGGCGATCCGCGGATTCACCGTGGAGTTGTCGATGCCGAGGGTGTCGCCCCAGATCGGCGTGCAGGCCGACCCGATGACGAACGCGGCCGTGTAGCTGTTCACGCCACCGGAGGCGATCGCGGTGTCGAGCACGTCGGCGCTCGCGGCCGAGAGGTCCACGTAGGGCGCGACGGTGTAGACCGTGGCGGCGTTCGCGGTGCCGCTGGTGGCGAGCGCCGCCGCGCCCGCTCCCGCCAGCAACGTCGCCAGCGAGGCACCGATGATCACTTTGCGTTTGCGCATGCTCGGGCTCCTTCTCCGAGGAACGACCGCCTGGGGGAAGGCGGTCACCGCCGCGCATACGCATCAGTTAGCTTTGTTTACATATCCGCGGCTGCCGATGAGCCTAACCCTGCGGATGCGAGATGTTAAGGGTTTAGATCTTGGCCATCAGCACCTGCGCGGTCTTCTTCTCGACCTCGAGATTGCGCTGCTCGCTGTCGCCGTGCGAGTAGACGTCGATCTGCACCGTTCCGTAGAGCACATAGAGATGCCCGCTCAGCGTGAACGCGTCCGCGCCCACCCCGTCCACCGGCTGCGCGTCGGCGATCGTCGTCTGGAAGTCCGACCCGCTGGTCCGGCTCAGGAAGACGGCGAGCTGGCCGCTCGGTTGCTGCCACTGGCAGTACCGGGTGCTTTCGCCGGGCTCGGCGCCGTCGCGGTCGATCGTGCTCACCTCGCGGCCGGTCAGGTCGGCGACTTCGGCGTCGGTGAGCAGCGTGCACGGATCGGGCAGATCGCCGTCCTCTTTGACCGAGCCGAAGCCGGCGTTCGAGCTGGCCGAAGCCGAGGCCGCCGGGGTCGGTGCGGGGGCGTCCTTGGCCGCAGCGCCCAAGCCGCAACCGCTCAACGCGAGTAGGGAGGCGGCGATGAGGACGGGCAGTTGGCGGTTCATTTCCTCAGCGTCCGGGCCGGCCGGCCCGCCGCCAAGGCGTTGACACGTACGCGCGACGAACTTCAGTCGTTCGGTGCCAGGGCGGTGAGGATTTCCTCGGCCCGCTCGCCGGCGAGCTTGGGGTCGGCGGTCGGCGCGCCGATCAGCGGGTCCCAGTTGAGGTCGTAGAACAGTTCGGTCACGCCGGCTTCCGCGTACAGCTGCGCGCCGGCCTGGATCTGCGCCCAGTCGCCGGAGAGCGGCCTGCGGTCGTCGCGCCGGCCGGCCCGCACCACCCCGCGGACCACGATCCGGATCTCGTCGGGGTCGCGGCCGGCCTCCTCGGCGGCCCGCCGGACGATCTGCGTGCCCCGGGCGATCTCCGGCAGGGTGGCCTGGCTGCTGCTGACCCAGCCCGCGGCGAGCCGGCCGGCCCGGCGCAGCGCGATGTCGGCCGTGCCGCCGAGCAGGATCGGCGGGCCGCCCGGCTGCACCGGCCGGGGCTCCATCACGCTGGGCGGGACAGTGTAGAAATCGCCGTCGAACGAGCTGACCTCGTCGGTCCACAGGGTGCGCAGCACGGCGAGGTATTCCTCGGTCCGCCGGCCGCGGGGCTCCGGCTTCGAGCCCGTCGCCACGAACTCGGGCTCCGACCAGCCGGTGCCCAGGCCCAGGTCGGCGCGGCCGGCGGAGAGGACGTCCAGGGTTGCGACCTGCTTGGCGAGGTGGGCGGGGGACACGTACGGCAGGTTGATCACCGCCACGCCGAGCCGGATCTCGGTGGTGCGCGCCGCGGCGTAGGCGAGCGTCAGCAGCGGGTCGAGGACGCTGCGGTAGACCGGCGCCAGCTCCTGCCCGGCGCCGACGAGCAGCCGCTGGAACGTCCACAGCCCGTGGTATCCGAGCTCCTCGGCGCGGATCGCGAAACCGGCCACCGACGCCGGATCGGCCCACACCCCGGACACCGGGCACCCGGCGCTGATCAGCATGGCGTCACCGTATCTCCGATCGGGAGATCACCGGAACGGTCAGCGGGTTGAAGAAACTCCGGCGATATGAACCCCTGTGGCGGTGGTCCGTCCCTTTCGTACCGGAGGCTGTTCGGGCAGGCCGGTAGCGGTTCCGCGATTAACAAGATAGAAACATCGACATCCCTTCGGTCATGGCGCGGTGTCGATCGTTTCGAGGCGTGAAAGCGCTCTCTGGAGCCTCGGATCGGGCCGCACGTACTGGACAAGGCAGGTCGATGAACATCCTTTCCGACCCACAGGTCTCCCGGCGTACCGTCCTCGCCGCCGCCGCTACCACCGCCTCGGTCGCCGCCCTCGGCGTCGCGCCCGGCCCGGCCGGCGCGGCGGCCCCGTCCAGAGCGCCCCAGCCGACTCGCGAGCCGGACTTCGGCCCGAACGTCTTCGTCTTCGACCCGGCCACCCCGGCGGCCGACATCCAGGCCAAGTTCGACGCGATCCTGGCGGTCCAGGAGCACAACGAGATGGGCCTCGAGCGGTACGCGTTCCTGCTCAAGCCGGGTGCGTACAACCTGAAGGCCAAGATCGGCTACTACACCACGATCGCCGGGCTGGGCGCCTCGCCCGAGGACGTCGCGATCACCGGCGCGGTGACCGTCGGCCCGCAGCCCGACCCGAACGGCCCGTCCGGCATCACCGCGCTCACCAACTTCTGGCGGTCGGCCGAGAACCTCACGGTCACCCCGACCGACTGGTCCAACCAGTGGGCGGTCTCGCAGGCCGCGCCGATGCGCCGGGTACACGTCAAAGGGATCCTCTGGCTCGAGCCGGGCGGTGGCGCGTACTCCAGCGGGGGTTATCTCGCCGATTCCAAGGTCGACGGCATCACCATCAACGGCTCCCAGCAGCAGTGGCTGACCCGCGACAGCGAACTCGGCGACGTGTGGACCAACGGAGTCTGGAACCAGGTCTTCTCGGGCGTGCTCGGGGCGCCGGCCGCGGACTACCCGACGAACCCGTACACCGTGCTCGCGACCAGCCCGGTGACCCGGGAGAAGCCGTACCTCTATCTGGACGCCGGCGGCCGGTACCGGGTGTTCCTGCCCGCGTTGCGGCACAACACGTCGGGCACGACCTGGGGGCCGGGCAAGACCGAGCAGGGTACGTCGGTCTCGATCGACACGTTCTTCATCGCCAAGCCCGGCCACAGCGCCCGGACCCTCAACGACGCGCTGGCCTGCGGCAAGAACCTGCTGTTCACGCCCGGGGTGTACCGGCTCGAGCGGGCGCTGCGGGTGACCCGGGCGAACACGGTCGTGCTCGGCCTCGGCATGCCCAGCCTGACCACCGACTCCGGCGACGCCGTGTTGCGGGTGGCCGACGTGGACGGCGTCCGGATCGCGGGCCTGCTGGTCGACGCGGGCGCGAAGTCCTCGGCCACGCTGCTCGAGATCGGCGACCGGTCCAGCCACCGCGACCACAGCCGCAACCCGATCTCGCTGCAGGACGTCTTCGTCCGGATCGGCGGGCCCTGGGTGGGCAAGGCGGACGTGTCGATCACGGTGCACGCCGACGACACGATCATCGACAACATCTGGGCCTGGCGCGCGGACCACGGCAACGGCGTGGGCTGGGACGTCAACACCGCCGGCACGGGCGTGGTGATCAACGGCGCCGACGTCACCGCGTACGGCCTGTTCGTCGAGCACTACCAGCGGTACCAGACCATCTGGAACGGCGAGCGCGGCCGGACGATCTTCTACCAGAGCGAGCTGCCGTACGACCCGCCGAGCCAGGCGGCCTGGCAGCACGAAGGAGTCAAGGGCTGGGCGTCGTACCGGGTGGGCAGCCGGGTGCACAGCCACGAGGCGTGGGGCCTGGGCGTCTACTGCTACTTCAACCAGGGCGTGGACATCCGTGAACAGACGGCGATCGAGGTGCCCACGAAGCCGGGCGTCGTCCTGCACGACATGGTCACCGTCTTCCTGAACGGCAGCGGCGGCATCGAACGCACGATCAACGACGTGGGTACGCCGCTGATCGGGGCGTTCGGCACGAGCTATGTGGTGCGCTACCCGGCAAGCTGAATCCGGTCGTCCCGCGCGTAGAGGCATGAAAGAGTCACTGCATGGCAGCTGTGACTCTGGTCGAGATGACCACGGCGGAATTCGCGCGGCGGCGCGGCCCGATGATCCAGGAGTACGCCGAGAGCGTCGCCGCGTTCAACGGCGTGCCGCTGCGGGACGCGGTGACGCAGGCCGAGCAGGAGACGGTGAAGTCGCTGGCGGACGGACCGCAGACGCCGGGGCAGCTGCTGCGTACGGCCTGGGTGGACGGCGCCGAGGTCGGCTGGATCTGGGCCTCCATGCCCGGCCACGCGGTGCCGGAGATGGCCTGGATCGACGAGCTCGTGGTGGACGAGAAGTACCGGCGGCTCGGCTACGGCCAGGCGATCATGCAGGCGATCGAGGCCGAGCTGGCCGGCCGCGGGGTGTCCCGGCTCGGCCTGAACGTGTTCGGCTACAACGACGTCGCCCGCCGGCTGTACGAGCGGCTCGGCTTCGAGGTGACCCAGCAGCAGCGTGGCCGGTCGCTGTCCGGCGTCGCGGGCGCGCTCGAGTCGCCGGTGACCCTGGTGCCGATCACCTCGGCCGACTTCCAGCGCCGGATGGAGTCCTACCTCGCGGCGACCATGGCCGACTACGGGCTGTCGGCCGAGGCGGCCCAGGAGCGGGTCTGGCAGCCGCTGCCGCACGGGCTCGACACCGAGGACGTCTACCTGCGGGCGGTGTTCGCCGACGACGCCGAGGTCGGCTGGGTCTGCTACGGCCTGCGCCACCCGACCCGGCCCGGCTTCGGCTGGCTCTTCCGGCTCGACATCGATCCGGCGTTCCGCTCGCACGGCTACGGCACCGCGACCGTCGCCGTGGTGGAGGCCGACCTGGTCGCCCGGGGCGTCCCGCGGATCGGGCTGTCGGTGCCGGGCCGCAACGCCGGGGCGCGGCGGCTCGCCGACCGGCTCGGCTTCACCGTGACGGCGCAGCAGATGGCCAAGCGGTTGCCGGCAACCTGAGCGCGTCGGCCCCGGGTCGCGGGTGGATCTGCGCCGACCTTCACCCGGAGCGCGGCAAAGTCCGGTGGAATGGGTCCGGCGGGCTCAACCCGGAGGACGGATGATGTTGCTGATCGTGGGCGAGGCGATCGTCGCCTACCGGCGGGAGTTCGGCGCGGCGTACACCGGGCCATGGCCCGGCGGATCGTCGGCGACCACCGGGTATGTGGCCGGGCGGCTCGGCGTGCCGACCGTGTTCGTGGGCGGGATCGGCCGGGACGGCCACGGCAAGGTGATGGCCGACGGGCTGGCGGCCGGCGGCGTGGCGATCGACCACTTGGCCGTCGTCGACGACGCCCCGACCGCGGCGGTCCGCATCACCCACCACGGCGGCGCGCGCGAGTTCGACTTCCGGGTGGCCGGCTCGGCCGCGACGCTGGTCACCGAGGAGCACCTCGCGGACCTGCCGGAACGGGCCGACTGGCTGCACCTGTCCGGCTCGGCGCTGCTCTTCGGGGAGCCGCTCGCCGAGACGGCCCTGTCGGCGCTGCGCCGGGCCCGCGCGGCCGGCGCCCGGATCTCCGTCGACCCGAACGTACGGCCCGCGGCCCTGGACCGCCCGGCCCGCAGCGCGCTGGTCGAGGCGCTCGGGATGGCGCACGTGCTGCTGCCCGGCGAGGGCGAGCTGGCGGCGCTCGAGGTGGACGCGTTCGCGCTGGCGGCGGCCGGGGCGACGGTGTGCACGACGCTCGGCCCGGGCGGCGCGAGCGTGACCGACTCGGCCGGGACCACGCACCTCGACGCCCGGCCCGTGCGGCCGGTGGATCCGACCGGCGCCGGCGACTCGTTCGCGGCCGGCTTCATTGCGGCGGCCCTTGCCGGCGGGGACGCGGTGGACGCGGCCCGGGCCGGGATCCGGGTGGCCGCCGAGGCGATCCGGGCCGAGGGCCCGATGACCGTGCGACCGGACCCCGGTCTGCTGGCCGGATAGCGAGCGTTCGGTACGCCACTTTCCCTCCCGGATGTCGCGTTCGGCGTGGAACGCTCATGCCATGACCAACGCGCTCGTTCTGGCCGGCGGCGGCGTCGCCGGCATCGCCTGGGAGCTCGGCGTGCTGCGCGGCATCGCCGACGCAGACCCGCAGCTGGCCGCCCGGATCCTTGCCGCGGACACCGTGGTCGGCACCTCGGCCGGCTCCGCGGTCGCCGCCCAGATCACCAGCGGCGTCCCGCTCGCGGATCTCTACGACGCGCAGTTGCGCGCGGAGACCAGCGAGATCGAGGTCGAGCTGCACCTCGAGGAGTTGCAGGCCCGCTTCCTGGCCGCGACCGCCGGTGTCACCACCCGCACGGAGGCGCTGCAACGGATCGGGGCGCTGGCCCTGGCCACCGAGACGATCGAGCCGGCGGCGCGGCTCGTCGCCGTCGACGCGCGGCTGCCCGTCAAAGATTGGCCGGAGCGGGACATCCGCTTGCCCGCCATCGACGCCGTGACCGGCGAAACCGTCGTCTTCACCCGGGAGTCGGGCGTCGCGCTGGTCGACGCGGTGGCCGCCAGCTGCGCCGTGCCCGGGGTGTGGCCGCCGGTCGCGATCGCCGGGCGGCGCTACGTCGACGGGGGCGTGCGCTCGAGCACCAACGCCGACTTCGCCGCCGGGGCCGAGCGGGTGCTCGTCGTCCAGCCGGTGCTCGCCGACGCGCCGACGTTCTGGGGCGGCCTCGCCGACGAGATCGAGGCGCTCAAGCCGGGCGAGGCGTGGGTGATCAGCGCCGACCAGGATTCGATCGCCGCGTTCGGGACGAACCCGCTGTCCCCGACCACCCGGGCGGCGTCCGCCCGCGCGGGCCGGGCGATCGGCCGGGCCCAGGCGGCGGGCCTGTCAGCGTTCTGGAGCTGACGGCTAGTTGCTGTAGATCCGGGTCGGGGTGATCAGGACGGCGGTGCGGCCCTGCTCGAGCATCACCCGGTCGTACTCGTCCCAGTTGTCGTGGGTGCCGCCCGCCGCCGCGAAGATCTCGCGCAGCAGCAGGCGCAGGCGTTCCGGGTCGAGCCAGGGCTGCGGATCGTCCGGGCCGGCCAGCTCGGCGGTGCCCTCGACCGCCGCCCACTGCCAGCCCTTGCGGAAGGTCGTGGTCAGCTGCGGCCGGACCCGCAGGTTGGCCAGCTTGACCTTGCCGTAGGTGACGAAGGCCAGCACCGGCGCGCCGGTCGCCGGGTGGGCCAGCACGCCGGCATTGACCAGCGAGGACTGGATGGTGCCGGCGGCCCGCAAGGTGGCCACGATGGCCAGGCCGCTCTCCTCCGCCGCCAGTGACCACGCCTCATCCAAACTCGTCACGCCACGCCCTCCCGAACCTCGTCCGGCCGCCGTTCAATGCCCGCGGGACAGCGCACGGTAGCGTCGTCCGCGATGCAGCCGCCGACCGTCCTCGCCGTCCTCGCCGAGCTGGCCCCGGCCGGCGGCGACCGGATCTACGACGTTACCCGGGGTGGGCAGCCACTCGCCTGGATCGCCGACGCCGAGCGGACCCCGCGCAAGGCCGAGTTCGACCGGCTGGCCGCGCTCGACGCGCTGCACCGCGAGGAGCGGATCCTGCGCCGCGGCTGGGGTTTCATCGCCGGCCGCACCGAGCTAGACGGCGCCGCCCGCAAGGTCCGGGTGCCGCTGCTCAGCCAGCCCGTGCACCTGGAACGCGGCCTGGCCGGCTATCGGATCGTCCCGGCCGGCGACATCGAGATCACGGCCCTGCTCGAGGACCGCGAACTGGCCGCCGCGATGGAGGCCGCGCCCGGCCTGGCCACTCCCGGCTGGCTCGACGCCATCGGCAGCCGGGCCTGGCTGTGGTCGGTCGCCGAGGCCACCGGGCTGCCGATCGACGCGATCACCGAAAGCGGCCGCCGGCTGCCCACCGACCGGCTCGTGCTGGTCGCCGAGGCCGCGCTCTTCGTGGTGCGGGACGTCTTCGGCGCCGGTCTCGGCGACAGCCTGCGCAGCTGGGCCGGCCGCGACCTGGGCGGCACCGCGCTGGCGGCCCTCTACGGCGAGGAACGCGAGACGGCACCGGACGAGGCGCCCGTGCTGTCCCCGTTGCCGCTCACCGACGCGCAGGCGGAGGTCGTCGCGCGGGCCCGGACCGCGCCGGTCACGGTCGTCTCGGGGCCGCCGGGCAACGGCAAGAGCCACGCGGTCATCGCCGCCGCCCTCGAAGTCGTCCGGCGCGGCGGTTCGGTGCTGGTCGCGACGCAGTCGCCGCATGCCGCAGACGTGCTGGCCGGCCTGCTGGCCCGCTATCCGGGCCCGACGCCGGTGCTGTTCGGCGATGCTGAGCGGCGCACGGCCCTGGCAGCGGAGCTGGCCGCGGGCACGGAGAGCGGGACCGCGGAGCGCGAGCTGCGAGCGGACCGCGCGGCCATCGAGCAAGACCTTGATCTCGTACGGGAGACCCGGGCGGCCGTGCTGGCGGCGCTCGATCTCGAACGGCACGCCGCCGCCCTGCCCACGTGGCAGCCGCAGCTGCCGGGGCTCGCGGCCGACGTGCCGGGCGCGTTCGACGACACGGTCGACCTGGCGCAAGCCGCCGCGCTGCTCGCCCGTGGTCGGGGCGCTGGCGGCGTGCCGGGCGGCGGCTCGGGTGACGGGCTGGCGCTTGGTGCGGGCACGGGTGCAGGGGCGGCTAGCGGTGGGGGCTTGGCGGGCCGGTGGCGGCGGTGGCGGTCCGGCGTCGCGTACCGGCGGGGGCGGCGGCTGCTGCGGGTCGCGGACGGCGTACCGGAAGGGCGGGTGACCGAAGCGATCGCGGCGGCGACCGCGCAGCGGGCCGCCGCCCGGCTGGCCGCGACCGGCGGCACGGACCTCGCTGCGCGCTGGGCCGCCCTGCACGCGGCCGAGGCGGCGCTCGCCGAAACCGTCGGCGCGGCTCTGCGGCGCGCGACCCGTAGCGCCAAACGCTGGACCTCGGACGCGCGGCGCGGCACCGCGGCGCTGGCCACCGCGCTGCGTTCGGGCCGCAATCGGCGCCGCGAGTTGCTCGCCGCGCTGGACGGGCCGCCGCTGATCCGGGCGTTGCCGCTCTGGATCGGCACCGTGGCCGACGTGGAGGACCTGCTGCCCGCCGCGCCGGGGCTGTTCGATCTGGTGGTGATCGACGAGGCGTCGCATGTCGACCAGGTGCGCGCCGCGCCCGTGCTGGCTCGCGCCCGGCGCGCGCTGATCGTCGGCGACCCGCGGCAGCTGCGGTTCGTGTCGTTCGTCAGCGATGTCGACGTGGCCGAGGTGCTGGCCCGGCACGGCGCCGACGAGCGGCTCGACGTGCGCCGGGTGAGCACCTACGACTTGGCGGCCGGGGCCGCGCCGGCGGTCTGGCTGGACGAGCATCACCGCTGCGCGCCGCATCTGATCGGCTTCTCGGCCCGCCGGTTCTATGCGGACCGGATCGCCGTGGCCACCCGGCATCCGCGCACCGAGGTCCGGGACGCGATCGACGTGATCCGGGTGACCGACGCGGCCGTCGCGAAGGGCGTGAACGCGGCCGAGGTGGCGGTCGTCGTGGACGTTGTGCACGGGCTGGCCGCGTCCGGGCGTACCGGAATCGGGGTTGTCTCGCCCTTTCGACCGCAGGCCGAGGCCCTCGAGGCGGCACTGCTGGCCGCGTTCACGGTGGACCGGATCGAGGCCCTGCGCCTGCGGGTGGGAACCGTGCACGCGTTCCAGGGCAGCGAGGCCGACGTGGTCGTGGCGTCCCTCGGCCTGGTGCCCACGGACGCGGCCGGGCGACACCGGTTCGTGGCCGACCCGCACCTGTTCAACGTGCTGATCACCCGGGCTCGGGAGCGCCTGGTCGTGGTGACCTCGCTGACCTCGGCGACCGGCCTGCTCGGCGACTATCTGGCGTACGCGGAAAAACCGCCCCCGCCCGACCCCGGCGCGGACGCCACCGGCTGGGCCGCGACGCTGAGCGCCGAACTGCACCGGCTCGGACTGCCGGTCCGGCCGGGCTATCCGGTCGGCGCGTGGCCGCTGGACCTGTGCGTGGGCCCGGCGGAGACCGCGATCGGCGTGCTCTGCGGAGTGCACCCGGACGGCCCGGCCGCGCACCTGGCCCGGCAGCGCGCGCTGCACCGCGCGGGCTGGCGGCTGGTCGACGGCTTCCCGAGCCGCTGGCAGGGCGATCCGCGGCGGGCGGCGCTGGAAATCGCCGAAACACTCCGCGACGAGGCAGCGCGGCAAGAGGCTGGGCAGGGTATACCGATCAGGTGACCGACATCGATCTGACGGAGTCCAGCCGTGCGCGGGGTGGATCGCAGTCCCTGCACGCCTACCTCGCCAAGCCCGCCGGCCCCGGCCCCTGGCCGGGAGTGGTGATGATCCACGAAGCGTTCGGGCTGACCGACGTGCAGCAGCGACAGGCCGACCGGATGGCCGGCGCGGGCTTCCTCAGCCTGGCGGTGGACCTCTACAGCCAGGGCGGCGCCCGGCGCTGCCTGGTGTCGACCTTGCGGGCCAGCATGACCGGCGAGGGCCGGGCCTACACCGACATCGAGACGGCCCGGCTGTATCTGAGTGGAGCCGCCGACTGCACGGGCAAGGTCGGCGTGCTCGGCTTCTGCATGGGCGGCGGGTTCGCCCTGCTGCTCGCGAACAGGGGCGACTATGCGGCCGTGGCGCCGAACTACGGCCGGCTCCCGAAGGACGTGGACGCCGCGATGGCCGGCGCCTGCCCGCTGGTCGGCAGCTACGGCGGACGCGACGCCGGTCTCAAGGGCGCGGCGGCGAAGCTGGAGGCGGCGCTGACCCGGGCCGGCGTGGTGCACGACGTGAAGGAGTACCCGACGGCCGGGCATTCGTTCCTGAACGACGCTCCGGTCGGCCCGCGGGTGCTCCGTCCCCTGATGCGGGTCGCCAACATCGGCCCCGACCCGGCGGCCGCCCAGGACGCCTGGCAGCGCATCGACGGTTTCTTCCGCGAGCACCTGAGCTGACGGGCTTCTACCCCTCGGGCTCGGATGGGGCTTGGAACGCGCTGTCGGTCACGTCGGCCACCAGTTCGACGAAGTCGGCGCCGTAGACGGCCGGCTCGACGATCCGCAGGACTAGGCAGAATTGCCGGTCGCTGCCGTACGTGCGAGAAAGCGTGCGGTGCTGGGCGGTCAGATAGCGGGCCGCGGCCAGGTTGGTCGGGGCGGTCTGGCCGGCCAGCACGAAGACCGGGCGGTCCCGGGCCGGGCCCCAGGCTCGGGCGAGCACGACGTACTCGGCGACGCCGGGCTCGAAGCGGTATTTGACGCCGCCGACGGTGATCGTCTCGACGCCGTCGGCGAAGGTGACCCCGCGCAGGATCGTGCGCAGGTGGGTGGCCGTGCGCGGGTTGCCGCTCGGGCCGCCGACGCAGAACTCGGTGAGCCGGCCGAAGCCCTGCGCCAGCGCGCCGTCGTTGGCCAGATCCGCGTGGGCGCCGCATTCGCGGGCCAAGGTGGCCAGCTCGACCAGGGCGGCCACGTCGCGCCGGTGCACGCTGGCGCGGCGCGGGGAGGAGAAGTGCCGGGCCACCGACAGCAGGCAGGTGCCGTTCTCGGCCAGCCCGAAGAACGCGCGTTCCCGGGCCATCCGGCGCCGGCGCAGCACCCGCTGGGCCAGCCACACGGCGACGCCCGCGATGACGCTGGCGAGCAGATTTATCAGCAGATCCTGCATCGCGTACGTCAGGCCGACTCGCGGATCACCAGGGTCGGCTGGAACGTCACCGAGCGGGGCAGCCGGCCCGGTGCGGCGATGTGTGCCAGCAGCATCTCGGCCATCTCGGCGGCCATCGCCTCGACCGGCTGCCGGACAGTGGTCAGCAGCGGGCGGCAGTCCAGCGCCGCACTGCTGTCGTCGAAGCCGACCACGGCGATGTCCTCGGGCACCCGCCGGCCCAGATCCTGCACCGCGCGCAGCGCGCCCTCCGACATCAGGTCGCTGGCCACGAAGAGGCCGTCGATCTCGGGATGCCGGCGCAGCAGCTCCCGGGCCGCGTCCTCGCCGCCGGTCCGGGTGAAGTCACCGACCAGGTAGGGCACGTCCGGGAAGCCCTTGCCCGCCAGATAGGACCGGAAGCCGTCGAACCGGTCCTGGCCGGCGGGCATGTCCAGCGGGCCGGTGATCGTCGCGAGGTGGTGGCAGCCGCGGCCGAGCAGATGCTCGGCGGCGAGCCGGGCGCCGAGCCGCTGGTCGACGTCGACGAAGCTGGCCGCGATCGGCGCCGCCGGCCGGGCCGAGACCACGGCCGGGATGCCGAGCTCGTGCACCTGGCGGGGGAGCGGGTCCTGCTCGTGGCTGCTGATCAGCAGCACCCCGTCCACATGCCCCTGCCGCAGGTAGCGGACGACCTGGTGGTGGTCGCCCGAGTCGGTCGGGATGATCACCAGGTGGATGTCGTGCGGGCGCAGCGCGCCGGTCGCGCCGGCGGTGACCCGGCCGAAGTACGGGTCGGTGAAGATCCGGTTCAGGAACGAGTCGTCGTGCGGGCGGTCGGGCTCGCTGATCACCAGGGCCACCGAGTTGGACCGCCGGGTGACCAGGCTGCGGGCGGCGACATTGGGGACGTAGCCGGTATCGGCGATGGCCCGCTCGACCATGCCGCGGATCTTCGGATCGACGCTCGAAGCGCCGTTGATCACCCGCGACACGGTGGCCCGCGAGACCCCGGCCGCCTCGGCGACCTGGTCCATCGTGGGGTGCTGCCCGCCGCGTGCGGGACGACTGGTCATGGCGTCCGTTATAGCACCGGGCAGAAATCGGTCGAAATCGCTCCCTGCCGCCGACGTCGCCGGGCTAGCGCGCGTGCGACTCCACCGAGCCCAGCACGCTGGTGACGAATCCGGTGACCAGGCGAGTCCAGAACACCGGCCGGCGCACCAGGCCGTGCACCTCCCCGGGCACCGGCACGAACGACGCGCCGAGCCGGGCCGCATAAGCGACCGACGCCGCCGGATCCGTCACCCGGTCATGATCGCCGTGCGCGATCAGCACGGTCGCGCTGGTCGGGTGGACCGCCGGATCGCCGGGCTCGATCCACGGCGCCAGCGCACACACCCCGGCCACGCCCGGCTCGTTCGCCAGCCAGAGCGCGACCCGCCCGCCCATCGAGTGCCCGACCAGCACGATCGGCGCGCCCGGATGCCGCCGCCGGGCCTCGGCCAGGGCCCATCGGGCGTCCCGCACCGGGTCCTGCGCGTCGCCGTTCCAGCCACGCACCCGATAGCGCAGCAGCCAGACCGCCACCTCCCGGCCGCGGGTAGCCCGGCCGATCGACCGCGCGAACGGCACCATCCGCAGATAGGCGGGCCCACGCCGGCTTGCCGCGGTGCTCTCGACCCGGCCCCCGGGCAGCACCAGCACCACCGCGCGGGCGCCGGAGCCCGGGCCGCTCTCGGCGAGCCGTGGCTCGTTCGGGTCGTTCGACATCGCATTTCCCATCCGGGTCACCCGGCGCCTGGGGAGAGGCGCCGGATGTCAATCTGTACCCGGTCTTGCTGGGTGGCGGCTATGAAATCCCCTGGTCATGCCCGGATGGGGGCATCTCGAACCGCTTCGCGAGTGCCCGGTGCTTGTCGGCGGCCCGGCCGACTTGATCGCCACTGACGCTCGTGCCCGGCATCCGGCCCAGGCGCTCGACCTCGGTTGCCTGCTAGCCCGGTGGGCCCGAGCCGATGCTGTGCGTCCCCGGCAGGTGCTGGGCGGGGGCGGCTGTGGCGTCCGGCTCGGCCGCGGTGACCGGGGATCGGCGGGCCGCCAGCGCGAACAGCGCCACCGCCGGCAGCAGGAACAATCCCGATGTGGCGATGCCGGCGCCGATCGAGCGCCGCTGCCCGACCAGCCCGGCCGGCGGTCCGCCCGCGATCTGTCCCAGCGCGTCGGCCTGAGCTTGCAGCGAGAACACCGTCGCGCGTGACGCGGACGTTGTCGCCGACACCAGCCAGACCGTCAGGACCGGGGCGGTGGATTCGCGCAGCAGCGTCGCCACCAGGTAGATCGCCACCGCCCACCAGAACGAGCCGGTCAGCCCGAACCAGATCACCGCGGCCGCCGTGACCGCCTCCACCAGCGCCAGCAGCCGGCCGACCCGGCGTGGGTGCGCCGCGTGGACGTGCCGGCCCAGCACTCCGAGCAGCACGATCGAGCCGAGCGCGGCCACCACCGCGAACGCCCCGAACCACAACGACGGCGCGAAGCCCGCGGGAAAGCGCAGGTCGGTGAGGAAGTGCGGCTGGCTGAGCCGGTCGAAACCCTCGCTGCTCATGCCCGCGAAGACGGTTCCGGCCACCACACCCAACAGCACAGC
>Ga0307515_10013950_pt1 | contig 14956 bp, 10 predicted proteins | sample 17_EM_MG_FD_194513 | JGI IMG/M metagenome (GOLD analysis project Ga0307515, IMG submission 194513) | Populus trichocarpa ectomycorrhiza microbial communities from riparian zone in the Pacific Northwest, United States - 17_EM | ecosystem: Host-associated > Plants > Roots > Unclassified | place... | reverse complement strand
TTGCTAAAGTTGATAAGAAGAAATTGAGCTGGAAGATTCCACTTCAAATCTAACCTTTTTGAAATGGATCTTTACCAGGTTAAAATTCAATTGTCTTGACTTGGTACACATTGTGCTGAGTTTTACTCATTCTAACTAGCTAGTCGCATCTAAAATTGGTGGAGCTGCTGGGATTGAGAGATTGCTGCTTCTTGCAATCGTTATTAATTAGAATGAGGTTGCAGGTTTAACAGCTATCATCTCAACAAGCAATACCTAACCTGATTCATCAACAACTTCGAGGGATTTCTTAGAATGATTTTAGCTTTTTATCGTGATTTTGGAGTGACTTTGACCATGTAGTAAATTTGTGCTAGGTATTTTAGATTACATTTTGACGTTGTTCTTCTCTTTTTGCTCCCATGCAAGCAGGTTGTTTCTGGTGATGATGATCTGCCTAGGAGAGACGACAATGGAGAAAGGAGGAGGAAGCATGATCAGCTTAGAGTGTTGGCAGTTACTGGAAGTAAGACTGAGGTCGACGCTGCTGGAATGAGGAACGACGATCGATGATACTGGAATTAATTGCGTCTGATGATGAACTTGCGATGGCAGAAGCATATATAAACCGGATTTTGTATTAATAAATTACCAAATTAATTCTTTAAATTTAACCAAATTTAATAACTACACTTGCATGCAATATCTGATTATATAAATCAAGATAAAACTTAAATAATATATATATATATAAATTAATCAGGTGAAGGAAGACCTAGACTGAAACAACAACTTGGTCTATATAATCTAACCCTAGTATGCACGTAAATTCGTTCTTATCCCCGACAAAGGAAGAACTGAAAATAGAAGGCAAAAATCAAACGGGAAAACTAGGGGCCTAAACCTAAACCACAAGCAAAGCAGTTCCATACCAGGTGAGATCCACGTGGATGGGTCCCATTAACTTCAGCCAAATCCAACCACATAAGCAAATCGAATCTCAGCTCCGTTACTCGACACGTGGACGCCACGTCACAATAGAATCCCAAGAAAAAAATCTAAAATTATTCTTTTTTTTTAAAGAAAACCTGCCTGTTGCTAGCTAAGGCTTGGGGATGCAGAAGGGTATGGGACCACAGAAGCTAAGTGTGGGTCCCATTGACCCAACACCTGGCAGTGACGGACACCACAAATTCTTGGGTCCGTAGATGTGATCAAACAAACCCCTAGGTCTTTATCATTCTTGTTGAGTTTGGTCATTGACAACTTTACCCCTATACACTGCATAACAACTCAAGAATATTTTTTCCCTCTAAATAATAATATTAATAGCAGTTATTTTGTTGATTGTGTTTGTTATTATGGTTGGTGGTACTTTTTAAAAGTGTTTTTTAATTAAAAATATATTAAAATAATATTTTTTTTATTTTTTTATTTTTTATATTAACACATTAAAATTATACAAAAATATATATAAAAAATTAATTTGATATTTTTTCAAATAAAAAATATTTAAGAGAAACATGTTATAATATAAAAATAAACATTCATTGAGTTTTATTAGTGGTTATAATTTAATTGGGCCAAAATAGAATAATCTTCAATCATTGATCTGATTTGAAACTTGTTTAATTTAACTTACAGTACTACTAATTATTTGTTCTTACTTTTATAATTATAGAATATATCTCAATAATACCGGTTAATCTAATATGGTATTTATGCTTAAACTATTATTAGAATAATATTGATTGAGAATTTTAAATTATGATAGAATGCATAATTATTTCAGATATTAATTAGATTTAAAAATTAAAGTGTGGTGCTATTCATAATGATTATGTCTATAAAAATTAAATATTTTTTATTCTTTGTTATTAAAATCTATAAAAATTTATATTTTAATATAATTATTCTTTCCAATTTCCATAATAAAAATAATTTGGTATAATTGGAATGAAGAAATTGGAGAGCAAAACCCAAAAGGGCCAAAACCCACTAAGGTAATTTCCCTGACCAAAGCAAAATTAGCTTAAGACCCTCCATTTCTCATGCTCCTTCATTCTTACCTTCCCTCACCCACTCCTTCCCTGCCCTTAGAAGGAGAAGAAAAAAATCCACAAAAATCAACTCAAAGCTCAAAACTTTGTGATTTTTTAGATCAAACCCAAAAAAGAATCCCAAGAATGAAGAAGTGTGAGCTATGCAAGAACCCAGCAAGAACATACTGTGAATCAGACGAAGCAAATCTTTGTTGGAACTGTGATACAAAAGTCCATGGAGCCAACTTTCTTGTTGCTAGACATGCTCGTGCTCTTCTTTGTCAGTCTTGTCAATCGCTAACTCCCTGGAAAGCCTCTGGGTCTCAACTAGGGCACACTGTGTCTGTATGTGAGAGATGTATGATTTCAAATGAGAATAACAATCGGGAAATTCAAGAACAAGAAGAGAATGGCAGTTCAGATGATATAGAGGAAGATAGTGACAGTGAAAGCGATAGCGATAGCGATACTAATGATGATGACGGTGGTGATGAAGACGATGGTGATGGTGATAATCAGGTGGTGCCATGGTCACCAACAACACCACCTCCACCGCCATCTGCAAGCTCTTCTTGTTCTTGTACCAGTTCTGATGAAAATGATGCAGATTTTGTTGAGTCTGTTAATGTTGTTTCCTTCAAAAGACAACGTCTCCAGGTATGCCTTTACCCAAATTTGCAGGAATGAGTTGATCGATATACCAATTGAATTGTCGTTAGTGGGTAGTTTTTTATTTTCTTAGTGTTTATGATGCATTGTTTTTAGCTTGATCGGAAAGGTGAGCCATTTTCTTGAAGAATTCTTACTTTAACGTCAGGGTTTTTCAGATCAGTATGTGCAAAACTGAAATCTCTTCATGATCAAATTATAATAGCTCATCAACTGATATCCGTGTTCGCAGCACTAGTTACTCCCCGAGCACACGTTTCGAGTTTGAGATTTTTTTTTTTATATATATATAAAAAATAAGCAGCTCATCTACGCAATAAAAGAATTGTTGCATTGTCTAAGTAGGAATTGGAACTAGTATTTTCTTAGTGGGTTTTGATTATTGCAGGATGATCTCAACCGTTCGTATTCTCTACGGATGTACGGAAACACAGCTACTCCCGTTGAATGTTACAGTTCTTCTACGAGGGGATCTTTGAAAGAAAAGAGAAAGGAATTGGACCCGACGGTTTAAGCCGGGTGGAGAGAACTGCTGAGTTTGTTGAGAGATTGAGTGGAGGGTTCGAAGCCATTGATGTTGATTTGTTGAGGAATAGTGGCCGTACGATTTGAGGAAGATTAGGGATGTCCTTACTAGTATTTAGTAGTTTGACCTTTTCTAACAAAGATATTAACAGGAGGTTAGGGCTGTTTAGCTGTGGATCTCTGAGACTTTGATTGACCATTTGGTTAATTAATTGTGTTATTAAATCTTAATTAATTATCTCCATGATTTCTCCATGTTGAAGCCAAAGCATAATCAACTTGTACCATGTTAGGAGTGGGTGCTGGTTCGCAAGTTCTTGGTGCGAGCCCATTTTTTGGAATGGTGTTAATGGTTTTGGAATGGTGTTAATGGTAGGGACTTAGGGTTTCTTCCATGATTAGAGGAAAAAACAGGGATGTGACATTTATTTATTTATTTTATTAATATTATTTGTCTCATTGATATTGGACTATCTACGTTGGAGTCATTTTGATTTTCTTCATAGTACAACGTCTTTTTTTATTGTATGGGAAATATTTTGGCATCCACAGCCTTGTCTTCAGATTTGAATCCTGGTTGACGAGGTAGGAAATCAGTTTATTTGCCAGCTAGACTAATCTTTAAGCTCTATTTAGGTGTTGTTTAGATTGAAATTAGGTGATAGGTCGAGCATTCTTTATTTTCTTTTTCTTTTTTTAATTTTGTTTAGGTAAATAGTTTTGAGATGCGCAATTGGCACCCATAGATTATATTTTTCAAAGTGCTTTTTATTTAAAAATATTTTAAAATAATATTTATTTTATTTTTTAAAAATTATTTTTGATATCAGCGCATCAAAATATTTTAAAAATATAAAAAGTATATTAATTTAAAATTAAAAAAATTAATTTTTTTTAAAAGCGCTTATGAAAAGCAAAAACAAACAGGTTCAAAACAAAACTTTATCTCTTTAAGACTCGCGGAATAGTAAAGATAGAGAAAACATGTCGTCGTATTACTAGTTTGAAAGTATATGTATTCATTCTCGTATTTATTTTATTTATTTAGATCATGTTTGTTTTTGTGTTTTAGAAATGTTTTAAAAAAATTGATATTTTTTTATTTTTTTTGCTTTAAATTAATATTTTTTGGTGGTTTTAGATTATTTTGATATCTTAATATTAAAAATATTTTTAAAAAATTAAAAAAATATTATTTTGTTACTTCCAAGTGAAAAACAAAAACAAACAAAATCACATTTCTAAACATGCTAACAAGTATGTATTATTTATTTTCTATCACGGGATATTAATAATAGGGTTTCATCCTTCTTGTTATTTTTATATTGAAAGTAATTATAGAAAATGGGAAATTGATGATTATTTCTGTGATGAAGCGTGGCACAGTGATTTTCAAGAGGCATATGGAATAATGGAGACCAACTTTCGTTTCCTCTGTTGAGAAAAGGAAAGAAAATGGCTGTAGCAGCAGCTTTGAGTGTGGTGCACAGAAGGTATTTTCGAAACTTTAAATTCCATCCACTTGATTGAGAGGTGGGTTTTGCTCACTGATCACACGCAAAATGTCAGGTGTCAGATAACCTATGGCCAATGTTGAGTCACTTTAGGGGAGACCATAAGCCATTCTGGGGACCTCTCTGCAGCCCTGAGCCTCTGTCGTGTCTGTCCTTTTAATTTCCTGTTTTTAATTCTTTTTTTAAATGTATTTTTTATTTGAATATATTTTTTGAAATATTTTTTTATTTTTTAATATTAATAAATAAACAGAAGCTGCTTCTGAACAGGATCAAGATACAAACAACCTTCTCTGTTTGTGACCTAAAGTCTCTGCCTGTCCTGCTCTGCTCTCTAAGCCTCACAAGTTACAATCCTTAGAAAAGCCCTGCAAACCAAACCACTTGATTTGACAAGTGTCGTAATGCTATTTAATGTTTTTTAAAATTATTTTTTGATTTAACAATACATTAAAATAAAATTTTAATTTTTTTTTATATTAGAAAAAGTATTGACACGTGTTTTCCTATATAAATATATATTTAAAACGATTCAGTTTGAATTTCACGCACCACCTCTAGGAAGGGAGTTGATTGCGAGTCCAATTCATATCACCATCACATCTTGTTTTGTTCACGATCAGAAGGCGTATTGAAATTGAAGGTGATTTCTTCAATTCGTGGGAATCTTGCTTTTCAAGTACAAATAAAAGTTTATCAGGAAAAATCAAAGATAAAAAGATTTGAAGATTACTAGCAAAAAGGAAGGGGGGGAAAGAAGCCTTATCTCTTCGGTTAGTAGCTGTGGCCATGGTTAGCTCTTTATCAATGATTAGGGTAAATAACTATGTTTAATTTGTGTGGTTAACCTTTGTTGTTATTATTATTTTTATTTGAGGATAAGGGTAATTATCTATCTCCATCAATTAAGTTTTTTTTTTTTTGGACATGCCCATCATATTATTTTAACGCGGAAATTTAGGATTTGTTTGGTAATGTAATAAGGTATGATTGTAACGGCTTTTTATTTAGATTATAATTTTGAAAATATTTGGTTAATCAATAAACATCATCATTTTATATGGAAGTCATTGAAAACTCTCTCTTGAAATCTTGGTTACGAAAAAGCTACAATCTATCACTTTTCTTAAACTTACTTGTTTAAATTGTAACTGTAAAAGATATTACAATACTAAACAAACACTTAGAACATGTTTGGACTTTGTTTATTTTTATTTTTTAATGTTTTGCTTTAAAACAAAGCAATTAAAAGTACAAAAAATAATGATCTGCTAATGATTTTAAAAATCAATTGTTTAACTTTTGAGAATGGGAGATGATTTTTTTTTTAAAAAAACAAATATATATTTAAAGTTACATTAATTTTTACTTTAAAAGGCATGGGGGAATGATGCTTTTCAAGATGAAAACTTACCTATTTGTTTAAAAGATAAAAAAAATAATGTTAAATCATAAAAAAAAATAGCAATATAGCAATTTTATTTAAAACAGTCAAGTGATTTTATTCATAGCACAACATGTCATTTCATTACTAAACATTTTAATATATGCTTAATCTTATAACATAGTATAGCGCAAAACCAAATAAACTCTTAATAAAATCTTCAAAATTCAAAATTTAAATTCAAAAGATAATAATAAGAAAAGAACTAGTGAATTTATTTTAACTATCAAACAAAGCTATTAAACTCGGTTTAGATCATAACTTGGATTACAAATTAGATGAGCTAACTCATGTAAAAAAAATATTATTTTAATTTTTTCTCTAAAAAAAGAGTCAAAACAGGTTTTGATCGAGTTGTGGGTTAAACTAGTGAATCGTGGATTGACTTGCCATGTCAACTTTTATATAGTTATTAAACTCGACTTGGATCATGACCTAGATCATGAATTCAGTGAATTGATCCGGATAAATCAAAATAATATCTTCATAATTATTTAATAAAGATTAAAATAATTTTATCTTGAGTTTTTTACTGAATCGACCGAGCTGGGATTACCCGACGCGGCCATCAAGGTCAACTCTAATCGAAACCAGATTTTAATAACAATGCTTAGCGAGTAACCTATGAGGATTAGACACGCAGTTAACGACCTCCCTAGAGTTCATTCGTTTGGTTTACAAAAAGTCAACATTGGTTAGGGAGATACCTATGAGTTTTTAATTGTTTTCTCTCCAAAATATCAGAGAACATATGGTCTTCATGGCTCGCCTGCCAAGTTGATGTATACAGAAGATAGGCAGGCAGCATCTTTACTTCACCTTTTAAATAAATAAAAATAAATAAATAAATAAACATATGGTAGAAGTAATAAATACGAAATAGTATAAAGTTTTTGGCCGGCCATCACATCAATCAAGAACATCTTTATGTGTTGGAATTCAACTTTATTTAAAATTTAAAACCATAATAAAATTTTAAAATAATGTAGTCTTGCAAGAAATTGTGGTCGAGGAAAGTCCTCCCACCATAGAGCATGCTCGAGCCAACCAATCAAGAGTCCTAATTACTTTGTTAATTATATATAAAATAATAATTGGGATTAACGGTTGCCAAGGAAACTTCCCTTGAAATACAACAAAAAAGAATCACTTGAGAGAAAAGAAAAGAAAAACCAAGTGGGGTTTTGTGGTGGAGATTGATTGAGTGTTTTGAGGTGGAGTCGGTGTTTTGTGGTGGTGGTTGGTGGTGTTAACCTCCTGAGAATTTTCTTGACAACCGCGTTGATATTGTTGCTGGGGTGGGGGCTTTGATTGATCTTTCCAGTCCCTGTATATGAAAGTAATCAATTAATTCTTCATCTATTTTATATTTTTTTCTATTTTATTTTATTTTTATTTAAAGAAGTAGATACGATGAGGGAAAAAAAAAGTATTTTCAAAACAAAATACTGTTAAATTAACTATAGTCAATGCTTGTTAAGGGACCATTTAATTATTTTCGATATTATAAAAAATTAGTTTAATAAAAGTTATAATTAACTATTGATCATAGGATTCTGCTGACCGTGATCTCATGACCTTTGATAATGACCATATAATTTCCTTTTTATTTAAATGTTTGTGTTTTTTTTTATAATATAGTAAAATGCAATTTAATTTATGTATCGATCCACCTTGAGTGATAGAGGATCATTTTGGCACCACTCCTCAAATTGGCCCTTCAATTTTATTAACTACATAATAAATAAATAAATAAAAATGTCCTTTGCCCCCACTTTATGTTAATAATAATAGTTAAGTGCAATTGTGGCTAAGATCCATTCCTCATTGGCTTTTTCTCATATTAGTGGTTTACATGGCCAAAATCAATAATTCTTGTTTCTTTACATAAACTAGGTTGATTAAAACTTAGTAAATGTTTGTTTTTCCGTTATGATTTGTTTTTTAAAGTATTTATCGAATTGATCTACACCTGAAACGATATTAAATTAATATTAATATTATTTTGATATATTTTTAATTAAAAATAACTTTTAAAAAACATATACATCGAAATACTAAATACATACCAAGTCTGGTGGCCTCGCATCATTCATTTTCACTCCAAGTCTAATAATTATAGCACTTGTTCCTACAAAATTAGATTTGGACTTATACTTGCTCAATTATATATATAGTGCTTTTTAAAAAATTTAATTTTTAAAAAAGATTTTAAATTAATATTTTTTTAGTATTTTTTTTATTATTTTGATATATTAATATAAAAAATAATAAAAATATTATTTTCATATATTTTAAAAGAAAAGACATCCTGAAAGGCAATTCCCACCTCGCTTCCGAAGGCTTAAAGCAACATGACATGCGGCTAAAACACTTATCCTGCGAAGAGAGACGGACAAAGAGGCAAGCAAAGATTCGACACTGCAACTTCCCACTCCTATCTTCACTTGCTTGTGACAAGCACTTCTACTATCTGTAGCTATCATGTTAAGTTCCCTTCCCTCCAAAGATGGGCTAAGCTAGTAGTTTCAATAAATTGTGTTTTCAATGCAGCAAAAATCCAAATATGTATGTACATTGGAAGATCATAGCTATTAAACTTGATCTCGAATTAATACAATGACTTTTAAAATTTGAAACCTGAATCCTAACACAAGCTAAGCTTGAGTTTTTTGGGTTTGTAATTCAGTTAAAAAAATAATAATCGGTAAAGTAATTGAAAAAAATATTTTAAAAAATAGCATATTGCAGATATAAATTATGACTCTCGAGTCACAGAAAATATGTGCGACTCATTAAACTGTGTTATTTTTTCAAATATTTTCTTCGGCAGGTTTACCACAGTTGCTTCAATTCACTTTCTAATATTTTTTAACAAAATTGCTTTCATCGGTCTATAAACTCAAGCTTGGAGCATTTTGAACCCAAATCAAATCTGGAAGAACCACTGCATGAAAACCAGAGTCTACCTGCCAGGGGAGAAACAAGAAATCAGTGCCAAGATAACTGAATTTTCAGGGCCATGAATATCCTGATAATGCAATTGGCTTCAAAGAAAACAAAAGAGAAAAATGCAGATGAGCTTGCTAGTGCAAAAGCATATTAGATTAAGATGAGTGTTGAGCTTACAAACATAAACAGTCTGCATTAAAAGCCTATCAAAAAAGAAAAGAAATGACACGAACTTTGTTTTCTTTCTTTCTTTTTTGGTACCAAGAGGGAAGTAGCTAGCAGAAAGGATAATGGTGACGACAACTCTTTCAGTCATCCTAATTTTACAGTAGTACTGTGCAACCCTAGGATATTCAACTTTCTAAGCAGAACTATAGAGAGATGATGAGAATGTCTCTCCGTCAAAATGCAAAGAAGGTGTATTAGAAAGCAATGCCATAAGAGTGCACCACAGCTAAATGTGGCTTGCTGCTCAGGTATATCCATGCAAGCCGCTTAAATTTCAAAACCTGTTATAGAGGTAGCAAGATCGGCATTGGCCTGAGGCAAACAACCAAATCCAGAAGGAAAACTTGGGAGGTATGAAGATAATAAGATATCAAATCCCAGAGATTGAAGAACAAAACAAACTGATATGTTTAGAGAAAGGCACAGTTTTGAACAGCAAGGCAGTCGTCATTTATTTCTACACCACTAATTTCCTTGCAGAGAAAACCAAACCACCCTCGGAAATTGGCACAATGTTCAAAATGATCCTCAGTTGCATCAAATGTTTATCAACCAACCATGTATAAGCAATTTATCTGATATTTAGGTCTAATCAAATTTACAAAAACCTACCACGATTTCTCTTGTTTCTCAGCATGTAATCAGATTTTCTAAAACCTAGATTCACATTTGTTCAACCGAAAGTATGTTTATGTAACTTCAACGAAACAAAGAAAGAAATCAGGTAAATATCAATGTAAGTGCCAGAAAGAATCAATTGAACAAGGCAAACTCGCAATCACACATCATGCCACAAGAAACGCAACATTTGAATCACATTAGCATGGTCAAATAGACAAGATAACAACCAAAACATCAAGCCTAACACAACCATACCTCACTGGAGAAAGTGACCAAAGCTGCCTATTTGTGGTCTGCTTATTCAAAACACAAGTCTCTCAATCCCCCGAGCTTTCGAGTCAAATTCTCATTCGACAAAAATTCCATATACCAGAAACTCTCTGGCAACAAATCTCTAATCAAAAGAAACCTTTAACACTAATCAACAAAATAAAACTCTCCCCGTATCAATGTCAAGCCCATCAATTTGAACACTAGCATCATATTCCAGTCAAAACCAAAGAAGTTTTTTTTTTTAAATGTAATATAGCTAGGCCAGGTAATTCTTGTATTTGTTTTTTCTTTTCCAACCACTAGTCATTCTGTTTCAGTTTTACTCGTTATAATCTCATCATGATCATGTAATTTATAAACTAAAACAAAGCTTATAGCATGTAAATTCATTATATTTCTACTTGCTTGAAGATTCATAATTCAACTGACAAAGAAAGCTTGAAACATTGATCAACAAGTTTTACAACTAAAACCCATTGCTTTTCCTTTGTTTTTTAGCAACAAAGATGTTGGCACACATACAAATCTCTTTTCTCAATCTTAGAGACAAGCCTGCATTTCAACAACTATAAACATTCCCCTACTTATTTGCAGTTGTTAAGATGCAGTAATATATTTCTAAAATTGAGAAAAGAAATAAGTCTATGAATCCACAACCCTTTCAGGACACAAATAAGCTCATTTTTCAAAAGATAGGGAAGCAAACGGTTAGATGTAAAACTTGGTGATTGATGTTCCGGCTTATGGTTGAATCATAAACCCATTTGTTTCCATCACTTGAATTATAATTTTTCTAACAAATAAAATTTAAATTTGAAATCTACACGATATGAGCTATCTTTTGGTGTATGCATATCTTGCATGGGCTTGATTAGAGTGCAACAAGTCATACTGCAATAAAGTGGCTATTACTGTAGTCATAACAAAAACCAATTTTGAGGTTCATTTCACTAGCCACAGAATGCTGCTATGAATAATTCTTAATTTTTAACAATCTATGTAGGTACTGAAGCCCTTGAGCAATTCTTTCAATAATGCATACGTGATCATGTTCAGGAGAGAATTTCTGAAATGTTCCAAAGCTAGAAGCTAATGCAAGAATGACGTTGAACTAAGAAAGTAATGGTGAACGTAAAGAGGATGAAACTTAACTTCCTAGTATACAGGTCCATACCCTCCCTGTCAAGGCTTGTTTTCTGCTGAGAATTTGTCAGTGGGAGCAGGTGATCACAGTTATCAATCACCCATCTCGTTATGGAAAAACAACACTATTACTTTGTGGAAAAAATGTAGCAATTTCTAAGAATAAAAATGAATATGTAAGAATCCCATGCTATCATTGCCAAAGTCCAGGAAGTGATTCAAATGAAATTTCACTAAATCACAAGGAACCATCTAAATACTGCTTAGGCAACTTGGCATGCTTTAGTTGCATTATCAATGGCAGGCCACAGGTCAAGAAAAACAAAAATTGTGGTTTCTATATCAGACTAGTAACTGAAAAGGTTCTCTCTGTACCCTGACACTCATTGTCTTCTGCTGTCATTAGACTTAAGACTTTACTTTTCTCTTTCTGTCCAAAACTCACAGCAAGAAATAAGATTTACCTTCGTGTCTGAGCTTTCTCTTGAACAGGTAGCAGGTCAATGACCTGATTGTTTATACTGCAACCACTGTAAGTTCTACCATAACAAATGCACATACTCTAAAAAATATTTCCTGAAATTTACCACATTAATCATTGTTTTTACCACTCAAGTTTTGAAGCTCAGATGCAGCATGTTGATGTAATCTGTTCCAGCAGCACCACCTCCTAACACCAACTGATGTAAATTCACGAGAGCATCTTTCCGTACAAACCACCCACTGGTGATGAACGTGCTGTTCATGAGCAAATTTCTCATGCGATCCAATTAGCATCTTGCAGCACTTGTTTCCTAGTATGCTTTTGAATTTGCAAAGAATGTGAGACTTGGACATTTTTAACCACCGACCTTCCTCTGCATAACCTTCCTTGTTCGCACACTGCAATGATTTTCTAACAAAAGCTCTCGATCAATCATTTAGTGCAAGAAGGCATGTGACCTTGGGAGCATTGACAAAGGTTCAGTGAAGTCTCATGAAGACACAGCAAGGCCCTCAAAGAGTATAAATACCATCTTGGTCTCTCATTTTTACCAAAACACATCCAAAATCCAGATCACTAGGCCACAATGCTAGTTGGTCGTCCTGTCCTGAGATATTTACCACTTGTCTTGAAATTATAAAACTATTGTATACAGAATAAGTGAGATAGCTTCATTTTCATTCCACACAAAACTAAAATTAAATACAAGAACATATTGTTGAATCTCATCTCACAAATCAAGCTAAAAGTAGTTCATTCCAAACTCCAATGCTCCAATACCTATACGGCTCATTCCATTATATGAATGAATCCCCTCCATATAAGTGCATCACATTTGAGAATATGCCTGCTCCATCTGCTGAGTTTCCATGAAATAAGAATCCAAAGTAGTATAGCTTAGTTGCCATGCTACGAGAAATTCCTATTTGGACCAGCACACGCCATTCAAAAACTACCAATCTTTAGGAATGCATGCCTAAACAGGATAAGAAGTCAAAAAACTTATTTGTCAGACGAGAAAATTTCTGATTTCTTATTTCGGATGAGAGTTATAGGACCAATAAAAATGTTGGAAGGAAACTCTGGTTTACTAGGGTTTTTTTCTCCCTACATTAAACTGAAAAAGGAACAATACAGTAATGATTTAGAAAAGAAATCAAAGCACAAAAACAGTACATATAAATTTCCAGGAAAAGAAATTCTGCAATACATCTTATAATTCAATTAGCAACGTTTCTTAAGCAAGTTTGATAGGTTCACCAAACAGTTGCCCCATTTCACTTTCCAGGACATTTAACAAATTTGCTTTTGTCCGTCTATACACCCAAGCTTGATCACTTCGATCCCAATCAAACCTTGATGGACCACTGCAAGAAAACCAGGTCGTAACAGTCAGATCACAAACAAGAAAAACAGGGTGGAAAAAAAAAAAAAAACTAAATTTGGCAGCATGAATATCTGATAATGCCATTGACTTAAATAGATAACATAGAAAAAAGTTAAAGAGAGACAAGCATTAATGCAAAAACATTCTAGCTCAACAAGATAATTGTTCAATAAAGTACACTACTAAACAGAACTTTCAGCATCAAAAGCTCATCCTTAAAAAAAGAAAGGGACACGAATTTTATACACTTTCTTTGGTTCTGAAAGTGAATCAGCATGAAAAAGGATTACAATGATAGCAAGGAGTTCTTTTGTTTTGGTTTTAATAGCACATTACTTGCTTCCAAACCTACTAATATATACAACTTAACCAACAATGTTCACTATTTCAACTTCGATCCAGATTCATTAGAACCTCCAACAATTCTTTCGCAAGTCCTAACCAACTTCCTCCAACCTAATTTCACAGCTATTTGACCGTCCACAATTATAGTAACATGTTCAATTTCACTCCAAAAATCAAAAGAAACAAACAAACGAGAGAACATCAGCACAATAATCCCCTTCAACCAAAGGACATGAATCATTTACACAACATCACATGGTACTTAAAACACAATCCTAATCAAACATATAAAAATGTACGAACTGAACTAGCTAGCAATAAGAAAATTCCACACCTCACAGGGGAAGATAACCAAAGTTGCCGATTCGGGGTTTGTTTGTTCAACACATAAGTCCCTAAATCTCCAAGCTTTAGAGTCAAAACCTCATTCTACCAAAAACCACATAAAAACTTCATTAACAACAAAACTCAAATCAAAACAGAACCTCAAAACAATAAAGACCAAAGAAAAAAAACAACTCACCCCATAATCGATATCAAAGCCATCAATTTGAACACTATCACCATATTCCTGTCCAAAAACCAAAAACTCATTATTAAAAAAAAAACAACAAAAGCTTCAAACTCCATTAATTTGAAAGCCGGGAAAGTTAAAAATTAACCTCAAATTTCTCTTGAAGGTCATGAATAGTTGAATCAGCTAGAGAGTGAAATTCATCCTCCTGTAAAAGCGAACTGTATCGCACTTTAATCAATTAAAAAAACCACCTTTAACCAAACCAAAAAAGACCCAGATAACAAAATCCGACATTAGGTGCCCCTTAACCAGACTTGCAACGAAAAACCTACCGGTAATCAATGGCAGCAGGACCTTCAGTGTCGGTTGAGTTGAGATTTAACAAGGGAGAAGAGTAGAAGGTTCTTGAAAGAGGAGGAGAATGACTGCTTGAATGGTGGTTGATAGTTCTTGAGGATTGTATAAGAAGAGAACGTGACCTGACCAAGAATGAAGAAGGAGAAGGAAAGCAGTGCTTTAGAAGTGTGGAGAGCCTTCTGACAGAAAATTGCAGCTCTGAAGCCATTGATGTTTTGCTAAAACCTGGTACTTCGGTGGTGCCTGTTGTAGTCTTAGCAAGCCTATGTGCTCGGTTTCTTAAGTTTGGATCAAATTTCTTAATGGGCTTGCATCCAATGGATTTGTGCAAGGGATGGACCAAAAGCATTGAAAATTATATAATTTTCGTATGATTGATTACAGACAATATTTTGTTACTTCTTGAAATAAAAAAATGAAGATGACGAAAATTTATTTAGTTAAATAAATAAATATAAATATATGAAATAAATTTA
>Ga0307515_10013948_pt1 | contig 14957 bp, 13 predicted proteins | sample 17_EM_MG_FD_194513 | JGI IMG/M metagenome (GOLD analysis project Ga0307515, IMG submission 194513) | Populus trichocarpa ectomycorrhiza microbial communities from riparian zone in the Pacific Northwest, United States - 17_EM | ecosystem: Host-associated > Plants > Roots > Unclassified | place... | reverse complement strand
AGCCGCTGATATGATTGAAGTAAAAGACGTTCACAAAAGCTTTGGCCGCGTTGAAGTGCTGAAGGGCGTCAGCCTCTCCGTCAGCAAGGGCGAAGTGGTTTGCATGATCGGGGCTTCGGGCTCCGGCAAATCGACACTGCTGCGCTGCATCAACGGGCTCGAGACCTATCAATCCGGCAGCATCACGTTGCTCGATCAGACGGTTGACGCAAACAGCCGCGAAATCGACAACCTGCGTCGCCAGATCGGCATGGTTTTCCAGCGTTTCAACCTGTTTCCCCATCGCACGACGATCGAAAATGTCATGGAGGGGCCTGTCTACGTCAATGGGCAACCGGTTCAGGAAGCCCGAAAGCAGGCGGTGGATTTGCTGAACAGGGTCGGCCTCGGCGACAAGCTCGATCACTACCCCGCCCAGCTCTCGGGCGGCCAACAACAACGCGTCGCGATCGCGCGCGCGCTCGCCATGTCGCCGAAGGCCATCCTTTTCGACGAGCCCACCTCAGCACTTGATCCGGAGCTTGTCGGCGAAGTCCTCCAGGTCATGAGAAGTCTCGCCGACGAAGGCATGACCATGGTGATCGTGACGCACGAGATGCAGTTTGCGCGTGAGGTCGCCGACCGTGTCTGCTTCCTGCACAGCGGACGCATCGCAGAGGAAGGCCCAGCAAGCGACGTGCTCACCAATCCGAAAGAGGAGCGCACGCGCGATTTCCTGAAGCGCGTCCTGCACGAAGTCACTTGAGGACCACGTTTTCCGATCTCGAACTGGCGACCAGGCAGATATTGAAGGGTGCAGAATGATGAGTAGTTCAGCGGGTTCGGTCGACGGCATTTCGCTGAGGACGATGCAGCCGATCGATATTTCCAGGAGTCAGGAACTGTCGGCCAGGCTGCAATGGCCGCATCGCCGCGAGGACTGGGCGGCAATGTACAGGCTGAGCAAAGGCGCCGTGCTCGAAGCCGATGACGGCGCGATTGTCGGCACATGCTTTGCGACACTTCAGGGCAGCTACGCGACCATCGGCCTCGTGATTGTCGATCCGGCATACCAGGGACGAAAGCTTGGCCAGAGCCTGATGAAATGGGCCGTCGACGCGGCGCAGGGGCGCTCGATTGTTTTGAACGCCACGGAAGCAGGCCTGCCGCTCTATGAGAAATTGGGTTTTCGGTCGTTCAATCGCGTTCATCAATATCAAGGGCAGAGCGTTGCCGAACCATCTGATCTCGATGGCAGCCGAACGCGTTTGGCAAGGCAGTGTGATTTCGACCAGATCGTTCACCTGGCGGACAGTTCGACGGCTTTCTCGCGCCAGGCCGTTATTGCCGAATTCTGCGCAATCGCCAAAAAAATTGTTGTCATCGAGGAAAACGGAGATGTCGTCGGCTTCGGCATTTCGCGCCCGTTTGGCCGCGGATATACGATCGGCCCGGTGGTGGCACATTCCCAAGAGCAGGCTCGACAGGTCGTTGCGAGCCTGTTGACGGACCTGCAGGAAAGCTTCGTCCGCATTGACGTTACCGATCGATCCGGGCTCGAAGACATCGTTCAAGCGACCGGATTGAAACCTGTTGGGCAGGTTCCGACGATGGTGCTGGGCGAGGAACCACCAGCCGCTCCCGCGCGGCAGTTTGCCGTCGCCAGTCAAGCCCTGGGCTGAGAAACGTAACATCGCGCCGCCGCCCGTGGAATGATCCCTCCACGGCTCGCAATCCCTTTTCACTCCTCTGCCAAGGATCATCCAGGAATGCAGATCGAAATCGAGACTGTTCAAAATAGCGACGCCTTTCCTGAGCAGGTTGACGTCGTGGTGATCGGTGCCGGCATCGTCGGGACTTGCACCGCCTACGAGCTGGCTCGAAAGGGCGTCTCGGTCGCACTGTTCGAAAAGGGTGTCGTCTCCGGCGAGCAGTCCGGCCGAAACTGGGGATGGGTCCGCCAGCAAAATCGGGATCTCTACGAGCTTCCCTTGGCGATGTTCAGCCTTCGGCGTTGGGACGAACTGGGCGCGGAGGTCGGAAGCGATCTCGGATTTCGCAAGACAGGCATTCTCTACGCAACGGACAATCCCGAGGATCTGTCCCGGTGGGAGGCTTGGGGAAAGTCGGCTCGTGAGCTGGGCTTCCAGAGCGAAATACAATCGGCCGAACAGATCCGGGCTCGGACCGCAACCAGCGCCGCTCGATGGTCAGGTGGGGTTTGGTCACCCTCCGACGGCAGGGCGGAGCCCAGCAAGGCCACGCCCGCCATTGCCGAGGGCGCCAAACGGCTTGGTGTATCATTGCACCAGAATTGCGCCGTGCGAGGGCTCGATATCCATAACAGGCGGGTTACCGGTGTCTGGACGGAGCGCGGTCTCGTCAGAACCGACAGGGTCGTCCTGGCCGGCGGCGCCTGGAATTCGAGATTTTGTCGCCGGCACGGAATCGATTTGCCGATCGCCAACATCGGCGGGACCGCGCTTCGCACCAGCCCCGCGCCGCAGGTCGTCGAAGCCGGTTGCCTGTCGACGCCGGGATATGCCTTGAGGCGCCGCATCGACGGGTCATACACCGTTGCGGTGCCGGGCCAGGGGATCCTGAACATTGCTCCGCAGGGCATCAAATACGCCGCCAAATTTCACCAGCTGTTCCGGAGCAAGGTTTCAAATACAGATTGAATGGGTTCTTCCTGAACGGACCGGAAGCATTCGGCAGCTGGGATTTCGACCAGGCATCCCCCTTCGAGCAAATCAGAATTCTGGAGCAGGCACCCGATTCGGAGCTGCTCAGCCTGGCAATTTCCCGCCTGGTCAGCGATTTCCCGATGCTGGCCGGTATTCAGATTGCACAGGCCTGGGGCGGAGTGATCGACACGGCGCCTGATATGGTGCCGGTTATTTCAAAACTTCCGGATCTGGAAGGAGTCATCATCTCGTCGGGTTTCAGCGGCCATGGCTTTGCTCTTGGGCCGGGCGCCGGTCGGCTGACAAGCGAACTCGCGATGGACGAAACGCCATTCGTCGATATCGAGCCCTATCGGCTGGAGCGCTTCAGCAGCGGTTCCAAGATCCGCCGTCCGGAGATGATGTAGTGACAATCTCTTTCGATCCGTCACGCGTAGAACTCCCCGTTGGCCATTGGATCAATGGTGAATATGTCGAGGGCCGCGAAGAGCTGGAACTGCGCAGGCCTTCCGACGCCTCCCCCTATACGGCCTCGCCGATCGCGAGTCCTGAGGTCGTGGACCGAGCCGTTACGGCAGCAAAAACAGCCTTGAAGTCAAGCGGCTGGGGAAGCTGGAGACCGCGGGAGCGTGCTTCCGCGCTGCATCGTCTGGCCGACCTGATGGAGACCAACAGTCAAAGGCTCGGGCAGTTGGAGTCGCTCGCGTCGACACGACCCATCGGACAATCCATCAGCATCGACGTTGCCGTCACCGCAGAGCAGATCCGCTTTTTTGCGGAGTTTGCAGACAAGGAAGGCGGCGACGTCGTCCCGACCGACGGCGGGCATCTGGGCATGATTCTCAGCGAACCCTATGGCGTCGTCGGCGCCATCACGCCCTGGAACGTGCCCTTGTCGATGGCCGGCTGGAAGCTCGGACCGATCCTTGCCGCAGGCAATGCGGTCGTCATCAAGCCATCGGAGCTGACGCCGTTTTCGACGCTATACCTCGCCGAGCTTGCCGGTAAGGCCGGAATTCCTGACGGTATCGTCAATGTCGTCCTCGGCGACGGCGCGACAACAGGGAACAGCATCGTCGCGCATCCCGATATTGCCAAGATCAGCTTTACCGGCTCATCGATCGCCGGCGGGGCCATCCTGAAAACCATCGGCTCGACGCAGGTCAAGCCCATGACCCTGGAGCTCGGCGGAAAAAGCCCGCAAATTGTCTTTGCATCGGCCGATATCCGCCAGGCCGCAGACTGCATCGCACATTCGATCAAGGCGAACGCCGGGCAAACCTGTGTTGCCGGTTCACGCGTCATCGTCGACAGCAAGATTTTCGAACAATTCGTTCTCGCTCTGAAGGACGCCATGTCCTCCTATGAAGCAGGGCCGACATGGGAGGAAACCACGACCTATTCGCCGATCATTTCAGAGCGCCAATTGGAACGGATCGAGAGCATTGTCGGAGCTGCCGTTGCAGCCGGCGCGGAATGCATTCAGGGAGGAAAGCGCCTCGATCGCGAAGGCTATTTCTACCCTCCGACAATCCTGACCACCGTTGACGAGAGATCGCCGGCAATCACCGCGGAGATCTTCGGGCCGGTTTTGACGGTCCAGTCGTTCGACGATGAAGAGGAGGCTTTTGCCATGAGCGATCATCCCCAGTATGGCCTCGCGGCCGGGGTGTTCACCACCGACTTGTCTCAAGCACTGCGTGCGGTCTCGCGCGTCCAGGCCGGGACGGTATGGATCAACAGGTACGGTCGCTCCCGCGATCATATCTTGCCGACGGGTGGCTACAAGGGCTCCGGCATCGGCAAGGATCTCGGACGAGAAGCTTATCGGTCGAACAGGCGACAGAAGAGCGTGCTTATTCAGCTCTGATCCTGATCAGCTCTCAATAACGTCCAATGACTGCTCTTTCTGCGAATGGAGAACCAATGACTCTGTTGAAAACCATAAAGACAACAAAGCTTGGCGAAGGAAAACACAGCCGACTGGCACAAGATCGCAAAATTGAAGGGAACCCGCTCCTCACTACCTGGGAGCAGGACTTCGACGGCAACAATATCAAGACCGGAATATTCAGAGCCGAGCCGGGATTAAGTGTTTCCCGAAAGGGGACCCGGTACGAGTTTTGCTACATTCTCGAAGGTGTCGTTGAAATCTGCGAGGAGGGTGGCGAGACCGTTGTCTATCGCCCCGGCGATGCCTTCGTGTTGAAACCTGGCTTTGTCGGAACGTGGCGTACGATCGAAACCGTTATAAAGCTCTACGTCACAGTCGATCAAGCCGCCTGATACTTTATTCCCTTCAATCAGATCCAGGTAAGACCATCGTGGACGATGTTATTCGCATTCTTGGTGAATTGATCAGTTTCCCGACCGTCGTCGGCACATCCAACCGCGATATCGTCGCATTCATCAGCGGCCGTCTGGAAGAATGCGGCGCCACTGTCACCGTTTTACCGGGGCCGGAAGGAGACCGCTCGAACATCTTCGCGAGTTTCGGACCGACCGCGGAAGCGGGGCTGGTGCTTTCGGGACATATGGATGTCGTCCCTGCCCGGCCGGACGAATGGTCGGGCGACCCCTTCATCCTGCGTGAGGATGGCGAGCGTCTCCATGGCCGCGGGACAACCGATATGAAGGGGTTCCTGGCTTCGATGCTGACTATCGCGCCATCTCTCGGCAAGATGGAGCTTCGGCGGCCTCTGCACATGGCGTTTTCATACGACGAGGAAGCCGGCTGCATTGGCGCTCCCCATCTCATCAAGCAGATACCACGGCTTTGTGCGCGACCGGTCGGATGTATCGTGGGGGAACCGAGCGGCCTGTCCCCGGTTCGCGCACACAAGGGAAAAGCCGCAGTCCGAATCTCGATCGAGGGGTCGGGCGGGCATTCTTCCCGGCCTGATCTCGGACTGAACGCGATTGCCGCGCTGGGCGTCCTGCTCCAGGCAGCGACGGAACAAGCCGAATACGCGCGGCAAAGTCGGCAGGATCCGATCTTTCAACCGGCATATTCGACACTTCAGGTAGGCACCTGCCGGGGCGGGGAAGCCCTCAATATCATTCCCGCTCACGCTGAAATGGAGATGGAGGCGCGCGCAATTCCGGGTGTCGATCCGGCAACGGTTCTCGCGCCGGTTCTGGACAAGATCCCTGAGTTGGAGAAGCAGGGCTACAAGATCAGCGTGAAGCAGCTTTCGAACTACCCTGGTTTGATGTTGGACGCTTCGGCTCCCCTGACAGAGCTCGTCCTGAATGCAAGCGGACGGGATCTCCTGGATGCCGTGAGCTATGGAACCGAAGCTGGATTGTTCCAGGCCGCCGGCATCCCCTCGATCATTTGTGGCCCTGGAGACATTGCTCGCGCCCACAAGCCGAATGAGTATATCCTGGCCTCGGAGTTGCAGGACTGCGTGTCGTTCCTCAAAAGGATCGCAACCGAATTGGTGTAGCGGACCAGGGATCGAGGCGTTACCTGCCACCAGGCGCGCCGCAATCGTTCACGGGAACCGCAAGGCGCACCTTGACGCGGTCCATCGCCACGAAGCTGCGAAACCGCTTTATGTTGTTGTTGCCGAAGAACAGCCGGCGGGTCAGGGCCTCATATTCCGCCATGGTGCTGACAGTCACCAGCAGAATGAAATCGACCTCCCCCGTCACATAGTAGCATTGCTGGACTTCAGGCGCGTCATTGAACGCGCGTTTGGCCTGGTCGTGCATATCGCTGAACTCGCTGTTCATCTCGACTTCGACGAAGACCATGATGGCCTTTCCCACGCGCGATGGATCGACGACGGCGACATTCGCGACGATCACGCCGGAGTCTTCCAAACGTTTGACCCGTCGCTGCACCGCCGGTGCCGAAAGACCGATCGCGTCGGCAATGGCGCGCTGCGGTGTCTTGTTGTCACGCTGGAGAATCTCCAGGATCGCCAGATCGAAACGGTCGAGGCCAGTTGAATTGATCTGTGATTTATCGCCCACGGGTGTTCCTTCGATAGCATCTCGGCGGTCTGATGATCGTAATGCGCCGGATGCGAAAGATGAAGCTCTGCGAGGGCAAATCGCGTCTGCACGTTTTTTGCCTCCGGAAAATAAATCTAATGAAATCTTCGATTTAACCCGGCAGCGCGAGCGAAAATTGCGTTCGAAGGCCCAAAATACAGCGCATTGTTCTCCCGGAATGAAGTACTTGTTGTCATCCTGAACGAGGCAAGGAAACCCCAGCGATGTTGCTCCTCAACCGCCATCCGGACCACGGTACCGCTCTTCAAAGCGCTGATGCGGATATGCTCGGCATCGAGGCGGCTCGGGAGGCGGAACGGTTTCTGAAGCAGCGTCAGGGCCACAGTGAAACGCCCCTGGTCTCACTTCAGGGTCTGGCCCGCAGCCTTGGGCTGGGCGCAATTCATCTCAAGGACGAGGGGCAAAGGCTCGGGCTTGGCAGCTTCAAGGCGCTCGGCGGCTCCTATGCCGTCATCCGGCTCGTCCTGGAAGAAGCAAGCCGTGCGTTCGGACGCGATATCGACGCGTCCGAACTGCAGACGCCTGACGTGAAAGCCATCGCCGAGCGCATGACGGTCTCCTGCGCCACTGACGGCAACCACGGACGATCGGTTGCACAGGGCGCGCAGCTCGTCGGCGCGCGATGCGTCATCTTCGTCCATTCCGGCGTCAGCGAAGAGCGCATCGAGGCGATAGCGAAGTTCGGAGCGGAGATCATCCGCGTCGACGGCAGCTATGACGACTCGGTCGGCGAGGCCGCACGCGTCGCTGGAGAACGCGGATGGATCACCGTCTCCGACACCTCCTGGGCGGGATATGAGCGCATACCTCACCTGGTGATGCAGGGTTACACCGCTCTTCTCAGCGAGGCGTTACGGCAGTTGCCCGAGCCGCCGACGCATGTGTTCATCCAGGCCGGCGTCGGCGGTATCGCCGCGGCCGTCGCCGGACATTTCTCCCAGCTGTTCGGCAAAGAGCGCCCCTTCTTTGTCGTCGTCGATCCGTCCCGCGCCGCCTGCCTGTTTGAGAGCGCTCGCGCGGGTCATCCCGTCAAGGTGAAGCACGACGAGGCGACGGTCATGGCGATGCTCGAATGCTACGAGCCTTCGCTTGTCGCATGGCGGATTCTGTCACGGGCGGCCGACGCATTCATGACCGTTGAGGATGACGACGCAGTTGCCGTGATGAAGCTGCTCGCCGATCCAACAGAAGGCGATCCGGCCGTCGTTGCCGGCGAGAGCGGCGGCGTCGGCCTGGCAGCGCTGATCAAGGCCAGCCGTGACGAGACGCTGCGCGAAAAGCTCGGCCTGGGCCCCGGCGCCCGCGTTTTCCTGATCAATACCGAAGGCGCCACCGATCCAAAGCTCTATCGCAAGCTTGTCGGACGGTCGCCGGAAGACGTTCTTGCGCAAAACCGCAGACACGTGGAAAGGGTCTCCTGATGGCTGACTTGACCGCATTGGAAAAGGAAATGACGGCCTGGAGACGAGATCTCCACCGCCATCCCGAATTCGGGTTCGAGGAAAAGCGAACCGCAGCCTTTGTCGCATCGAAGCTGCGCGAATTCGGGCTGGATGACATCGCCGAGGGCGTCGGCGGCACCGGGGTCGTCGGAACATTGAAGCGCGGCACCGGCAATCGGGCAATCGCGCTGCGTGCCGATATGGACGCCCTGCGGATTCCCGAACAGGGAACGCAGGACTACAAATCGACCAATCCCGGCGTCATGCACGCCTGCGGGCATGACGGCCATACCACCATGCTGCTCGGCGCCGCCAAGCGCCTCGCCACCGAAGGCGAGTTCGATGGAACCGTCCGCTTCATATTCCAGCCTGCCGAGGAATGGGGAAAAGGCGCTCTGGCGATGCTGGGCGACGGCCTGATGGAGAGGTTCCCCTTCGAGGAGATATATGGAATTCACAACATGCCGGGCTTGCCGGTCGGCGAGTTCCGAACCAGGCCGGGAGCCATCATGTCGGCCGAAGACAATTTCGAGATCACGCTGCGGGGTCTCGGCGGCCATGCGTCACGCCCGCATATGGGCAACGAGGTTCTCGTCGCCGCATGCGACCTCGTCACCAGTCTTCAGACGATCGTCTCACGCCGTATAGATCCAGCCGAGATTGCCGTCGTATCCGCAACCGAACTCGTGACCGACGGAACGCGCAACACGCTGCCGGGTCTCGCACATATTCGCGGCGACGCGCGCAGCTTCAACCCTGACGTCAGCGCCAGCATCGAAAGGCAGATGCGCATCCTCGCCGAGGGAATCGCCCGCGCCTATAATCTGTCCGTGAACGTCGACTACACTCGCGAATTCGTGCCGACACTCAACGATCCCTCTTTGACCGCCGAAGTTCTGGCAATCAGCGCGGAAGTGTTCGGCCGCGGCAAGGTCGCAGTTGAAGCTCATCCCGTCACAGCTTCCGAAGATTTCGCGCAGTTTCTCACCAAGGTCCCGGGCTGTTTTGTCTTTATCGGAAACGGCGAAACATCCGCGCCGCTGCACAATCCCAACTACGACTTCAACGATGCTGCGCTGCTGGGCGGAACAGCCCTCCATGTCGCGATTGCGCGCAATCGCCTGGCTGCGCAATAAACCGATGACCGCCGCAGCGCGATTGCGTCGCCCGCGGGCTTGTTTCATCCAACTTCGCAAATTAGAGAGCTGCCGAAACATCATGTGTTCGGCGCAAACCTTGCTGCGCGCCATCGGGACTCGTAGTGCGGCCGCAATATCTGCTTCACGGCGTTGCATCCGGATCAGCCCATCCACTGCGTGGGCCGCAGGAAATCCCGTTGACCTCTCCGGCCGTCAGCTCGATGCGCGAACCACGAGCCGGCCACGCAGGTAAACTGTATCCTTTTGTGCTCGGCCTTGGATCATCGCGATCGTAGCATCAATCATTTCCGACAGAGGCTGGTCATAAGTGGTAAGGCTGTAGGCTGGCGATGCCGCCGGAGCCAGGACATCGTTTTCGCACATCAGCACGTCGACACGGTCAGCCGCGGGCGTTGTTTCGAGATAGGCCCTCGCCGCGTCCGCACCGGCTTGCGCGCTGTAGCGATCGGCCTTGATCTCGGTCAGGCCGACGCCCCGTTCGCGCTGCCAGAAGGCCTTGAAGTTGCGGCGGCGGCCGAGTGCAGTGGACAAGGTCTGCGGTCCGCACATGAACCCGGGACGCCGGTAGCCGCGCTCGAGGAGATGCTCGCCAATTTCGGCGATGGCGATGTCGGCATCGCACGACACGGCCGGCACGCCCTCGATCTGGCTATCTCGCGCCAGAACGAACATCGGCGCTCCGCCATGCCCGAGCCTGCGGTCGTTGAGGGTCTCGCTGCGAAAGGCCGTTCCGAACAGAATGATCGCATCGACCTGACGCTGATCGGCATTCAGGATCGCATGAATATGACTGTAGTGGTCGCCGATATTGACGAGGAGCGCGACGAGACCTTCGGCTTGCAACTTTTCGGTCAGTTTCGAAAGGAACGGAAGCTTGTGCGGGTTCTCGAAGTCGTCAACGAGGACCGCCACCTGATGGGTCAGATTGGTCGCCAGGCTTCGTGCGAGGAGATTGGGGCGATAGTTCAACTTCTCTGCCGCCGCCAGCACCTTGGCTTTGCTGGATTCTGTAATGGATGAGCCCGGCGTGAAGGCCCTGATCACCGTCCATTTCGATACGCCAGCCTCGATCGCCACGTTCTGGGCCGTCGCTCGCTTCATAACCGCATCACCTCATTTCGAAATATTTATTCCATTTGCTCCGCAAAAACGAAACAGATGGTTGATTTCTTCTACCAAGAATCTTATAGCTATGCACGCTTGCTACCGGTAGCAATAAAATATGCACCTGGTAGCAAATTGGAGGACGCGCCGTCTGAGGCGTTTTTGGTGGTTCTCGTGCTTGGAGGCACGGGACTCTTTCGGAGGAGTTTTTATGAAATCGTTTCTTCGCAGACTCGTGCTGGGTGTTGCCATGGTGGGAGCGCTCGGCGCCGCATCGGGCGCTGCCCTTGCACAGAATGTTTCGATCATTGCCGTAACGCACGGTCAGGCCAACGATCCCTTCTGGTCCGTTGTCAAGAATGGCATGAGCGCAGGCGCCAAGGATGCAGGCGTGACGGTCGACTACCGCGCGCCTGAAACCTTCGACATGGTGGCCATGAGCCAGTTGATCGATGCGGCCGTCAACCAGAAGCCGGCCGGCCTGATCGTCTCGATCCCGGATGCTTCCGCGTTGGGCCCGTCGATCCAGAAGGCAGTCGCCGCTGGTATTCCTGTTATCTCCATCAATTCCGGCTCCGACGTTTCGAAGTCGCTGGGCGCACTGTTGCATGTCGGTCAGGACGAATATAGCGCCGGCAAGGCAGCCGGTGAAAAACTGAAGGAAATGGGCGGCAAGGTCGGCATCTGCGTCAACCAGGAAGTCGGCAACGTCGCTCTCGACCAGCGTTGCAAGGGCTTCTCCGATGGTTTTGCCGGCACCGTTACCGTGTTGCCGGTATCCAACGATCCGGCTGACGTTCGCGCCAAGGTGAAGGCAGCGCTGAGCTCGAACACGGCAATCGACACGGTCATGGCACTCGGTGCAAGCACTGCCGGCGAACCCTCGCTCGCAGCCGTCGCCGACGCCGGCCAGACCGGAAAGATCAAGGTCGCCACGTTCGATCTTTCCGCAGACTTCCTGAAGGCCGTCGCCGCCGGCGACGCTGCTTTCGCCATCGATCAGCAGCAGTTCCTCCAGGGCTACCTGCCCGTGGTGTTCCTCGCAAACAATGCGAAATACGGCCTGATCCCCGGCGGCAACGTGCCTTCCGGCCCGAACCTCATCACCAAGGAAAAGGCTGCCCAGGTCGTCGATCTGTCGGCAAAGGGTATCCGCTAATCCGCACCAGCCGAGAGGCATGAATGTTGAGACCCCTCCCCGTCTCGGGGAGGGAGTTCAACGCGCGACACGTCATGAGGCCTGTCCTCGGTGCCTCGGCGAATTTATATCCATTGGGAGGGATCATGGCTCCGATCGAGCACAAAACAGCAGATGCGTCAAAAGCCGACGAGCGCATCAAGCAGGTGGGCTTTCTCACGCATATGATGCGTCGCCCCGAACTCGGCGCAATTGCCGGTCTGATTTTGATCGTGGCGTTTTTCTTCCTCACCGCGGACCGGTCGATGTTCTCGCTTTCGGGCGCAATGACCATCCTGGCTCCGGCCTCGCAACTGGGCATTCTCGCCATCGCGGCAGCCCTGTTGATGATCGGCGGCGAATTCGACCTTTCCATCGGTTCGATGGTGGCCTTCACCGGTTTGATATTCGGTGTGGCCCTGACCAATTTCGGCCAGCCTCTCTGGATCTCCATCATCGTCACGATGCTGCTCGCAGCGGTCATGGGCGCCATCAACGGGCAGCTCGTCATCAGGACCCGGTTGCCCTCGTTCATCGTCACGCTTGCCTTCCTGTTCATCCTGCGCGGCTTGACCCTCGTCGGGCTCAAATGGGCGACCGGCGGCTCGACACAGCTCCGTGGCATCGGCGAGGTCGCCGGTAACGGCGTCTTGAAACACCTATTTTCAGGCGTCGCCTTCCAGGATTTCTTCAGCTGGCTTGCGGCCAATGGCCTGATCGAGAAATTCGACAACGGCGTTCCGAAAGTCACTGGCGTACCGGTCTCCGTGGTCTGGTTTATCGCCGTTGCCCTGCTCGCCACCTGGGTTCTCCTACGCACCCGGATCGGCAACTGGATTTTTGCGGCTGGCGGCGATGCCAATGCAGCGAGAAATTCCGGCGTACCGGTCGACCGTGTGAAGACCGGCCTTTTTGCGCTGACCGCCTGCGCTGCAGCACTCGTGGCGATCATCACGGTGCTCGATGCCGGTTCGACAGACGCACGCCGCGGCTTTCAGAAGGAATTCGAGGCCATCATTGCTGCCGTCATCGGCGGGTGCCTGTTGACCGGGGGCTATGGATCGGCAATCGGCGCCTTCTTCGGCGCCATCATCTTCGGCCTCGTTTCCATCGGCCTCACCTACACGAAATTCGACTCGGACTGGTTCCAGGTGTTTCTCGGCTCGATGCTCCTGCTGGCTGTGCTGTTCAACAACTTCATCCGCCGCAAGGTGACAGGGGAGCGCTGATCATGACCGATATCAAAGCAGAAGCCGCACCGCCGGTCATTGAAGTCAAGAATATCGTCAAGCACTACGGTTCCGTCATCGCACTGTCAGGCGTTTCGATGACGGTATCGCAGGGCGAGGTGCTCTGCCTGCTCGGCGACAACGGCGCCGGGAAATCCACGCTGATCAAAACGCTGTCGGGCGTGGTGCGGCCATCAGGTGGAGAATTCCTCGTCGAAGGCAAGCCTGTCGCGTTCACCAGCCCGCGTGATGCGCTCGATGCCGGCATCGCGACCGTCTACCAGGATCTCGCGATGATTCCGCTGATGTCGATCACGCGCAATTTCTTCATGGGACGTGAACCGGTGAAGGGAATACCGCCATTTCGTCGCGTCGATTTCAAGCATTGCAGCGAAGTGACCCGCGAGGAGATGCACAAGATCGGCATCGATATCCGGGATCCGAACCAGGCGGTCGGCACCCTTTCCGGCGGCGAGCGGCAATGTGTGGCAATCGCGCGGGCCGTCTATTTCGGGGCTAAGGTGCTGATCCTCGACGAGCCGACATCCGCATTGGGAGTGGCCCAGACGTCGATGGTTCTGAAATACATCCATCAGGTCCAGCAGAAGGGCCTTGGCGTCATTTTCATCACTCACAATGTTCGCCATGCCTTTGCCGTCGGCAACCGTTTTACGGTTCTCAACCGTGGCAAGACCCTCGGTACCTTCGCCAAGAGCGAGATTTCGCTCGAGGAATTGCAGAACCTCATGGCCGGCGGCAAGGAACTGCAAGCCCTTTCCCACGAGCTCGGCGGCACGATCTAAAAATCAAGCGCATCAGGAAACAGTCATGACTACGAGTTCGAAGACATCGCCTTTCACATTGGCCGTTTGCGCTGAAATGGTGTTTCGTTCCCTGCCGGTCGTCGACCGGTTGAAACGCATCACGGAGCTCGGCTTCCAGGCTGAGATATGGAACTGGACCAATCACGATATCCCGGCAATCGCCAAATCCGGCGCCACCTTCTCTTCGATGACAGGATATGTGACCGGCACGCTGGCAGACGACGAAGGTGCGGATGAACTTCTGCGCACGGCACGCCTTTCAATCCCTGTTGCGAAGGAACTCAACTGCCCTCGCCTCAACCTGCATGGGACGGGGCTCGATGGACAGGGCCTGCCCATCGTCAAATCCGAGGTCGTGACCGGCGCCATGTGGCTGAAGGCCGCCGATACGCTGAAGCGCCTCGCCGATCTCGGCGAGGAGGAAGGCGTCACCTTCGTGCTCGAAAACCTGAACGAGGCCGTCGACCATCCGAAGACGCCCTTTGCCAAGGCGGCCGACACGATCGCCTTGGTGAAGGCCGTCAACCGGCCGTCGCTGAAGCTCAATCTCGATCTTTATCATGCGCAGATCGGCGAAGGGAACCTCATCGAACTTTGCCGAACCGCCCTGCCGCATATCGGCGAAATCCAGGTCGCGGATGTGCCGGGCCGCAAGGAGCCCGGCACCGGTGAAATCAACTATCCGGCCATCGCTCGCGCGCTGAACGAGATGGGCTACCGCGGGACGATCGGCATGGAAGCCTGGCCTTCCGGCGACGACGAACTGGCGCTCTCCCGCTTCCGCGACGCGTTTTCTCTCTGATCCCAAACAGCATTCTCCAGGAGCTTTTCATGCCCGCCCACCGTCCCGTCAATCTCGCTCTCATAGGGGCCGGCCGCATCGGTTCGTTCCACGCCGAAAGCGTCGCTCGGCGTCTGGTCGATGCTAACCTCGTGGCCATCGCCGATCCGGCGCCGGGTGCGTCCGAGAAACTGGCCGCAGCACTCGATGTGCCCGAAGTCTACACCAGCGTGCCGGAGCTGCTCGCCAATCCCGAGATCGATGGCGTGATCATCGCGACGCCGGCGCGTTTCCACACGAGCGTCGTCGTGGAAGCGGCCCGGGCTGGAAAGGCCGTGTTCTGCGAAAAGCCGATGGCGCTGACGCTCGAGGAAGCAGACCAGGCGATCGCCGCCACCAGTGCTGCAAAAGTGCCGCTCCAGATCGGCTTCAACCGGCGCTGGGACCAGGCCTTCTACGAGGGCCGCGCGGCGATCGACGCCGGCAAGGTCGGCTCAGTCCAGCTCCTGCGCTCACTGACGCGCGACCCCGGCCCCTATGGCGGCAGCCCG